>Ga0247730_1000180_pt1 | contig 61453 bp, 57 predicted proteins | sample UWRJL073202C2_FD_180959 | JGI IMG/M metagenome (GOLD analysis project Ga0247730, IMG submission 180959) | Plant litter microbial communities from Arlington Agricultural Research Station in Wisconsin, United States - UWRJ-L073-202C-2 | ecosystem: Environmental > Terrestrial > Plant litter >... | reverse complement strand
AAATCTTCAGGTGAATTAATTAACAAATTGGAATTAGAACTAAAACGCGATGAGCGTGTTCTACGTTTCCTTACCATTAGATTAGACCGTCACGCGGTTGCTTATAATGAGAAGAAACGCAGTGGTGCTTTTAACAAAAAACCTAAGAAAGAGGAGGCTGCAGCATAATGGCTAAGGATCAAATACAATATGTTACCGCTCCAAAAGTGGACGATAACAGAAAAAAATATTGCCGTTTCAAAAAGAATGGTATTAAATACATTGATTACAAAGACGCAAACTTCTTGTTAAAATTCATCAATGACCAGGGTAAAATTTTACCACGCCGTTTAACCGGTACTTCATTGAAATTTCAACGTAAAGTGGCTCAAGCGGTAAAACGTTCACGTCACATTGGTTTGTTACCTTTCGTTGCTGACCAATTAAAATAGGACTGACACATGGAAATTATATTAAAACAGGACATCAAATCTCTTGGAGAGAAAGATGATATTGTAAACGTAAAGCCAGGTTACGGTCGTAACTACCTTATCCCACAAGGATTTGGCGCTTTAGCTACTCCTTCTGCTAAAAAAGTATTAGCAGAAAACTTAAAGCAAGCAGCGTTTAAACAAGATAAAATTAAGAAAGATGCTGAAGGTATCGCAACTCGTTTAGCTGATGTTAAATTGAGTATCGGTGCTAAAGCTGGTGAAACAGGTAAAATCTTTGGTGCAGTAAACACTATTATGATTGCTGACGCATTAAAACAACAAGGTTTTGATGTTGACCGTCGCCGTATCACTTTCGAAACTGAACCTAAATTTGTTGGCGAATATGTAGCTAACTTAAACTTACACAAAGAAGTGAAAGTTAAAGTTCCTTTCGAAGTTGTAGCTGAGTAATCTTATCTTAAACAGTATAAAAAAAGCGTTCCGATATAACCGGAACGCTTTTTTTGCTTTAAGCCAGATAAATTATCTTCTTCTTTTTGACCTGTTCTCATCAATAGTTTTCCTGATCTCTTTAACATCGCTTTTAGAAAAGCCATGAATCTCTATTTTATTGCCTGTTGTAAACAAGCGGATGGTAGAGAAGCCGATCATTGGAGAATCTACCTCAATAGAAGTAATATCTTCATAATTAAGGTATTTAGAGTCACCGCTAAATAGACCCGGGATCTTAATTTCAATACTGTTTTCCTCTAAATGTATCTCTGCCGGGAAAACCTTGTTTCCTTCCGAGAGTCTTGATGCTGTGAACTTCATGTTTCTGATCTGAATATAACCTGGCGCAAATCTAGTTATTAAGCAGATTGTTTTTGCTGTTCAATTGCATTTAATAATTTCTCATATGGCGCATTGAATTTTTCAATCCCTTCATCTTCCAATTGTTGGGTCAGCTTGGCAAGGTCGATATCTGCATGGCGCAATTGTGCTAAAACAGCACTGGCACCTTCAAGGTCAACTTCCAGCCTGCTCTCTGGATCACCATGATCACGGTAAGCTTCCAGTGTCTCCATAGGAATTGTATCTACTGTATCCGGACCAATCAATGCTTCAACATATTTAGTGTCTTTAAAAGCAGGATTTTTGCTACTGGTGCTTGCCCATAATAATCTTTGAGGTTTGGCGCCCAATGCAGCTAGTTTTTCCCATCTTTCTCCGCTAAACACCTCTTTATAAATTTCATAAGCCTTTTTCGCAGATGCAATGGCTACCTCTCCTTTCAAATCACCCATTTCTTTTTCATCCAGAATAGGATCCAGCAGTACATCAATACGGCTTAAGAAGAAACTCGCAACAGAAGAGATTTCTTTAATACTTTCTCCTTTGGCAGCACGTTCTTCCAGGCCTTCAATATAAGCTTCCGCAACCTTTTTATATCTTTCTAATCCAAATAGGAGAGTAACATTTATATTTAATCCTTCGGATATTGTCTTTTTAATCGCTGCCAGTCCTGGCTGGGTACCAGGTATCTTGATCATCACATTTTTTCGGTCCACGGCATCCCACAGTTCTAATGCCTGCTTAATGGTCCCTTCAGTATTCAGCGCCAATAATGGCGATACCTCCAGGCTTACATAGCCATCTGCGCCAACTACTCCTTCATTATATACCGGCAGTAGCAGGTCTGCTGCCTGCTGAATATCCTTAACCGCAATACGGTAAAAAATGTCCTCATTGCTCAAGTCTTCCTTAGCTAACTCTGCAATATCAGCATCATAATCTGAACTGCTGCTGATGGCCTTTTCAAAAATAGCCGGATTAGAAGTAAGGCCCCTTACGCCATCTACTTCAATCAGCTCTTTTAATTTACCGGATTTGATAATATCTCTATCGATAAAGTCCAGCCAGATACTCTGACCGTAATCGTGTATTTTCTTTACTTTATTCGTTTCCATGTTATTATTTCTTTAGCCTATAAACAGGACGGCCAGCCTATTGTTTACCTAACTTAAAATATATGCAGTAACATGACAAATGTCTGCTTTTTATTAACTTTGGAGCGATGACAAAAAAGCGCGGAAGCACTAACAAAACAAAACAATTTAATCTAAAAAAAATCGGGCGATTAATAGGAAGAGTGGTCTTATGGTTCGTTCTGGTAAGTACATTGTGGGTGCTGGCCTACAGATTTATTAATCCGCCTATAACCTTGTTAATGATTATGCGCAACATTGAGCGCAAATCAGATGGAAAGTCTTTTAAAACAGAGAAAAAGTGGGTAGACTTTAATGATATTTCTGATAATATGAAACGCGCTGCAATTGCTGGCGAAGATCAGAAATTTATTCACCATATGGGATTTGATATGACCGCTATCGGACGGGCCTATACAGCTAACAAAGTTGGGAATGGCAAAGTTAAAGGAGGAAGTACAATTTCTCAGCAGACTGCTAAAAACGTGTTCCTATGGCCTGGCAGATCCTGGCTTCGTAAAGGATTTGAAGCATATTTTACCGTTTTGATAGAAATATTCTGGAGTAAAGAACGTATCTTAGAAGTGTACCTCAACGTAATAGAGATGGGGGATGGCATTTATGGCGCCGAAGCGGCTGCCCAAAGTTACTATAATAAATCCTGCAGGAAACTTAGCCGGTCTGAAGCCGCTATGATTGCTGCCTGTTTCCCTAACCCTATACGGTGGACACCATTACATCCAACTAAGTTTATCCGGCATAGGCACTACCTGATTATGCAGAACATCCGCAGATTGAGCCCTCTTAAATTTTAAAAGAAATTAACCTTTACCAATGAATAAATTCCTGCAAAGCATCCTCGTTGTTACCCTATTAATGGCTGCTGCTGCAAGTGCACAGCAGAAAGAAAAATATGTACTTGTCATACATGGTGGTGCCGGGACAATTCTGAAGAAGAATATGACACCAGAAAAGGAAGCTGCCTATATTGATGCACTTACCCTGGCATTGCAGACCGGATATCGCCAGTTGAAAGCAGGAAAGACAAGTCTGGAGGCTATAGAGGCCACTATTCATGTGATGGAAGATTCCCCACTCTTCAACGCCGGTAAAGGTGCTGTATTTACCCATGATGGCAAAAATGAGCTTGATGCTGCCATTATGGACGGTAAAACTTTAATGGCTGGTGCTGTTGCCGGAGTAACTACAGTTCGTAACCCTATCAGTGCTGCCAGGGCGGTAATGGAAAAATCAGAACATGTAATGATGGTAGGTAAGGGTGCCGAGGCTTTTGCAAAGGAATCGGGGCTGACCATTGTAGATCCTTCATACTTTTATACTAAAGAGCGCTGGGATGGTCTGCAAAAAGCTTTAGCAGAAGATTCTGTAAAAGCAGTGCTGGATCATGGGAATAAAAAATCAATGCTTTTGGGGACGGTTAATAAGGATTATAAATTTGGAACTGTAGGTGCTGTCGCACTCGATCATCATGGAAACCTGGCAGCGGGAACATCTACAGGTGGGATGACGAATAAGAAATACGGAAGAGTAGGTGACGCACCAATTATAGGTGCAGGTACCTATGCTAATAACTTAACAGCAGGTATTTCTTGTACGGGTTGGGGAGAATTCTATATCAGGGCAGTTGTGGCTCATGATATCTCTGCATTAATGGAATACAAACATTTGTCAGTAGCAGAAGCAGCACAAACTGTTTTGGATAAAATGCAGAAATTGGGTGGTGACGGCGGATTGATTGCATTGGATACCAAGGGGAACGTTACAATGCCTTTTAATACCGCGGGTATGTATCGCGGAACGGTTACCGAAGAGGGTAAAATAAAAGTGCAGATCTATAATTAGCCCTGCACTAATACTGTAACTTTTATATAGCTAGAGCAAATCTGCGAATAACTTCATGTGCCAGCTGTCTTTAAAAGGGACTTCCCATTTTGTTTCAAAATCTGCGAGCGTTTGCACAAGGTTGTTGAAAACAATTGTATCTGGAGTAACTTTTTTTATACTGATCAACGTTTCAAAATCTTCTTTATTCACCACAACAACTTTATCATCTACCTTATACGCCATATTAAAACGGTTAAACAGATCAATGCCAAACTCTTGCTCGATACCTTTCATAATCCTTACGGACGCATCAATAGAACATCCTGTTGTGCCGGCAGTGGTTTCATCAACAGTAAATACAATAAAGTAGTTGTATAAGATTTCAGCTTTTGCTTGTAGCTGGTGCCCGTGTGCTTTCCATTGCGTAGTAAAACCATCTAGCTGCTGCTGGATAGTATCTGCCTCTTGTTTAGTGAATTCACGATCGCCCTGGTAGATCCAAATTTTAGATTGTGGAGAAAAACTCATACTACAAATTTAACATTTTATTTAAATTGAACTTCCTAAATAGCTAACCCGATGAAAAAGTTTACATTCTCCTTGAAAACAGGTGTATATGCACTGGTGTGCCTTATTTTCCTTTCATCCTATGGGCCTACGGAGGAAGATGCCGTGTACCTGCAGCAAAGACTGTATGATCATCACGACACAGCAGTGCTTGGGCAAAACATAAAAAAGTATGAATTGCAGGTTACCAACAAAGGATTTTGTCGTTATAAGCGATTTTTTAACAATGGGAAAGTCGAGTATTTTTCCTTTAATCTCTTAAAATATAAACAACTCGATTACCTTGGAAGTACGCAAAAAGGAATGTTGTACCTGCGCACCAGGGGCGACGACGTAATTGTACAAACTTATCATGATAGCAGGGGGGGAGACATTGATAGTATGGCCACTTTTATGGCTATACCAATAAAGAGTATTGAAGCGGAAGAATTGAATGATCTTTCAGAGAAGTTTCAGCAGATGAGCGAGAAACTCCGCCAATAGTAAATACGGGAGTTTCTTCACTGCGGGAAGCCACAACGATCAGCGTCTGCTCTGCATGCTGGTTGAATAGGTTCTCCACTAACTCAGGACAATTGTTGTCTTTTGATAAATGGGAAAGTAATAAGTGGCTCAACTTGGCAGGGCGAAAATTAGTAAATAACTCTAATGCCTGTCTATTGCTTAAGTGTCCTTCTCCACCACTGATCCTGCTTTTCAGGTAATAAGGATAATTACCATTTTGCAGCATCTCTTCATCGTAATTAGCTTCTAGAAAAGCGGCATCGCAGAGTTGAAAATGACGGCTTAGCTGGTCGCAAACTACACCAAGATCAGTAAAAACACCGACTTTAATTGCTCCGCAAGTAATCATAAAGCTATGTGGTTCTGCGGCATCATGTACTTTTGGAAAACAAGTTACCCGAAGCGATCCGATATGTACGATTTCATGACTGGTAAAAGTACGTACAAGCTCGGCTGGTAGCTCCAGCCGGCTGTTATTAATTGTTTTTGATGTAATATATACAGGGATTCGGTATTTTTTAGCCATTACAGTTAAGCCGCGGATGTGGTCACCATGTTCATGAGAGATAAAAATAGCTTTTACCTTAGCCATCGACAGGCCTAATCTTGTCATCCTTTTTTCCGTCTCACGGCAAGAGATACCAGCATCTATCAGTACAGCCTCATTTTCATTACCTACATAATAACAATTGCCGTTACTCCCAGAGTTTAAAGAAGTAATAAAAAGTGGGTTACAATCCATTCGCTCTTGCTGTAATTTCTGCAATATCCAATACTTGCACGTTTTGATTTTGATCTTTCATTTTAACACCATCACTTAGCATTGTCATGCAAAAAGGGCATCCTGCAGCAATAATATTAGGATTGGTCTCCAGTGCTTCTTCTATTCTTTCAATATTAATGTCTTTGTTGCCCTTTTCAGGTTCTTTAAACATTTGTGCACCACCGGCACCGCAACAAAGTCCGTTAGACTTACAGCGTTTCATCTCTACCAATTGGGCATCCAGAACTTCCAGCGCCTTTCTAGGAGCTTCGTATATACCATTACCACGGCCTAAATAACAAGGGTCATGATAAGTGATCTTTTTACCCTTAAAACTTTCTCCTCCTTCGGCCTTTAGCTTGCCATCGTTAATTAGGTCTTGTATCAATTGGGTATGGTGTATCACTTCATAAGTGCCACCTAATCCCGGATATTCATTTTTTATCGTATTAAAACAATGCGGACAACCGGTTACTATTTTTTTGACATTGTAACCATTCAGTACCTCGATATTGGTCATTGCCTGCATCTGGAACAAGAATTCATTCCCCGCGCGTTTTGCAGGGTCGCCAGTACAGCTTTCTTCTGTTCCCAATACTGCATATTTGATACCTACATGATGCAGGATTTTACATATATCACGAGTTGTTTTTTGTGCACGTTCATCGTAACTGCCCGCACAGCCTACCCAGAAAAGAATTTCAGGTTCTTCGCCCCTGGCAATCATCTCTGCCATGGTAGGCACTTCTATATTTAGGTTCACGCTCATTATTCAGCTTGAGTAATCAGTTTAAATTAATTTTCTTTGGCCCAATTAAAGCGGTCTGCCGGAGAATACTTCCATGGAGCCCCATTATTTTCAATATTTCCAAGCATTGCACTAATGCTCGATGGTGCCTGTGATTCTTCCATTACCGCATACCTTCTCAGGTCTGTAATAATCGCCAATGGGTCAATATTGATCGGGCAGGCTTCTACACAAGCATTACAGCTCGTACAAGCCCATAATTCTTCCCTTGTGATATAATCATCAATTAAAGATTTTCCATCATCCAGACCTGCTCCATTTTTATCCAGACTTTTCCCAACTTCCTCCATACGGTCTCGCGTATCCATCATGATCTTACGCGGTGAAAGCACTTTCCCTGTAATATTAGCCGGACAAACCGAAGTACACCGGCCACATTCAGTGCAAGTATAGGCATTCATCAGATTTACCCAGGTCAGATCATTCACATCTTTTGCCCCAAATCGGCCAGCTTCAGTTTCTGGTGGTGTAAAAGAAGGATCAAGCATGGCCTTAACCTCATTGGTTACGCTTTGCATGTTAGTGAACTCACCTTTTGGCTCCAGATTGGAGAAATAGGTATTTGGGAACGCAAACAGGATATGAAAATGTTTAGAGTAGGGCAAATAGTTTAGGAAAGCCAGAATGCCAATAATATGAAACCACCAGCAACCACGCTCTATCGCAATTAGTCCGGATTCACTATCAGGGAGCAAGCCCTGTAAAAACCGGCTTACCGGAAAAGAACCTGCGTTTACGTAGTGGTGGGCGCCTAAGGTCTGTAATTTGGCATCTGCAGCATTCATAAACAGAAAAGCTGTCATCAGCAGGATCTCTGTAAAAAGAATATAATTAGCATCCGATTTAGGCCATCCATTCAATTCACGGCCCATGAATCTTTTTAATTTAATAATATTTCTACGGATGAGGAATACCGCACATGCCAGCCACACACCAATAGCAAGTATTTCGAAAGATCCGATAAGAAAATTGTACACGCTACCTAGTCCGCCGAAGATACGGTGGGTACCAAAAATACCGTCGATCATAATTTCCAATACCTCAATATTGATAATCACAAAGCCAACATATACGATAAAGTGTAACGCTGCAGGAATAGGGCGAACCACCATTTTGGTTTGTCCAAGTGCAACTTTAAGCATGGTTTTCAATCTTTTAGCAGGCTGATCAGACCGGTCAGTGTTTTTGCCCAGTTTAATATTACGGATTACTTTCTTCAGGTTGAAACTGAAAAACGCACAGGCCGCTATGGTGATTGCTATAAATAGAATTTGTGAAATCATTATCTGGTTAAACTTTTACAGTCATGCTAAGTTAAAATAATTAGCAGAAAGAAATTGCTATGCTTGCATAATTATTTAAAATTTAGAGCCGTTTTAAATAAATCTTTATCCTTTTTAAGGTTTTTTGTAAAAAAGTTTTGCAATTCAAAAAAAGAAACTACATTTGCACTCCCAACCGAGGGGAACATGATCAAACATGTTTAATGAAGATGGTGCGGTAGCTCAGTCGGTAGAGCAAAGGATTGAAAATCCTTGTGTCGCCGGTTCGATCCCGGCCCACACCACTGCAAATGGCTTCAGATTAGTCTGAAGCTTTTTTGTTTAAATTCCCAACCGATGGGTGGCATGTTGCGAAATATGTTATAATAAAGATGGTGCGGTAGCTCAGTCGGTAGAGCAAAGGATTGAAAATCCTTGTGTCGCCGGTTCGATCCCGGCCCACACCACTTCTACAGAAAGCCTGTTTTCATAACGAAAACAGGCTTTCTTGCGTTTTAGAGTCATTTTCTATAAATTTAAAATAACCTATAGAATTTCGGGTGTACTTACATTTGGCTACAACATCAGTAGATTTGGTTACAATTATCTTTTTGCTGCTGCAGAAATTTACAGCATTAAAAAAAAAGGAAGATGAGAATAAACCTGTTGTTCTCTTTATTCAAAAAATAGTATATTGTAATATGGCAAATACCGAACTTCACCGGATCAATACGATAAGCGAATATCATGCCTTTATGGGCCTTCCCAAACCGGAGCACCCCTTAATTAGTGTAATTAATTTTGATGCTATTAAAAAGCTGCCATACGATAAGCCGATAAGTTTAGTGTTCAATTTTTATTCGATTTCACTGAAACGGGATTTCAATGCCAAAATGAAATACGGACAGCAGGAGTGTGATTTTGATGAAGGTATCATGTTTTTTATTTCACCAGGTCAGGTTTTTGGAATAACGCTCGATAAAGGGGAGACATTAAGGCATTCTGGTTGGTTATTATTGATACATCCAGATTTTTTGTGGAATACACCGTTGGCTAAATCTATAAAGCAGTACGAATATTTTAACTATACTGTACATGAAGCTTTGTATGTTTCCGAAAAAGAAGAAGCAACGATCATTGCAATCATGAAAAATGCTGAACATGAATATCGGTCAAATATTGACAAATTCAGCCAGAATATTATTATTGCCCAAATTGAACTGTTATTGAATTATGCGGAAAGATACTATCAGCGACAATTTATTACCAGGAAAATGTCTAACCACAGGTTGCTTGGTCGTTTAGAGGCGGTACTTGCCGAATATTTTACTAGCAATGGTTTAGCAAATAAAGGGCTGCCTACTGTTACCGATGTTGCTGAAGCATTAAATGTATCTCCCAGTTATTTAAGCGGATCACTTAAAACTTTAACAGGTCAAAGTACCCAGCAACATATACATGATAAACTCATAGAAGTTGCAAAAGAAAAATTGTCGACTACTGGCTTATCGATAAGTGAAATTGCATACGAGTTGGGGTTTGAACATGCACAGTCTTTCAGCAAGTTATTCAAAACAAAAACACATCTCTCACCTTTGGAATTCAGGCAATCATTTAATTGAACCCATTGCTCTTTTAATAGACTTTACTATTGAAGTGTATGCTTCCGTAAAGTCAAATAACAAATACTTACCTGAAAACTTATTACTTCACACTCTTCTTCACTACGATAAAGTAGCCAATGATAAATAGCGTTATTGCATAGATAAAACTAGTATAGATCTCCTGGGTAAATAGGTTCATAGCCTCAGATGGCCCTTTTCTCATCGATAAGGCAAGGGCGGTATGGCTGTAAGGAATAATATAAGCATATTTCACTCCTTTTGACGCTGCAATAATTCCTGCAATGACACCAATAAATCCTATTCCCATAGGTTTCAGAAAATCGCTCCAGATTAAACTGATGATAAACTGCACTGATAAAATACCCAGCGAAGACAGGAATACCTTTAAGTATAACTTCGAAAGCATTTCTACAGGAGAGTGCTCATTAAATTTGTAGTCATTGTTTAATAAATGCAATATATGCCCATAAGCAAAGGTAAACAGTGCAAACAAGGCCAGGCAGATAAAAATTAATAGTACGGCGTATAAATATTTGGCAGTATAAATGGCAAATTTGGGTAAAGGTTGTGCGAAAAGTGATTTCCATGTGTCGTTCTTATGTTCAATATTATTAACCGAAAAAGCCATGAAAATTACATAAAATGGAAGGATCAGCATACCCATTACACCCAAAATGCTTCCGCTATAATTCATCCACAATATTGCAGGAGGGTAATGCATACTTAGAATTTTCTTGGATTCCATATAAAAGCCAGTGGTTACCATAGTACAAAGCACCAGTGGTAAAAGGATAGATGCCCAAAAAGCTAGCGTTTTCCTGGATTTATAGAATTCAGATTTCAAGGAGATGAGTAGCGCGTACATGTTAGTTGTTTTTTGTAATGTCAAGGAATAAATGTTCAAGATCTTTTTTTACAAAATGGATGCTGTAAACTATAAATCCGTTTTGAACTAGCAGGGTGTTGATTTTTCCTGTTTCTTCGGTCGATTGAAAAGGGAGTTGAATAGGAATTTGACCAGGGTTATTTATTTTATAACCTCGTTCAGTTAAAAATGAGACTGCTTCTTCTGGTCTGTCCGTCCCGATCTCCACAAGAGGTGTATTAAAGGTCTGCAACTCATCAACTGTACCTTGAAACAATAATTTTCCTTTATTAATAATACCCACATGGGTAGCTACTTTTTCGATCTCATTTAATAAGTGGCTTGATACAAGAATTGTTTTATTATGATTTGTGGCCAGATCAGACATCAGGTTGCGGATTTCTATGATCCCATTTGGATCCAGCCCGTTAGTTGGTTCATCAAGCAGCAACAGGTCAGGATCGGATAATAAAGCTAATGCAATTCCCAAACGCTGTTTCATGCCTAAAGAATATTTGCCAGCCTTTTTGTCTGCGGCCTCTACTAATCCAACTAGAGTGAGCATTTCTATTACTTTTTTGCGCGGTATATTCAAAAGAATACAACGGTTAACCAGATTTTCTTTACCTGATAAATGAGTATATATTGCTGGTTGCTCTACAAGTGCACCAATTCTTTTTAAACTGGCTATACGGTTCGCATTAATTTCTTTCCCAAAGATAAATACAGTGTCGGCAGGTGATTTAAGCAGGTTTAGCAGTATTTTGATGGTGGTAGTCTTACCAGCACCATTCGGACCTAAAAAGCCGTAAACGCTTCCCTTTTTAACTTCTAATGATAGATTGTCTACAACAACCTGGTTGCCAAAGTGATAAGTTAAACCACAGGTTTGGATGGCTACATCATTCATCTTATTTAGTCAGGTTGTTGATAACATTTGATACCGAAGGACTTGCCGATGTTTTCAATACCGCTTCGCTGTTATTTTCACTGTTACGGTTAACCGGTATAATGGTAAATAAAGCCATTATAAAAACAGGGATGAGCAAGAGTATAAAAGGAGAGACGTTAGTTAGCTTTTTCATGATGATTTCTTATGATGAACCAAATAGAATCATTTCAATCGTAGAGCTAAAATGTTTTATACCAAACGATTGATATTGTCGATGAACAGCTAAAGACCTTAAGATTATCTTTTCTGTGGCGTTGGTAGAAGAATAATGCCAGTTTGTCGATAAGACAGCAATAATTCTGACTATAATTTCAACTTTTCTTTTACAAGGTCTCGAATTTGATCATGAAAGAAGTACCCCCTTTCTAAATCAGATGGGGCTGCTGTATAATTTTCTAAAATCACTATACTAATTTGAGTTGCAGGACAGTAGAAATTAGTTGAAATAAAACCTGGAACATATCCGAGTTACTAAATAGGAAACAGGTATCGTGGAGTTAATGTGCATCATTGACTTCTAACCAGTGCCCATCAGGATCCTGAAAGTAAACTTGCTTAACACCATCTACCCGAACAGTCGGTGCCTTTGCTGTGCCTTCCCAATTGGTATACTCAATCTTTTGCTGCCCTAATTTTGTGATAAAATCATCAATAGAACGAACGCTAAAACAAAGATGTTCATTCTTGTCATGTTCAGTTTTGACTTTGGGACCCTGAATTAAATGCAGTTGTCCCGCTGCGCCCAATGAAAACCAGGTATGACGGCCATCTTTAAAAGGCTCTTCAATTTTATTCAGGTTTAACAGGGTTTGATAAAAGGAAGTACTGCTGTCCAGGTCTGCTACATAAACGGCAATATGGTTCAATGTTGCACTTTGTTTAGCAGACTTATTTTGTGCAGATGATTTTTTAATTGAAAAAATGGATATAGCAATTACTATTAAAAGTATAGGAGTCTTCATTAGGTTTTACTTGGTTAGTCAGGAATAAATATACCATCTTAATTTACATTTATCAATAGGTAGAATATTTGCACATCAAAATTAGTCAGGTTAAAATGATTTCAAACGTTTGAAATGAAAACTATACCCTATAAGTACCTTTTTTAGGATTTGTATATTTCATATTAAAGCAATGTTGGTTAATTTTAATTCATACGTAACCAAATATAAACCAGTAGAATCTATTCATCAACCTCACAGGTTCGTGACCTTTCGGCTGTAGCTCATTTCTGAAGATAATATGCTCTTCATTCCAATTAACCATTGTTAAACAACAATAGGGAGGTTATCCCTATGCCTTAAAATTTAGAATACAATGAGACTTAAATTGCTATTATTTTTTCTTGTCGGCATTGTTTATAGTTGCCGGCCTATAGCTCATTCGGATCAGAAAAAAAGCTTTTCAGCAAACCGAATCAATGTGCTACAGGAATATGTTAGTGAGTTAAAGCAGTCTTTATTGCTGCCTGGTATTTCAGTTGTAGTATTGAGTAATGATTCTGTTTATTGTTATGCAACAGGTATCGCAAATGCACAAAAGGATTCGCTGACAATTAAGTTGCCTTTTTCGGCAGGAAGTATTTCTGAACCTATGCTGGCCACTGCTATAATGAAACTCGTGGCAGCGGGAACCGTAAATTTGGATGATCCCGTTGTTAAATACCTGCCCTATTTTAAAATGGCAGGCATTGTAAATCATAAAGTGACCATTCAACACCTTCTTTCCCATACCTCTGGTGTCCAGAAATATACATTGATGTGGGATTTGCCCAATAATACGCCTAATGCGCTAGAGATTACTACCAGAAGTATCGCTAACCAGCAACCTAAATTTCCGGTTCCCGGGTCGCGGGTTTCCAGAACCCCTTATAACTATGACATCCTTGCAGATTTAATTTCTAAAGTTACTGGACACCCTTTTGAAGAGTATCTGAAAATGGGGGTCTTTAAACCATTAACAATGAATTCTTCTTCTTTTTACAAGCCAGGCATAAGTGCGATGCCATTTAGCGTTTCCAATTGGCTTACTTACTCGACTAAACAAGATAGCTTATATCCCTATAACCGTGAAAATGGAGGCAGCAATGGATTACATAGCAGTCCGCTGGATATCGCATCATGGATGTTCATGCTATTAAACCAAGGCAAGACTGATCAGCATACTTTTATTAAAAAGACCTTTTTTAATCATTTTTTTTCACCACAATATCATACAAGCGATCAATCAGCGATTGGGTTTGGCTGGGATATTACCCGTCGCGATGGGGAGGATACATACACGAAAAATAGTAAAATCACTAATTTCAGTAGTCAGGTAACAGTAATCCCAACTACAAAAACTGGGGTGGCGGTTTTTAGTAATATTGGTAACGTGGATACTGAAAAAATTACCCGAAGCATAGTTTTATGGTTAAGAGGTGGCAGGCTACCTCATCTAAAAACTCCGGTAAATATTGCCATGAGCAGGAAGTTTGCGGAATCAAATAATCTGGATTCAGCATTGAGTACCTATAAACTGCTTAAGCAAAGTCAAACAAACCTATACGACCTCAGCGAGGATGCACTTAACAACTTTGGAACTGGTTTTCTACAACATTTTCGAGATAAGAGAAAAGCAATTGCCGTATTCAAATTCTGTATCCTTCAATTTCCTCTATCTGCTAAAGGCTATCTCAACCTAGCAGAGGCATATGCAGCAAACAGAGATTTTGCAGCCGCCAGAGCTGCGCTGGAAAAATCGAAAACTTTTCAGCGCAGTAAAGACTGGGGCCGCTCAATTGATATCGAAAGATATATTGCCGAGCTGACTGCAGATCCTGATCCGGGTTAATAATTAAGACTCAACCGTTAACCAAATATAAAACCTAAACAAAAGGAATCCTGCTTAAGCTTATTAACCATCTTTTGCAGGCTATCCCCCTAAAAACAACTATTAATTATGAAAAACAGAATAACCAGTATCCTGGTAGCATTAATTATGCTATCAGCAGTTTTTGCAGCGTGCAAAAAGGATAGTAACACCGTAGCGATTGTGGATGAAGATGCTACCGTTGCGCGGGCTATTTATTCGAGCAGATCGGAAGATTTTACCCATAGCGATGGATCTTATAGTTTGTCTACAGCAGTATCAGATCTTGGAAATATATCGGGTAACTGGCAGTCGAATAATGTAAGTATATACAGTAATCAAGCGAGGGTAAGGATACCGGCAAACTCAATTTCTTCACAGCCGGCTAGTGAAGGCAGTGGAAATACAGTGCAGATTGATGTATCTGATGGTTCTGAATATGAATTATCTTTCAAGGTACGTTTCGGGCCTAATTTTCAATGGAGCCGGGGTGGTAAGACAGGTTTCGGTTTTTTAATCGGAGATGGGAATACAGGATGTAACAAAGCAGACGACGGAAATGGTGCGAGTGCCCGTTTGATGTGGTATAATCCAACCAATCAGAAAGATGATACAGGATCTGACAGCCCTTTTTTTCGTCCTTATGTTTACTATAAAGATATGCCCGATCAATGCGGGGATTCTTTTGGTAAAAAGAGTGTAACACTTGCAAAAAATACCTGGTATACCATCAGGATCCGTGTAAAAAGTAATACTGGGTCCAGTTACAATGGCTCGGTGTTTTATTCCGTTGATGGGGTAACCTTATTGAGTAAAACTGATATCAGGTGGACTACCAATACGGCTAAGCGTTTAATCAGATCTATTTCTTTCCATACTTTCAGGGGGGGCAGTGATCCTTATTGGGGGTCTTCCTCTGATGGTTTCATTTATTATGATGACTTAAGCTATACCAGGTTAGCGAGTTAAAGATCAGATAAGGGCTGTCTTGGTTGAGGATGGCTCTTATCTAATTGAAATGATCATACAATATTTGGTTTTTATGGTTATTTGATATCAAATATTTGCTTTGAGGTGTCGTAAACAGCAAAATAACCTGTCTTATAAAATTAAATCTATAGATTTAGCTATCTATTAATCAAAAAATCCCTAACGAATGAAGAAAATTTTACTTATTTTTCTTGCTTTAAGCATGTTTGCTCTAGCTCATGCAAATGCCCAGAATAGAAAAATTTCCGGAAGAGTAACTTCGGCTGATGATGGACTGCCATTACCTGGTGTGTCTGTTAAAATTACAGGTTCCAAAACTGGTGTTCAAACAGACTCAGATGGTGCTTATACCCTAAACATTGCTGACGGACAAACTACTATAACCTTTAGTTTTATTGGCTATTTGCAGCAATCAGTTACTATTAGTACAGCGAATTTATATAGCATAAAATTGGTTTCTGATCAGAAATTATTAAATGATGTTGTTGTAATAGGTTATGGAAGTACTTCAAAAAGAGTGTCCACAGGTGCAATCTCAAGTATTAAAGCTGCAGATATTAAAGACCGTCCGGTAACTGGCCTGGACCAGACACTACAGGGGCAGCTGGCTGGTGTACAAGTAACATCTGCTTCTGGTACTCCCGGTGGGGCAGTTACTGTTAGGGTACGCGGTGTGTCTACATTGAGCGCTGATTCTCAGCCTTTATATGTAATAGACGGTACTCCGATTCAAACAGGTTCTAACTCGCAAATCGGTTTTGGTAATGGTACTACAAATGCATTGAACGATATTAATCCTGCAGATATTGAGTCAATCGATGTATTAAAAGATGCTGCGGCAGCTGCAATTTACGGTTCACGTGCTTCAAACGGTGTTGTAATTGTTACTACTAAAAGAGGTAAAACTGGGAAAACAAATATTGACCTTGATTACTACACTGGTTTCCAGCAGACCACTAACAAAGTAGAGTCCCTTACAGGGCCTCAATATGTAGCTTTACTGCAGGATGCAATTTCAAACAGGTACCCTACATTAACAACTGGTGGTGTAACCTATCCTACATTATCAGGTTTAATTACAACAGGTTTAAATCGTGGTAATTTAGCAGCTGATCCCAGCACTTATTCTACCACAAATTGGCAGGATGAAGTTTTTCGTAATGCACCAATTAGTAACTATAACTTATCAATTAGTGGCGGTAATGATAAAACAAGATTTAATATCACTAGTGGTTACTTTGATCAAAAGGGTATTCTAAGAGGATCAGATTATAGCCGCTTCAACTTACGTCTAAATTTAGACCATAACGTTACTGATAAATTTAAAGTAGGGACAAGTACAACTTTCAGTCGTAGTAGTTCAAACCGTATAAATAATGATAACAATATTTATGGTGTTTTAAGCTCTGCGATTTTGATCAGCCCAACCGTGCCGATTTATAATGCGGATGGCACATATGGTCATGATGCTTACAGTACAGTAGAAAATCCGGTTGCTGCTTATAAAGAGCCATTCAATTTATCAACTGCTGGTCGTTTACTATCAAATGTTTTTGGCGAATATAAAATTCTTCCATCTTTAACATTCAGAACTAATTTTGCAGCAGATTATCAGGTGACCAATGAACGTAGATTTTTACCTTCTACACTTAACGCAGCTGCATCACCAACAAATGGTTCTGGTATCGAAGCCTATTATTCTGATCTGAATTTGCTGAATGAGAATACTTTAACATTTAACAAAACTTATGGAGACCATTCTTTAAATGTATTGTTAGGAGAATCATGGCAAAAGGATAACCAGCAATCTGTTTTTGCCTCAGGCACCAACTTTCCCGGCAATAGTATTCAAAGGTTATCAGCGGCAGCTGTAAAAACAGGGGCAACATCCGATGGTTCAATTAATTCATTGGTCAGCTTTTTCGGAAGGGTAGGATATAATTATAAACAGCGCTATATTTTGTCTGCTACTCTACGTACGGACGGATCGTCGAAATTTACGGATGGCAACCGCTTTGGATATTTCCCAGCCATTTCTGCAGCGTGGATCATCAGCGACGAATCTTTTATGAAAAGTGCAGAATGGCTATCTACGTTAAAACTACGTAGCAGCTGGGGAGTAACAGGAAATAACTTTATCGGCAATTTTGTATCTAGAACATTAATCTCTGCAGGTTCTAACTTTAATCAGGTTGCTGGTCTATATCCATCTTCATTAGGTGATCCAAACCTGACCTGGGAAAAAACGAAGTCTACTGATGTTGCTATCGATTTTGGATTTTTAAATGATAGAATTACATTAACAGCAGATTTATACTACAGGAAAACTACTAATCTGTTAGCGAATCTACCTTTACCGGGTTCAACAGGATTTACAGGTTATACTACTAATGCCGGATCAATGGAGAACAAAGGAATTGAGATTGACTTGCATACAGTAAACATAAAAACAAAAGATTTTAACTGGTCTTCCAGTTTTAATATCTCTTTCAACAAGAATAAAATTTTATCATTGGCTAACAATAATGCACCTTATGCAGCTGGTTTTGCTAGTTATGTACAAGTTGGTGAGGCAGCGGGCAGCTTCCGCGGATACAGGGTCGCAGGACTATTTCAAACCCAGGCTGAAATCAATGACCTCAATGCTGCAGCGCGTACGAAAACAGGGAATGCAACTGCGCTTTATCAGGTTGCTTCAACTGCACCGGGCGATATCAAATTTGCTGATTTAAATGGTGACGGTATAATTACTGCGGCCGATCAGGAGATCCTTGGTTCTGCTCAGCCAAATTTTACGGGCGGTTTTAACAATAGCTTTACTTATAAGAATATCGATCTTTCATTCTTCTGGCAGTTTAGCTGCGGTAATGAAATATTCAATAATACCAGGGTTTTTGGTGAGGGTATGACTACAATCTATGGACAGTTTGCTTCCGTATTGGATCGCTGGACACCTGCAAACACAGAAACTGATATGCCAAGAGCTGTTTATGGTGATACAAATTCAAACGGACGTAATTCTGACCGGTTTGTTGAAAATGGATCGTATTTACGTTTAAAGAATGTAAACCTTGGTTACAATCTCCCAAGTGATCTTGCAGCCAAATTACATATGAGAAAATTAAGAATATTTGCCGCTGCAACAAACCTGGTTACCGTTACTAACTATAAGGGTTTTGATCCTGAAGTAAGCACTTTTAACAGTTTACCACTATCTGCTGGTACAGACTTTTTATCGGCACCTCAAGCCAAAACATTCACATTCGGTGTTAACCTTGGATTTTAATCTAATTATAAATGAAAAAGAAATTATTATATATCATATTGCCGGCATTGCTATCTGTTTCTGCGTGCAAAAAAACGCTTGATCAACAGCCTCAGGGATCATTAGATGCTTCTATTGCCTACACTACAAGACAGGGTATTGAAGCAGGTATTATTGGTGCTTATGATGGTATGCAGCAAACCGGTTACATGTCGTTAAATTATTTGATATTTGCAGACTTATATGCAGATAACCTGCAATGGACCGGTACCTTCCCAACCTGGTCGCAAGTATTCAATAAGACAATCCTGCCTGATAATACCGATATTGCTACAATCTGGAACCATATCAATGGTGTAGTTAACAGAGCAAACAATATTATTGCTGCTGCTCCAAATATCAGTGATCCTGCATTTCTTAAAGACCGTGCAATAGGCGAGTGTGAAACTCTCCGTGCAATTGCTTATTTCGATTTGATCAGGATGTTCGGTGGCAGCCCTGCAGGATATAACCAGGCTGACGGCTTAGGTGTTCCTTTAAGGACTCTTCCTACACTTACTCCTGCTGATGCAGTTGCAGTACCAAGGTCAACAGAAGCAGAAGTTTATACACAGATACTGGCAGATCTTGACGATGCTATAGCTAAGTTGCCAAACAGGATTGCTAATGGAAGAGTTAATAAGTTTGTGGCTACTGCAATAAAAGCAAGAGTACAGCTGTACCGACAAGCGTGGACAGACGCAGAAGCGCTGGCTACTACCGTAATCACTAGTCCAAATGCCTATGCTTTAGTACCAGGTGCATCATATGGAACTATTTATACTGGAAAAAACACCTCAGAATCATTATGGGAGCTTCAGTATAATGCAACTGATGTGAACAATCTTGCTTTTTACTATTATCCAACAAGTTTAAGTGGCAGAAATGAAGTGGCTTCAACAACATCATTGCGTGATGCCTTTGAAGCCGACGATCTTAGAAAAAATGTAAATTATAGTACAGCGCCGGCAGCTAAACAATTGAAGTATTCACAAGTTAATCCTGGTGTAGATGATGTCATGATGATGCGTCTGGCTGAGGTTTACTTAACCAGAGCAGAATCAAGAGCAATGCTGAATAATCTGGAAGGGGCTTTGGCTGATTTAAATGTAATTCGCCTGCGCGCTGGTCTGATAGCGTCTACAGCAGCAACTCAGGAGGACTTATTAAGTGCAATTAGAAAAGAACGCAGATTGGAGCTGGCACATGAAGGTCAGCGCTTTTTTGATTTGCGACGTTACAATGCTACTGGTCTTACACAAACGTTCCGTAACTTGTTTCCTATACCTCAAACCGAAATTACAAATGCAAATGGTGTTGTAACTCAAAATCCAGGTTACTAAACGATTACAGCAGGTATATTCCTGAAATCAGGCTTATTGTATGCAATAAATAAATCCTTACCTGTTTAATCAGGTAGGGATTTATTGTTTAATTATTTTCGTAATTAAACGGCGATTTTCTTATTTTTAGATAGTTAGAACGATGCTGGCGGATAGTGTATTAAATTATACCTAATAACAACGTCACGAGTAAACTTAGGCAGGCTTTTAAACTAATAATCTCAATAGATACATGAAAAAAAAACTTTTAGCGTTTTTCTTATTCGCGTTTAACTTAACGGTAGCGTATGGACAGGCACAACAAAATTTATTGCTTCAGGATGCGGGTAACCATGTCATGGTACAAAAATATGTAGATATTAAAGGATCGCCTTTTTATAATGCAGATTGGCAAACAGGTACCCTTACTTTAATGACGAATAAAGTGTATAAAGATATGAGCATGAAGTATGATGAGGTGGCCGATAAAGTTTATATCAAAGCAGCCAATGACGGTCTGATTTTATTGAATGACAAAGTCAAAGAATTTGTATTAGATTTCTCCGGCCCAAATGGTAATGAAGTAAAGGTTTTCCGCCTTGGTTATTCGAATATTCCTGATGCTTCGCCAGATTCCTATTTCGAAGTTCTGATAGATGGCAAGGCCCAGCTGTTAAAAAAAATCACGAAAATCATCCAGGAAAACAGGGAGTACAATTCTGCAAGTTCCACTAAAACATTTATAGATGTTGTAAAGTATTATATATTTATACAAGGAAACGGTATACTTATAAAAAGAGATAAGAAATCTATACTCAAAGCATTGAGTGATAAACAGCCCGCGCTGGAAACTTATATAAAAGAGAACAACCTTAACCTGAAAGCAGAACTTGATATTAAAAAACTGCTTGTGTATTATAACTCCCTTTGATACCAACTGCTATTAAATAGGTGAGCAAGTTCATGATGCTAAGTGCCGGAAGGAAATTACCATTTTAAATAAGCAGTGCACTTTTAATTTTGAGATTAATTGATCGAATCTTTATGAGGAACATTTTAGCTCCTCATTCATATAAAAATATTACTTAATTTTTTGAAAAAAAGTAAGTAATATTTTTGCGTTTTTAATCAAAACTATTAATTTTCATACTCTAAGTTATCTGTCGAAACAAACATATTTGTTCAAGAGGATACGGAATGCCTTTTATTTTTTAAGAGGTGTAATTGGGATTTAGATCACAGAGGATATATGTATAGTACAAGACAAATTAATCTTAGCTATAAAGATGATTTCAGGATTGCTTGCAAGATCAATAACCTGAATTACGCAGACCTACTTCAGTATTTTATTGATCATGTCTCTTTTTATGTATTTATAGGAGGGAATATGGCTGCTGCTTATCTACAGGCAACAATGGTTTGTATAGACATGATGGACACTATTGGAAGGCGTGTCGAAGAGGTAAAGGATAAGAAAATACAGCAGATCTCTCTCAAGTATGTTAAAATGCTAACAAAGCTAATCCATCATACAAATAATAAGGAGGGTACAGCAAAAAGTAAAACTATCCTAAAAGATTGGTCTGACGAAATGCTGCCGCTTACAGGGTATTTCCAGGAGATCAAACTTTTAAATGATGGGAAACTACGTCTTTCATTTGATTTTAATCTTCTTTGCAGCATGAACGGTATAAGTATTGAGAATCAGCTGCAATATTTTATAGATAATATTTCTCTCGCCAGATCGCGGGCCAATAATCTTTTCCAACTTGAACAAGCTGATCCCTGTAACGCAGTCCTTCTGTCATTGGTAAGTTCAGGTGAGGGTATTAAAGATAAAGTGCTGCCTAAACAGGCTATTTATAGAAAATACGGACTTCGCCTTTTAAAACTTGATAAAAAACAAAAAGAAGAAAGCAATCTTGAAAACCGAATACTAAATTACAGTGCATTTTACCTGGACTGGTATCATGCTTTGAACAAAGAAAAATAGAGTAGCCCACAGCTTTACCGATGTTTACCGCTAAAACTGCGCTTTACAGGCAATCTAACCACTTCTCATTATATAGCCGGAATGAATTATATCAGTCAATATAACATCATCAATCTGGTAACTTAACTATCGATGTAATCAGCCTACTCCCGGGTTTTTGCAGCCTTAGCAAAATTTAATCTATAGCGTTGAGATAACTTTATAGATACGGTTATTCCTGTGGGGAAATTAAAAACAACTATATATGGACTCTAAAGGAAAATTTGGGCTAATTTATGCTGATGAATTCAGTGTGGCCTGCACGATTAACAATTTTAAGAAAGAAGAGGTACTGCAGTACTTTATTAACCGGGTATCTTTTTACGCATTTAATGGCGGGGAAACAGAAGCAGCTTCTTTAAGTGCAACTCGTATTGTGGTAGACTGTAAAACGGTCCATAATGCAACTGTTTCCGCTGTAACAGACCGGAAAATACAGCTGATCTCTTTAAAATATATTGCGCAGCTTAGCGATTTGGAAGGCAGCATTTATTTTTCTGCGTCCGAAAAATTGAAAGAAAGCTTTTTACTGATGAAGGAATGGGAAACAGAGATGATGCCTTATGTCGATTATCCAAAAACATTTGAGCTTGGGGACGAACATTTTCTTATCCTTACGTTTGATTTTAATTTGCTTTGTAAAATGAATGGCGTTACTGCAGCGCAGGTGCTTCAGTATTTTATAGATGGGATTTCCCTTGCTATTGAAAGGGCTAATTATATCTCAGAGCCTATTGAAGAAGATATTAGGATCTCACTATTTAGTATTATGGTGCTCAGCCGTTCAATGAAAAGGAATAGACAACCTGTAGAACAGGACATTTTTGAATGGTATACTGAGCGGCTTTTGTCCCTTGACGAACGTTTAAAAAGAGAAACAAGGATGGATAAGAAGGTAGGGGTTTATAACGCTTTTTACTTAGATTGGTACAATACCATTAAAAGAAATGTGAGCTAATATTTTTAATGGGATCAGTATAACGTGGTCCCATTAAAGAATGTGGACGATTTAAATTTCTTTATCATCTTCATCTTCATTTTCCTGTTCCTTTTTTAGAATAAGCGCACTGCCGGGAAGGAAATCCTTTGGAGATAATCCAAAATGATCAGCAAATACATTAATGTGTTTTAGATTGTACTTTGCAGGATTTCCACTGTTTTCTACATTACCAATAAAAGATGCTTTTACTCCAATTATATAGGCAATATCCTCTTGACGCAATTTTTTGTCGGCCCTTAATTTCCTGACAAAATCTATCACATGTTGTTCTATAAGATCTAGTTTTACCTTTCCTTCCATTTCAGGACTAAGTAATTTATATTCCTGATTATTATTTACATATATATATGTAAATAACTTTTTGGCAAGCTATTATGAGTTAATTGTGTGAAAAATTACGGTATTTATTATAGAAAATTAATCGTGTTTAAACATATGTTTTACTTAAATCAAATGTTTTGACATTTGAACGTAAAATAGTAGGTTTTAATTATGAGTTTTATTACAAGCTTTTTACCACAGCTGCGGTAACCATTAATTGTCCTACATGCCGCATAGTATGTTCTGCACCATGTACGAGCAGTCCAATCACGGTAGATGGTAAACCTGCCCTGCCTATACCCCGGTAATCTGGAAGAGTATGGGCTACTGTATTTTTAAGTTGCTCCAATGCAAGGTCTACTTGCAGGTTGAAACGGTTTACTAATTCTGCTGTACTGTAGCGATGATCAGCATCATGTCCTTCTTCTTCGAGCTGGATAAATTGAAAAGGAGTAAGTCCCTCTGCTCTCGCATAAGTAAATACCCGGTCTAGCACACCACTAAGATGCTGCAGATGAAACCCTGCAGAGGCAAGACCAGCCGGCCTTTCCCATAATAAATTGGAAGGAAATTGATCCATATAAAGGTTCACTTCTTCCCTGGCCTGCAGCAATGCATGAGCAACAGGTTGCAACATCGGTATGATGTCTGGCAGTGGCCCTCTTTGCCAAACTTCTAATTGTGGAGACATATCAATGTGGTTTACACAAAACTAAGCATTAAAGCAAGGTCTGCACCTGGGTTCGTAACTTTCTTTTTCTCCAAGCATAATCTTTGCATTGTTAGCTATCCTACGGTAAGAATACATTGCAGGATTACCACATCTTACGCATACTGCATGTACTTTAGTCACCATTTCGGCAATGGCCATTAATGCTGGCACCGGACCAAAAGGCTTACCTGTAAAATCCATATCTAAACCAGCTACAATTACCCTAATCCCTTTATTGGCAAGTTTATTACATACTTCGGGCAGGCCATCGTCAAAAAACTGTGCCTCATCAATTCCTACCACCTGGGTGTCTGGTTTAAGCAAAAGAATAGCCCCCGAATTGTCAACTGCAGTAGCCGCAACTGTGTTATAATTATGAGAAACGACTGCCGTTTCATCATAACGGGTATCTGTTGTAGGTTTAAATATTTCTACATTCAGTTTAGCGATCTCTGCACGTCGTAATCTTCTGATCAATTCTTCTGTTTTGCCAGAAAACATGGAGCCACAAATCATCTCAATGCTGCCGCCAAATTCTCCTCTGCTGTAATTTTTTTCGCTAAATAACATGGTGCTTAAAAGGGGGGTGTGTACCCTGCGAATATCGAAATTTTGTGTTACTTATGTCTATTTTTTATCTATAAAAAAAGGCCCTTATTGTTTGTTCCTCTAAAACAGAAGATTATAACGGGGAATACCTTTTTTATTATTTTTGATTATAAAGATAGCTGCTTTTGTTTTTTTGGCGCCTTATTTGATATTTAATGATCAAACAGCTTATCATAATTGATCACACGCTGTACAAGGCATACTAAGTATCTTCGAATACCGAAATTTGTATTACTTTTGAATGTTGACTGTTAACATAAAGCATTAATTTTTCCGTTATAGAACTATGATGAACCAGGAGGATATATTTAAAAAGATAGGCCATATACTCAATGAGTTAAACGACCAGTATCAATATTTAGCTCAAAATCCTCAGGAGCTTAATGAATTAGAACTTGAATTGTTTTTAGCTAATGCCAGTTTCCTGACTGATCATGTACAGATTATCAGAAAATTAAATAGCAGCACGGCACAAAAGGCTTTGCCGGAACATACGGGGTCTCTAGAACCGGTACAGCAAACAATTTCTATGTTAGCGCCCGAAACAGAGACACGAACTCCAGAGACACAAACTCCAGAGGCCGTACTCATTGAGCCAATGGGAACAGCATTGCCTGCTACCGATCTTATACCCGAAAAGCCAATTCTTGAACAAGAGATTTTTAAATTGGATAACGGAACATCTACGTTTGAATTTATCCTGAATGAAAAACCATCATCAGACCGGTTTGAATTTGAAGAGAAATCGATTGATGAAATATTTGATCGTCCGCTAAGTAAAGAGGAAGAAGAGATCATTGCGCAAAAGCAGAAACTTAGGGAGAGTGATAGCCTGGAAAGCGATCTCCCTGAAGAAGATGAGATCGGTCCTGAGCCATTCTTGGTTGCACATGAAGTTGAACCAGAAGAGGTTGTTTTAGAAGAAACCCAGGAAGAAGAGCTAATTGAAGAAGAAACAATAGTAGTTCCTAAACCAATAGAAGAACAGCTTGTGCACCATACGGAACCTGAACCTGTCTCAATTAAAGAACCAGTTATCAGTCCTGTAAAACAAGAACCAGCTGCAGAAACAACAGCTGCTCCTGCGGTTAAACTTACATTGAATGATATTTTATCTGGAAATACCCAGGGAAGCAATACTAATAAAGAAGCGACCAGGAGCCCGATTACTGATCTAAAACAGTCAATCAGCTTAAATGACAAACTTCGTTATATCAGGGACTTGTTTAATGGATACAATCTTGCTTATGCCGAGGCAATAGATTTACTGAATAAAATGCCCGATTTTAAAACGGCAGATGCATTCTTACAAAATAACTATGCAGTAAAAAATAACTGGTCAGCTAAACAAGATACCGCAGATCAGTTTTATGAATTACTAAACCAGCGTTTTCCTGTTAAATAAATCCCATTCTATTTGAATCCAGTTTAAGGAAGATAAATAGCAGTATGGTAAAACTCCATAAGGAAGAACCACCATAGCTGATCAGGGGTAAAGGTATGCCAATCACTGGGATGATGCCAATTGTCATCCCTATATTGATAAAAACGTGGAAGAATAATATGCTGGCCACACAGTAACCATAAACTCTCGAAAAGGTAGAACGCTGACGTTCTGCAAGATTAATTACTCTTAATAAGAGAAAAATATAAAGGGCGATCACTGTAACACAACCTGCAAATCCCCATTCTTCGCCAATAGTAGAAAAGATAAAATCGGTGCTTTGCTCAGGTACATAACCATATTTTGTCTGTGTGCCTTGTAAAAATCCTCTTCCTGTAAGCTGACCAGATCCAATGGCTATCTTTGATTGTATTACATTATATCCAGCACCTTTAGGATCTGTTTTAAGCCCTAAAATGATCTCAATACGGGTTCGCTGATGCGGTTCCAGTACCTTTTCATAGGCAAACTTTACTAGAAATAAGTAGCCAATAGCAATGATAATAGCAATTACAATAGAGATCATCATCTTTTGCTTACGCTTGTTCTGATACGCAAAAAAGCCACCTACCACCACTATTATAGGAATTAAAATGGAAAGAGGCACCAAAAAATCCGCGATAAAAAGAACAATCATCCCCAAAAAAACCAGCAGGAAATATCCTGATAAACCCTCTCTGTAAAGTGGGAACATGAAGGCCAGAAATACCAGCGCCGAACCTGTATCTGGTTGTAGCATGATCAGAAGTAAAGGAAAGCAAACGATCAGTCCTGCAAAAAATATTGATTTAATTTCTGTGAATTTGGGGTTAAAATTTCCTACATACCGTGCCAAGAGCAATGCCGTACCAAATTTGGCAAACTCTGAAGGTTGTAGCCTGAAACTTCCTAAAGGGATCCATGCCTGGTTACCCGCCACTTTTCTTCCTACCACCAAAACTACAACCAGTAAAAACATGGTTATCCCGTAAACTATTGGTGAGAATACACTAAAGAACTTTGCATCAAGCAATAATATCGAAAAGCCAAGCACTAATGCTGTCAGGATAAAGATTAGCTGTTTACCATAGTTACTGCCAAAATTGAACAGTGCAGAAGTTTCAGGATCAAATTTCGAAGCATAAATATTCACAAAACCAATTGCACACAGCGCTGTATAAATTAAAATGGTGATCCAATCTACGTTAAAGAAAAAGCGGCTGCCCTGCTGTGTGCTCATTTGCTGGTGGATAAAGGTTTTTTAGTCAGGCTTATCTTGTCGCCGGCCTTAACCGGTACAATTATTTTATTAATAGTATCTATTGCTTTAGGTGCCAGTTTTACTTTTGGTTTAGGTACTTCAGGTAATACTACTTGTTTTTTCATCCATTCGGCACGCTCTACCCGATTACCAGAAAGTTTACCTGTTAGATATTTCTCTGTCAGGTAACTGGCAATAGGAGCGGCGTATGAGCTACCAAAACCAGCATTCTCAACAATTACCGCGATAGCAATTTTAGGATTGTCACGTGGCGCAAACCCAATAAATACAGAGTGATTTTTTCCATGTGGATTTTGTACTGTACCAGTTTTTCCGCAAAAAAGGATATTGGGAATAGCAGATTCTCTGGCTGTACCATGATCTGAATTAACGGCATCTTGCATGCCATCTATTACAGGTTCAAAATGAACGGCGTCTACACCAACTGTGTTTTTTACCAGATATTCTTTTTTTATGCCTTGCTCATCTCTAATTCCTTTGATCAGGTGAGGTTTGATATAATAGCCCCTGTTCGCAATAATAGCCATAATGTTTGCCATTTGTAAAGGGGTAGCATTCATCTCTCCCTGTCCGATAGCAAGGGAAATCACGGTAGTGTAACCCCAGTATTTCCCAAATCTTTTCGTGTACTCTTCTGAGTTGAATAAAATTCCCTTTCGTTCATAGGGCATGTCAAGATCTAGTTTCGAACCAATGCCGAACTTTCTTACTTTCGCTTCCCAGGAATCGTAAGCTGCAGTTTTGTTTTTAAATTTTTTCTGCGTCATCAGTTTCTGAAAAACGTAACATGCGTAGGTATTGCAAGATCTGGCTAATCCTCTTCTCAAAGAAATATTGCCATCAACGTGCTCACATCGTACAAAGTGATTTCCCGCCCTATAACCTCCCGGACAGTTAAATGAGGTATTTGGGTCAATTACGCCTTCTTGTAAAGCAATTAAATCGTCTACTGGCTTAAATGAAGAACCAGGGGAGTAATATCCAGAAATCGGACGTACGTTTAATGGTCTGTTTGGTGAACCCAGCAGGGTCATATAGTTATTGCCCTGCTGCCTGCCGACCATAACATTAGGGTCGTAGGTAGGGCTGCTTATGAAGGCCAGGACTTCTCCAGTACTTGGCTCTATGGCTACAATGCTGCCTACTTTGTTCCGCATCAATTGCTCGCCCATTTTTTGTATGTCAATATCCAGCGAAGACACGATCGTTTCTCCGGAAGTAGCCAGTGTATCAAATTTACCATTCAGATAACTTCCCTGTGGAACATTTTTAGCACTATAAATGGTGTTTTCTACGCCACGTTCACCTCGCAACACATCGTTGTAAGTAAATTCTACTCCGGTTTTTCCTTTATAGTCACCCGCCCTGTAATAGCCATTACTTGCTTTGATATCTTTCTCCGTAACCTCTTTTACATAGCCGAAAAATTGCCCTGCAACACTATCAGGATAGTGTCTTACCGTTCTGTTCTGTGTTTCAAAACCTATAAAACGAGACATACGTTCTTGCAGGGCCGCATAAGTTTGTACGGAAAGTTGTTTTTCAAATACGGAACGCTGGTATTTTGATTGGTTTCTTGCTTTGTTATAGCGTTTATAAAAGCCCTTCATATCAATCCCGATGATACGGCATAAAGCAGCCGTGTCAAATGGTTTTACCAGGTTTGGCGTAATCATTAGGTCATAAACCGGTTCATTCTGAACAAGCACTTTATTGTTTCTATCCAGAATTACCCCGCGGGCAGGAAAAGTGTATTTTTTACGGAGTACATTACTGTTGGCCGACAGAAAATAGCGGTCACTTGCTACCTGTATATAAAAAAGCTGGCCTATCAAAATAAGTGCAACTACGATAAATAAACCTTGTACTATATATTTTCGATTGAAAAGATTATCCATTAGCGCATTTTTCTATTATAGAAGACTAATTCTATTAATATAACAGTGAATAAAGTAAAGATACCGCTTAGCAGGCACCTTAACAAAGTATAAGAGAGTTCTGTTAATTTAAAAGCTTCTAAAAAGAAAAGTACCAGGTGATGTGCAGCGGTACATAACAATGCATAAAGTGAAAACCATTTAAAACCCATGTTACCTAATGTAGGCTCGGGTTCATCAAAGCTATCCCGGCTTACTGTAACAGAAATAAAGAGGATGCGTACATATACCAATGCTACGCAAGCTGCAGTGTGTACACCAAGTGTGTCATAAAAAGCATCAAGCGTTAGTCCGGTACCAAATGCAATCAGGTAGAGAACAATATTTGGCATGCTGAAAGGTAGTAGCAGCAGAAACAGGATATAGGTAAAAGGGGTTGCAAGGTTATAAAAACTAAGGTTTCTTAATAACAGTACCTGTACGGAAAGTAGGATGAACCACCTGATAACATTAATTAATATGATTCTACTGTTCATTCGGCAAATTTGATTCTAGTGCTTTCTGTTCCTGTGCAAGTTTGTCTTTGATTACATAGACATATTGTAAGGTACTGAAATCATTGAAAAGATTAATTTCTATAGTCAGGAAATTATCCCCTGTTGATATTCCGCGGTTACTGATAGACCCTATTGGTATGCCCGGAGGGAAGGAACCGTATCCCGAAGTTACAACGGTGTCTCTTAGTTTAACCTTAATGTGATTCGGGATATCCTTAATAAATGCCTTCCGGTAATCCGAATTACGGTCGCCCCAAACCAAAGAACCTAAAGCTTGTGTCGATTTAATGCTCACACTGATTTTTGCATCTTTATTTAAAAGAGATTCTATGGTGGCGAGGTGAGGTGAAACATCACGGATTATACCTACAACGCCTTTTCCGGCGGAGATTACTGCCATGCCGTTTTCAATACCATCAATGCTCCCTTTATTGATCGTAATGATATTGTTTCGTAGCGTAATTGAATTTTTGATTACCCTTGCGGCAAGATACGTGTACTGAATTCTGTTAACGGTGTCTTTAACCAAAGTGTTTTTGGCGCTGTCTACATTTTGCAGTGCAATCAGAGCGGTATTCAGCTTTGCATTTTCGATAGAGAGACTATCATTAACTGCCCCAAGGTTCATGTATTTTTTAAATACATTGAGCCGTTCATAGACCTGGCCCACTACTTCATTAGTGGAATTAAAAGTTACACTGCGCTGGTATGCATTATTTTTGACCGTAAGCACAACGCCAATGGTAAAAAAAATCACAAATAGAAAAAATGCGTTGTATCTGTTTATGAAAATCCAAAGGTTACGCATATGTATTCTTTCTGATATTTAGCAAACAGCTTTACGAAAAATGTGAGTACAGCTTTGGGGCTGACTCACATTATTAATACTGTGTATTGTTAGTTAAATTATTGCATTAAAAACTTGTAGCCACCGATGTTTTTCAGCGCAATTCCTGTACCACGTACCACTGCACGTAACGGATCTTCTGCAACATGCACAGGAAGCTTCGTCTTAGCTGCTACGCGCTTATCTAAACCGCGTAAAAGCGCTCCGCCTCCTGTAAGATAGATGCCAGTCTGGTAAATATCAGCAGAAAGTTCTGGTGGGGTAATCTCTAATGCTTTAAGAATTGCCTCTTCGATTTTAGATATAGATTTATCCAGGCAATGTGCAATTTCAGTGTAAGAAACAGTAATTTGTTTTGGAACACCTGTCATTAAGTCCCTTCCCTGTACCGCAAAATCTGCAGGTGGATCAGCTAACTCAGGTAATGCTGCCCCAACTTCTATTTTAATTTTTTCTGCTGTACGGTCGCCGATCATAATGTTATGCTGACGGCGGATATAGTTAACAATATCAGAGTCGAAGTTATCTCCTGCCACACGGATAGATTGATCGCATACGATACCAGATAAAGCAATTACTGCGATTTCGGTAGTACCACCACCGATATCGATAATCATGTTACCCATTGGTTCTTCCACGTCAATCCCGATACCTACAGCAGCTGCCATCGGTTCGTGTATCAGGTAAACTTCTTTTGCTCCTGCAATTTCAGCTGAATCCCTTACCGCACGTTTCTCTACTTCTGTAATTCCCGAAGGGATACAGATCACCATACGCAGTGAAGGGAACATCCAGCCTTTTCCACCGTTAAGCATGCGTATCATTCCTTTTATCATTGCTTCGGCAGCGTTAAAATCTGCAATAACGCCATCTTTCAGAGGTCTTACCGTACGGATATTATCGTGCGTTTTACCTTCCATTTGCATTGCCTGGCGGCCTATTGCGATAATTTTATTTGTTTGTCTGTCAAAAGCAACGATTGAAGGCTCATCTACAACCACTTTATCATTGTGGATAATCAGGGTGTTGGCGGTGCCCAAATCAATGGCAACCTCTTGTGTGAACCAGTTAAATAAACCCATTTATAGGTGATAATTTAATATATAAAAAATTCTGTATATTATAGTAATGTAAAACTACGTCTTTTTATTGTATAACCGGTTAAATAAATTAGTGCTTAAAGTGTCTGATACCAGTGGTTACCATAGCGATACCTTTTTGATTTGCCATCGCTACCGAGTCGGCATCTTTAATTGATCCGCCTGGTTGTAAAACGGCTGTAATACCTGCTTCAGCTGCGATTTCCACACAGTCAGGGAAAGGAAAGAAAGCATCTGATGCCATTACAGAACCGATTAGACTGAAATTAAAAGCATCTGCTTTAACGATTGCTTGTTTTAAAGCATCAACCCTCGAAGTTTGTCCCACACCACTAGCGATCAAAGTATTGTCTTTTACGAAAACGATAGTATTTGATTTGGTATGTTTCACAATTTTATTAGCGAAAAATAAGTCTTTTAATTCTGCAGAGGTTGCTGTTTTATCAGTTACCGAAGTCATCTGGTCAGGCCCTTCAATGATTAAATCTTTATCTTGTTCGATTACTCCATTCAGTAAAGTTTTAAACTGTTTTTTAGTCAGTTCAACAGCATTACGCTGTAGGATAACCCTATTCTTTTTTGCCTTGAATAACTCTACAGCTTCTGGCTGGTAAGAAGGTGCAATCAGTACTTCAAAAAACAATTTATTAATTTCTGTAGCTGTTGCAAGATCAATTTCACGGTTTGCGATCAGTACGCCGCCAAAAGCGGAAACAGGGTCACATGCCAGTGCATCGTCCCATGCTTGTGCAATCGTTTCTCTTGAAGCCACACCACATGCGTTAGTATGTTTTAGAATTGCGAATGTAGGCTCTTCAAATTCATCGATCAGGCTTACTGCAGCATCTACATCTACAAGATTATTGTACGAAAGCTCTTTACCATTAAGTTTAGTAAACATGTCATCAAGGTTGCCGTAAAAAACACCTTGCTGATGCGGGTTCTCTCCGTAACGAAGTGTTTTTGCTTCGTTTAAGCTTTGTTTGAAAACATTTAGCGGGTCTTCTAAATTGAAATAGTTAAAAATTGCCGTATCGTAATGAGAAGAGGTGTGGAATGCTTTTTTAGCATACGCTTTACGCTGTGCCAGTGTAGTTTCTCCTGCCTGAGCTTCTAATTGCTCTTGCAAAGTAGCATAATCATCCTTTGATGCCAGGATAACTACATCATTAAAGTTTTTAGCAGCAGCCCTGATCAGGGAGATACCGCCAATATCTATTTTTTCAATAATTTCCTCTTCAGAACCACCACCTTTAAGAGTTTCTTCGAAGGGATAAAGATCAACAATAACCAGGTCGATTTCAGGAATTTCATATTCCGCGATCTGTGCCTTATCTTCATTCAGGTTTCTGCGGTTTAAAATCCCACCAAAAACTTTTGGATGTAAGGTTTTAACCCTTCCGCCTAAAATAGAAGGATAACCAGTAAGATCTTCAACAGCTGTAACAGGTAAGTCCAAGTCTTTAATGAACTGTTCTGTGCCGCCAGTAGAAAACAATTGGACACCTTGCTGTGAAAGCAAGCGCACAAGTGGTTCCAGACCATCTTTGTAGTATACTGATATTAAAGCGTTTTTGATCTTAATTTGTTGACTCATTGGGTGTGATTTTTGAGCCGCAAAATTATAAATTTTAGGTGAGAAATTTTAGATAGAAATCATAAAAAAGGCCTTATTTCTTTATCTTTTTCAAAATACCCTCCACAATGCGTGGATAATGCTGATGTTCAAGTTGTTGTCCCTTGAACTTTACCATTTCTAAATTGTCATCTTTATCAATTTTGTATTTTGCCTGATAAATAAATTCCCCTTCATCATAATTTTCATCTACGTAATGAATAGTAATGCCGCCTTCAGTTTCTCCTGCCGCTAGCACTGCATTATGAACATGGTCACCATACATTCCTTTACCGCCAAACTTTGGAAGCAAGGCCGGGTGGATATTGATAATCCGTCCGGGATATTCTGTGATCAGGTTTTTTGGGATCAGCCATAGGAAACCAGCAAGTACGATCAGGTCTACATCAAGGTTTTTCAACAAGTCTATGATATTCTCAGTTTCATAAAACTCTTTTCTGCCAAATATATGTGTAGGAATCTCAAAGTTATCTGCCCGCTGTAAAACATACGCATCCGGATTATTTGTAAGAACCAATACAATCTCTACTTCAGCACTGTGTTTAAACAGTTCCATTATCTTTTGGGCATTAGAACCCGACCCGGAGGCAAATATCGCTACACGCTTTTTCATTGAGTATATGTTGCTATTCTGACTTGATTGCGGTCAAAAATAGTATTTTCGGTATTTAATAGACTATTTTAATTGTAATATGTTGATTTTTAAGCTGGCTATTTAAAAACAGCCTTATAGTTCTCACTCCATAGGTGTGTATGTGTTTCCGGATAGGTGCCCTCATTCACATAAACACAGCAGATTGCTGCAGGATTAAAGGTGGGGCTATTTTTCGCAAAAGCAGTTTCTTCACCCTGTAAATAATAGGAAAGACCAATACCGGCAATACATAAGCAACCTTCAGGAACTGAAAACTCAAATTGCTGACGTGCTAAGGTTTCTTCTTTGAATCTAACCAGTATCTGTTTAACTTCCGGGTGCTTGGATTTAAGACCTTCTTCCAGTCTATAGATCGCAAAGCTGACCAAAATGCTACATAAGTTTGTATCACTGGGAAACTTCAGGTCCCTTTTAATCTTCATCTCTGGAATGGTTATCGTAAGTACATTGTCTGCTAAACTGCTTTCCGGCATTATCCACATGCTATTTTGCAAAGGAGAGTTAAGATTAAAGTCGAAGCCGGCAAGAGATTGAAAATCATTTCTCCTGAAGTTGAATTTTAAATTTGGCTTATCATAACACTGCTCAATAATGGGGCGCATCATTCCTGTAAGCCGCGAAACCATCATTCCATCGTAATTAGTGCCAAAAGTTGCCTGTAAACTCAACCTGAACTCGCTCGCCAAAGAACTCGCCTTGCCAAAAATATTTGCCGCACTTTTTGTTTCTTTCGTCTGCCTCATGTTGCCTCTGCCTGGTGTAGACTGCAAAATTTGCTTGCCCCTGTAAACTCTGAAACTCACATTTGAGATTGTTCCTACGATGAATTTACCCTTTTTAATTGCCATGATTTTTAGGTTAATGTTAAAATACTGATTATTAGCAATATCAAGGTAGGGATTAAGTCTATAAGAAACTAAATTTATTTTATTACATATCCATATACAGTCTATGTTTTTTTTAGATAAACATAGACTTGACATAGACTAGGTATAGATTAGATATACATTGATAGACCCGTTGACCCAAATCATATCACCGTTAGATCAAGGAAATTTTCGTATAATTGTATCTGCAACCTAAACTGGTGTGAATCAATATTTAAGAATATTTTAATTATTTACAATATCGTTTTGCATTTTAAAAACTTAAGTTCTATATTTGCAGTCCGAAAAAAATAGAAAAAATAAGGTTCAGCCGTAATGACCAGACCTTTACATATAAAAATATTATTATACTAGAAAATGGCAAATCATAAATCATCTTTAAAAAGAATAAGAGCAAACGCAACTAAACGTTTACGCAACAGGTACCAAGCAAAAACAACCCGTACTTTTATTAAAAGATTACGTGCTTCTGTAGATAAAACATCAGGTCAGGAGTTATTGCCTAAAGTAATTTCTATGTTAGACCGTTTGGCTAAAAAGAATGTTATTCACAAAAACAAAGCTGCGAACAACAAATCTAAATTAACTAAATTTGTTAATGGCTTGAAATAGATCTAGCTTTACAATATTGAAACGGGATAGGCTTTGGCTTATCCCGTTTTTTTGTTTATGAGAAAAAATAAACAGGGGCTATCGATGAAGGATCTGTCAGAAGATGACCGACCGCGAGAAAAATTGATGCTTCATGGCAGGAGGCATCTGTCGGATGCGGAGTTAATTGCAATCCTGATCAGGGCAGGAAATACTACAGAAAATGCAATAGAACTTAGTCAGCGCATACTTAATGCATACCATAATAACCTTTATGAAGCGGGGAAAGCATCTGTGCACGACCTCTGCCAATTTAACGGTATAGGAGAGGCTAAAGCGCTTGCTATTGTTGCAGCGCTGGAATTGGGGCGGCGAAGAAATAAAATCCATGAGCCTAAAACTATAAAGATTCTTTCCTCTAAGGATATCTATGCGCACATTCGGCCTGTGTTTTTAGATTTGAACCACGAAGAGTTCTGGATCGTGATTCTTAATAAAGCAAATTTTGTGAAGGGACGGTTTATGATCAGTAAAGGAGGAATGGCAGGAACGGTCGCCGATCCTAAGATCATATTTAAAATAGCACTCGAACAAAATGCCGCCAATATCGTGCTGATGCACAACCATCCTTCGGGAAACCTGGAGCCAAGTGCCGAAGATATCAGTGTGACCAAGAAACTTGTAGCGGCAGGTTTAATGCTGGATCTCCACGTACTGGATCACCTGATTATCACCAACAGCGGTTATTACAGTTTGGCAGATGAAGGAATTATTTAATTGTAATTACGTGTTTATCTGCTAATAAATATACAGCAAAGCATTATTTTATATCTTTGCGTTTTAGATCGAATTATAACATGAAGATATCATATAACTGGCTTAAACAATTTATACAAACTGACCTTGCCCCACAGGAACTTTCATTGCTGCTGACCAACATTGGTCTTGAGGTAGAGAGTCTTGAAAAGGTGCAGCCCGTAGTTGGCGGATTGGAAGGATTGGTGATTGGCCATGTGCTTACCTGCGTACAACATACCAATGCGGATAAATTGAGGGTTACTACTGTAAATGTTGGTGGTGCAGAGCCAGTACAGATTGTATGCGGTGCGCCAAATGTTGCAGCTGGTCAAAAGGTTGTTGTTGCAGTTGTAGGTACTACTGTCTATCCGAACGAAGGAGAACCTTTCAAGATCAATAAATCTAAGATTAGGGGAGAAGTTTCTGAAGGAATGATTTGTGCAGAAGATGAAATCGGATTAGGTGGTTCTCATGCTGGTATCATGGTGTTGGCTGAAGATGCTGTGATTGGCTTGCCTGCAAAGGAATATTTTAAAATGGAAGATGATTATTTGTTCGAGATTGGTCTTACACCTAATCGTGCAGATGCGGCGTCACACCTCGGGGTAGCTAGAGATTTAGCTGCTTACCTGAGAGTTGAGCTGACAATGCCTGATGTATCTTCTTTTAAAGTAGCTAATGAAAATCTTACGATTGAGGTTGACGTACAAGATACTGATGCTTGCCCAAGATATAGCAGTGTATCGATCAGCGGTGTAACCGTTAAAGCTTCACCAGACTGGTTGCAGGACAAATTAAAAGTAATTGGCATCCGTCCGATCAACAATATAGTAGATATCACCAATTATATATTACACGATTTAGGCCAGCCTCTCCACGCCTTTGATGCAGATGAAATTACTGGCAAAAAAGTAATAGTAAAAAAATGTGCTGAAGGTACACCTTTCATCACACTTGATGGGATAGAACGTAAACTATCTGCTGAAGACCTGATGATCTGCGATGCAGAAAAACCAATGACAATAGCGGGTGTATACGGTGGTAAAAATTCTGGTGTAAGTGCGGCTACAACAAATATCTTTTTAGAAAGTGCATATTTCAATTCTGTATCAATTCGTAAAACAGCAAAAAGACATACTTTAAAAACGGACGCTTCATTCCGTTATGAGCGTGGTACAGATCCTGAAATGACTGTGATTGCATTAAAACGTGCGGCACTACTGATCCAGGAACTTGGGGGCGGTGAAATTTCTTCGGAAGTTTCAGATCTATATCCTAATCCAATTGCTGCATTCGACGTTGAGGTGAATTATAAAAATATCAACCGGCTGATTGGTGCAGCTATTCCTGATGAAGAAATCAAAACGATCATTACCTCGCTAGGGATCGGAGTTGCAGCAGAAACCGCGGAAGGCCTATCACTAAAAGTACCGACTTTTAAGGTCGATGTTACACGTGAGTGTGATATCACCGAAGAAGTGCTAAGGATTTACGGATATAATAACATTGAGATTCCATCAAAGGTAAATGCTTCACTTGCATTTACAGCTAAACCAGACCGCGAGCAGACACAGCATGTAATTGCTGATATGCTTACCGCTAATGGCTTTATGGAAATCTGGTGTAATTCCCTTACTAAAGGGATTTATTCTAAAAATACAGATGAGGTAGTTAAAATATTGAACCCTTTAAGTACCGATCTTAATGTGATGCGTCAGAGTTTACTGATGCCAGCTTTGGAAAGTGTTGCCTACAACCAGAATAGGAAGCAGGGAGATGTTAAGTTCTACGAATTTGGTAAAACTTATCATTTGATCAATGAGAAATATGTAGAACGTCCAAGATTGATGATAGTATTGTCGGGATCTGATGTTGCAGAGGGATGGAACAAGAAACCCGGCGCAGTAAGTTTTTACAATTTGAAAGGTGCAGTTGATGCTATTATCGGTAGATTGGGAATTACCAACTATCAGACAGAAGAAGTGAGTAATGAAGATTACGCTTTTGGGCTTAAATACTTCAGAGGGCCACAGCCGATCGTTACCTTCGGCGCGGCAACTGCTGCTGATAAGAAACTGGCCGATGTAGAGAAAGATGTTTATTATGCAGACTTCGACTGGGCATTGATACTTGATATTGTAAGAAAAAATAAAGTAATCAGTAAAGAAATCCCGAAATATCCAGCAGTGAGAAGAGATCTTTCTATGCTGGTAGATACAGATGTAACTTTCGATGCACTAAAAACAATTGCTTTTAAAACAGAAAAAAGGCTGTTGAAGAATGTGCAGATTTTTGATGTATATGTGGGTGATAAATTACCGGAAAATAAAAAATCATACGCACTTAACTTTACTTTACAGGATGATCTGCAGACGTTAACCGAAAAGCAAATTGATTCGGTTATGCAAAAGATTATCGCTAACTTAGCCCAGAGTGCGAAAGCAGAGATCAGAAAGTAATTTTATTTATTACTTTTAAACATAATTTATAGATACATTCAATTTTAATAACATGTCTTCGGTTGCGGAACAATTAGATTCAGTATTACTAAAAGCAGCTCGCTTGATAGAGCTCTGTAATGCATTGCAGGAAGAAAATGAGTTGTTAAAACAAGAGAATGCATCGGTAAAATCTGCTTTGAACATGTCAAAATTAAAAAACGCTGATCTTGATGAAAAGATGAGGGTACTGAAACTGGCGAAGAGTATTGAAGGGACGAGCGAAAAGACACTTGATATAAAGCAAAAAATTAACGATTTTGTGCGTGAAATTGATAAGTGTGTAGTGTTGCTTAAAAAATGAGAGATACACTAATTTTGAAACAAAGCTAAGAAATGGGAGAAATCTCGATAAAAATAACTATTTCTGACCGTATTTATCCGCTGAAGGTAAATATGGAAGAGGAAGAAATTGTAAGACGGGCAGCCAAAATTATTAATGAACGCATAAAGGACTATCAGGAAAACTATGCGGTAAGAGATAAACAGGATTTGCTATCTATGGCTGTATTGCATTATGCTACGGCTGTTTTAAGGGTAGAAAATAAGGTGCAGGATCAAGATTCTGCAGTAGCTGAAAAAGTTGAGGAGTTGGATAGTTTACTGAACGACTTTTTTACGAAGTAAGTTGTTCTACATTTCAAAAGCATATATTATTTAACCGTTGTTAAATTTTTAGTTTCATTGTTTAGTGATTTCGTGTACGGGTTATGCTATGGCATTTTTGTTCATCGTATAAATCAGTGTATTCGGAGCTGTAACGAAGAAATTAGACTTTAACAGCGGTTTTTTTGTTACAGGAGGTAAAGGGTAATCAAACTTGCATGAGCGCAATAGAGATAGCGTGTTATGTTTATGCAGGTTTTTTATATATATAAATTAAAATGGAAATAGTAGCAATAATCGGATATGTATTAGCCAGCTTAATCGCGGGTATATTAGTAGGGAGATATCTGTTGCGCAGCTTGTTGAAGAAACAAGAGATAGCAGCACAGAGTAAGGTCAAAAAGATCCTTAAAGAGGCAGAAGTTCATGCCGAGATCTTAAAAAAAGATAGATTACTGGAAGCTAAGGAGAAATTCTTACAGTTAAAGACTGAGCATGAGCAGGAAGTAAACGTTAAAAACAACCAGGTAAATCAACGTGAAAATGCAATCAAGCAAAAAGAGCAGTCGGTAAATCAGCGTCTGGAAAACATGAACCGTAAGGAGCAGGAACTTGATAACCACAAAAAGAACCTGGAAAAACAAACGGATATTGCTGTTAAAAAACAGGAAGAAGTTGAAATCCTGAAAAACCAGCATGTGAAACAACTGGAAACTATTGCTGGCCTAAGTGCCGAAGAAGCAAAAAACCAGTTGGTAGAGAACATGAAACAGGAAGCAAGAACACAGGCAATGATCCAGGTTAAGGATATTGTTGATGAAGCAAGGCTTACCGCAACTAAAGAGGCAAAAAAAGTTGTAATCCAAACGATTCAGCGTACTGCTGTAGAGGCTGCAATTGAAAATACCGTGTCTATCTTCCATATTGAAAGTGACGAGATCAAAGGTCGTGTAATTGGTAGAGAGGGTAGAAATATCCGGGCATTGGAAGCAGCTACAGGTATTGAGATCATTGTTGATGATACACCTGAAGCAATTATTCTTTCTGGTTTTGATCCGGTAAGAAGAGAGATTGCCCGTTTAGCTTTACACCGTTTGGTAACAGACGGACGTATCCACCCTGCACGTATTGAAGAAGTAGTAGCAAAAACGAAGAAACAAATCGAAGATGAGATCGTAGAGATTGGCGAGCGTACAGTGATAGACTTGGGTATCCACGGTCTTCACCCCGAGCTGATCAGGATGGTTGGGCGTATGCGTTACCGTTCTTCTTACGGACAGAATTTGTTGCATCACTCTCGTGAGGTAGCAAATTTCTGTGCAACGATGGCTGCAGAATTAGGCTTAAATGCTAAGATGGCCAAGCGTGCAGGATTACTGCATGATATAGGTAAAGTACCTGATGATAACCCAGAATTGCCACATGCAATTTTAGGTATGCAATTAGCTGAAAAATACAAGGAACATCCCGAAATCTGTAACGCAATTGGTGCCCACCATGATGAGATAGAAATGACTTCTATGATCTCTCCGATCATTCAGGCTTGTGATGCAATCTCTGGTGCCCGCCCTGGTGCGAGACGTGAGGTGGTAGAAAGTTATATCAAACGTTTAAAAGAATTGGAAGAATTAGCGCTTTCTTATCCTGGTGTAGAGAAAACATTCGCTATACAGGCTGGTAGAGAGTTAAGGGTGGTAGTGGAGAGTGAAAGGGTAACTGATCAGCAAGCAGAATTACTTGCAGCTGATATCTCTAACCGTATCCAAACAGAAATGACTTACCCAGGGCAGATTAAGGTTACTGTAATCAGGGAAACCAGATCGGTAGCTTTCGCTAAATAAAGCTGAACAATATTATATTGATAAAGCGATAGATTATTCTATCGCTTTTTTTATTTTTACAGGATGAAGAAAGTGCAAAAAAAGGGGATAGAAGCGTTGCCAAAAAGGGATATTGATGTGCTGCTAGACAAGTATGGAGAAAGTCATCAAAACCCGGTCAATAAAAAGATCCACTGGATTTGTGTACCACTGATTTTGTTTAGTTTATTGGGGTTACTTTGGGCAGTTCCTTTTCCCCACCTGGATTTTATGGGTAAATACAATGGATTCATTAACTGGGCGTCGTTTTTAATTGCTTTTTCGGGATACTATTATTACAGGCTTTCACCTGTACTTTCTTATATGATGATACTGATTGTGTTTGCGATGTCCCTGCTGGTTGTACAGCTGGAAAAATGGGCTTTAGTGGGCGGACCTGCGTTGTGGTTAGTTTGTGCGGTTATTTTTGTAGTGGCCTGGATCGGTCAATTTATCGGTCACCGGATAGAAGGGAAAAAGCCGTCATTTTTAGAAGATGTTAAGTTTCTGTTAATCGGCCCGATTTGGTTATTACACTTTATATGCATTAAAACAGGGATAAGATATTGATCCTTTGTGTTGTTAATGATTAATTAACATTTAGGTTATATAATGGTGTTATGAACCTAACATAGCCCTAATACTGTGGTAATACCTTTGCCTAAACTCTAATAAAGGCAAATTGAAATCACAACTACAACTTAAAAAGACGTTAATTACGCTGCTATTCGTAATTATATGTGCGGCGGGATTCGCACAGGGCACGGGAAAAATTTCCGGTACCGTTACTGATAAAAAAACAGGTGAAACCCTGATCGGGGTTACAGTTAAACTAAAAGGTTCTACTAAAGGAATGGCAACTGATGTTGATGGAAAATATTCTATCACCGGTTTAGCCAATGGAAAATATGCTGTTGTTTTCCAATATATTGGTTATACAGGAAAAGAGATTGGTGAAGTTGAAGTAACTGCTGGTAAGAATACTATACTTAACCTGATCCTGGAAGAATCAAATTCACAGAATCTGAACGAGGTAGTGATTAAAGGTTCGTTTAAGAAAGAAAGTGTAAATGCATTGTATGCAGCACAGAAAAACCGTTCAGTGATTTCTGATGGTATTTCTTCTGACATGATTAAGAGAAGTCCTGACCGCAGTACTGGTGATGTATTGAAAAGGGTAAGTGGTACTACCATTCAGGATAATAAGTTTGTTATTGTACGCGGACTTTCTGACCGGTATAACAATGCAACTCTTGATAATTCGAGTCTTCCAAGTACAGAGCCCAATAGAAAAGCATTCTCATTTGATATTGTTCCTGCGGGATTGATTGATAACATTGTGGTAAGTAAAACCGCTACACCTGATTTGGCTGCAGATTTTGCAGGAGGATCTATCAAAATCATTACAAAGGACATTCCTGATAATAATTTCTTCGAGGTAAGTATCGGTGGTGGTTATAACAGCCAATCGACTTTCAAAGATTTCTATTTCGGTCCGAGATATACACAAAATTATTTTGGTTTTGATGGGGGAGAAAGACAATTACCTTCGTCAAAAAATTTCCCTAAAAATACAAACGCAACTAATGCGCTAAGGGGAAATACTGCAGCGCAGATTGCGGCGATTAATAAATTACCAAAGGTTTGGAAAATAGGGGAACATAATGCGCCTTTAACACAGAACCACCAATTAAGCTTTGGCAGAGTAAAAGAATTTAAAAACGGCGGAAAGCTTGGTGCAATTGTTTCCTTAAGTTACCGTAATTCTGAAACCACCAGACCTGAAGTTCAGCGTCAGTATTATACGTATGACTATAACGATAGAGTAAATACATTTGCTACCAATGTAGGCGGGATGGCAAATTTTGCCTATGTGAAAGGAAACAATAAAATCAGTTTTAAAAACTTATACAATAGGATTTTAGAAGACAAGTTTACGTACCGTACCGGAACTGATCTTGGACGCTCCAGTGATTTGCAATATTATGCATTTGATATGGTGCAGAAAGGCATTTTTAAAACTTCATTAGACGGAGATCACCAGCTTACAAAAAAGAATAAACTAAACTGGAACCTTTCTTATGCTAATATCACTAATAACCAGCCAGATCAAAGAAAGATAGGTTATATGAGAAATGTAGGGTTAAGAGATGATCCAACGGCACCGTTTTTAGCTGCTAATACAGCTATAACCAGAGAAAATAACAGATTCTTTTCTGATTTGAACGAAAGTTTATACGGAGGAGCAGTTAATGACCAGCAAACGATAAGTCTTTTTGGAAAAAATGCGACTCTAAAAGGTGGTATAGGTGCTAATTATCGTAAACGTGATTTCGCTGCACGTTTACTAGGTATTACATTGATCAATGCTGATCAGCAAATTCAGGCGCTCCCACTAAGTCAGCTTTACTCTACTTCATTAATTAACTCTGGTGTTTATGAATTAAGTGAGATCACTGGTAATACGGATAAGTACGATGCAAACTCGCTGACAAGTTTTGCCTATGCCATGTTGGACCAAGCTATAACAGATAAATTTCGCGCTGTGTATGGTGTGAGGGCTGAAAAGTTTAATCTGAATTTAAATTCTAAAGATATACTGGGGAACAATGTGAAAGTTAATCAAGATTATCTGGATATCTTGCCCTCAGTAAACTTAACGTACGCATTAACAGAAAAATCAAATTTACGTGGTTCTTATTACCGCACACTAGCGCGTCCTGAATTTAGAGAATTGGCACCGTTTGATTATTATGATTATGAATTGTTAGGGAATGTTGCCGGTAACAGTAAATTAAAACGGACACTAATAGATAACGCAGATTTAAGGTACGAAATCTATCCTGCGGCAGGACAAATTATGTCGGTGTCTGCTTTCTACAAACATTTTAATAATGCAATAGAGCCAAATATCTACGATCAGAATTCTACACCAGCATTCTCTTATTTTAATACACCAAGTGCGGTAAATTATGGTGTGGAGTTAGAGCTGAGACATTCATTAGGGTTTATTAATGAAGAATCTGCCTTAAAGAATATGGTTTTTTATGTAAACGGAACTTTGGTTAAATCAAAAGTTACCAATCCTACCGATCAGCCTTACCTGGTAAAAGATAGACCAATGGTAGGACAATCGCCTTATTCAATCAATGCTGGGTTACAATACAACGCACTGGATAATAATTTAAACTTTAGTTTGCTTTACAACAGGATCGGCAGAAGGATCGCTAATGCCGGAGGGCAACGTTTTGGTGATGTTTATGAAGCACCAAGAAATGTAATCGACTTCCAAACCAGTTATAGTTTTTACAAGAAGAAAGCACAGATTAAGTTTAATGTTAACGATGTGTTAAACAATAAAGCTGTCTTCTATTTCGATTATAACCAGGATAAAAAATATAGTCCTAATAATGTGATCACTAATCCTACAACAGGGGCGGTAACTAAAGACGAAATACTGTCTATGTTTAAAACTGGGACAAATATGTCTCTGTCATTATCTTATTCCTTCTAAGCGTCATAGTAACAATAACTTAATATAGAGGTTACTTGAAGTTTATTCTAATTTAATTCCTTTACAAAAAATAAAACAGAAAGAAAACATGAAAAAACATTTGCTAATTCTAGGTATGGCCCTTAGTGTGTTTGCCACATCTTGTTCTAAAAATGAAGATGATGATACAGAGGTAATCGTAACTCCACCAGTAACAGGTTCTACTGTAGAAGTTACAGGCGATATCAAAACTAATACAACATGGACTGCAGATAAAATATATCAATTAAAAGGTTTTGTATTCGTTACAGACGGAGCTACTTTAACTATTGAGCCAGGTACAATCATCAAAGGTGATAAACCAACAAAAGCTACTCTGATTATTACCAGAGGTTCAAAAATAAATGCAACAGGTACGGTTGATAAACCAATTGTATTTACTTCTGGTGTTGCTGCTGGTGGTCGTCGGGAAGGTGACTGGGGCGGTCTTATCCTTTTGGGTAAAGCAATTGATAATAGAGGTGTTAATAATACAATTGAAGGTGGTTTAACTCCAACTGCTGGTGGTGATGCTGCCAAATACATTCAGTTCGGTGGTACTGATGCTGCTGATAATTCAGGAACGCTTAAATATGTTCGTGTTGAATATGCTGGTACTCCTTTCTCAGTTGATAATGAGATCAATGGAATCACATTTGGTGCTGTTGGTTCTGGAACTACTATTGAGTATGTAGAAGTTTACCGTTCTGGTGATGATGCATACGAATGGTTTGGTGGTTCTGTGAATGCAAAACATTTATTAGCTATTGGTACACAGGATGACGATTTCGATACTGATAATGGGTTCTCTGGTAAAATCCAGTTTGCATTAGCTCAACGTTTTCCTACAGTTGGGGATCAATCAGGGTCTAATGGTTTTGAATCTGACAATGATGCAAATGGAAGTAATAATACTCCTAAAACAGGTGCAATATTCTCTAATATTTCAATCGTAGGACCATTACAATCTGCTACTACTAGTATCAATGGTTATTTTCAGCATGCTGCGCAAATCAGAAGAAACTCATCAATTAATACTTTCAATTCAATTTTCACTGGTTTCCCTGATGGTATCTATATTGACGATACTAAAGTTGCAACTCCTGCTGCTACCACTACTAATTATACCTCAGGAAGCTTATCATTTGAAAATAATCTGATTTATGGTATCAAAAATGCTGATATCAAAGGTACTAGCTTAGCGCTAATCGAAAGTTCTTTGAGAGCTAAAAATAGCTTTGTTCCGGGTACTTATGGAGCTGCTTTATTTACATCTGCTTACAAATACGGATCTGATATCGCTGCAGGTGTTAATGTTGGAAGACCTGACTTCACTTTCCTTGCTGGCGGACCTGCAGCTACTGGTGCGGTATTCACTAACACTAAAGTGGCTGATGCTTTCTTCGAAAAAGTGGCTTACAAAGGTGCATTCGGTACTACGGACTGGACTGCTACTTGGGCTAATTTTGATCCACAAGTGTTAGCTTATACAACTCCTGGAAAAGTAAATGCTAACTAATATTTAAAGAACCTTTAATAAATATAAAACGGGAAAGCCCCATGAGATTTTTGCTCATGGGGCTTTCCCGTTTTATCACGTATTTTTAAATTTCTGGCTCACTTAACATAAAATTAATATTGAGTAAACATTATTTTAAGCTTTTCCTGATTTTTTAATAAAACAGGAAATGGTTGGTACATCCGTTAATTATGTATTTAAATGCGGTTTTTAATCACTTTTTAATCGTATTTTAATTTAATATTAATTCCGATGCGTATTAATGTGAACTTAATATTAACATAACGTTGCTGCTCTAATTTTACCAAAAAATAGAAGCAACTTAAAATGAAAAGATTTCTAGCAGATCATCTATCCTTCGTTATATTAACTGTTCTCCTTTTTATAGGAATCAGTGTTAATGCACAGGTAACCACATCCAGTATCAATGGAAAAGTAAAAGATGCAAAAGGAATTACTGTTCCCGGAGCAAGTGTACTAGTTGTACATGTTCCTACAGGAACGAAATATGGTGCTGTAACTGGTTCTGATGGTTACTTCCGCCTGAACAATTTAAATCCAGGTGGCCCGTACACAGTATCGGTAACTTATATCGGATTTAATAAACAGCAAAAAGATAATATCAACCTTGGTCTTGGTGTTGATCAGCGTGTTGACTTTACGCTTTTAGATGAAGGTCAGGAATTGAGTGAGGTGGTTGTAAGTGGTAAAAGAGGTCCGCTTAAAACTGGCGCCGGAACACAGATTGGTGAAGAGCAGATCAAAAATATGCCCACAACAAGCCGTAGCCTTACCGATGTTACCCGTGTAACACCTCAGGTAAGTAAAGACAATTCATTTATGGGTACCAACTTCAGGTACAATAATGTAACCATTGATGGTGCAATTAACAATGATGCAATTGGCTTTAGTCCTTCGAACGGTGGCCAAAGCGGAAGTTCTGGTATGCCTGGCAGCAGTACAAGAACTAACCCGGTTTCGATAGATGCGATCCAGGATGTACAGGTATTACTTGCTCCTTACGATGTTAAAATAGGAAACTTTACAGGTGGTAGTGTGAATGCGGTAACTCGTTCAGGAACAAATGATGTAACCGGATCTATTTATGGATTTGGCCGTAATGCTTCTTTAATCGGAAAAAATAAAGCAGGTGACGGATCGAAAGAGCCTTCTGCCTTCCATGAATATCAGACAGGTTTCCGTGTAGGTTTGCCAATCATTAAAAACAAATTATTCTTCTTTACTAATGAAGAGATCACCCGTCGTCAGGATCCCGTGATCTTAGCTGCAGGTTCTCCGGATATGAAGGTAATCTCTCTTGCAGATGCGCAAGCGATTTCGAACTTAATGCAAACTAAATATGGCGTTGATGCAGGATCATACGGTAATTATAATATCTATGCGAAATCAAACAAGTTCTTTAATCGTTTAGACTGGAATATTAATGATAAAAATCAGCTGACGATCCGTAATAACACGATTACTTCTGAGGCAACGAATTTAGAACGTGATCAGTCAAACTTCAGGTTTGGCGGTATTGATTACGTGCAAACAAATAATCAGAGTTCTACAGTTGCAGAGTTAAAAAGCAGGGTTTCTAATAATCTATCCAATAGTTTAGTGGTCGGGTATTCAAATATCCATGACTACAGAACCCCAACCTCTAATGCTGCCTTGCCACAAATTGAAATTGGTGGTGCTGCCGGAGGAACAATTTTCTTAGGTACTGACCGTGAAGCGAGTATCTTTGATATGAAACAAAAAACGTTTGAATTTACTGATAACGTTACCTGGAGCAAAGGAAAGCATACTTTCACTTTTGGTACACACAATGAAATGTATAATATTACTTATGGTTTTGTAAATGGATGGAACGGACGCGTTGCATATTCGAACGTGGCTGATTTCCTTGCAGGTAATCCAAGCCGTGTACGTACCAATTATAATTATGCGGATAATTCCAGGGAGAATATTCTTACCAATCCCCCGGCTGAGTTTAAGATGAACATGTATAGTGTTTACGGTGAAGACCAATACCAGATGAGCGATCGTTTTAAACTGACTTACGGTATCAGGTTTGATATGGCAGATATGCCGAACAAACAACCTTTAAGTTCTAAGACTACAGGTTCTCCAGTAGATCCTAATTATGGTACTACTTATACATATACACAGCCAAGTCAGATAAAAAATGATTTCTTCGGACAAATTCAGATTTCTCCGCGTGTAGGTTTTAATTATGATGTATTAGGTGACCAGCATTTAACGATGCGTGGTGGTACAGGATTATTCACAGGCAGGGTTCCTTTTGCATGGATAGGTTATGCTTATTATAATAATGGAGTTACTTATGGTGCTTATGACAATCAGCCAAGTAAAAGCGGAACTCCCTTTGTTGCTGGTACTGATCCAATCAGGGATGCATTAACTGGTAAAGGTGAGGCTGGATTTGTAGCTAATCAAGGTGTAAATGTGAACAATGCAGCAGGTGCTACACAGGTCGATTTAATTGATAACAATTTCAAAATGCCAAAAACATGGAGAACTAGTTTGGCTTTCGATTATAAAACTGATAACCAATGGAAATTTACTGCTGAAGGTATTTATACTAAAGTGATCAATGACCTGATGTTCCAGCAGATCAATATTGTAGATAACCCTACGTATAAGGTTTATGATACAGAACACCAGCAGCCAATTTATAGCTCGGCTAAAATCAACTCTTTATATACCAATGCTTATTTGTTATCTAATACAAGCAAAGGCTACCGGTATAGTGTAACTGGACAGGTGAGTAAATCATTCCCGATGGGATTAGATGTAATGATGGCTTATACTTACGGACAATCTAAGGATGTAACCAATGGTATCCGTAACTCAATGGAATCTAACTGGCAGTTGAATCAGGCTTTAAGTCCAAATAATCCAGGATTGGCTAACTCAAATTTTGATATCCGTAACCGTCTGGTTTCTACAATTAATTACAGGCATAGCTGGGATAAAGCAAGTAAATATGTAGCTAACTTCTCCTTGTTCTTTAGTGCACAGTCGGGTACACCATATTCTTATGGATTTGTGAACAGCACGATCAATGGAACAGGGCAAACAGTGAGTTTAACTTACATTCCTAGTGTTGGTGAAACTTCTAAATTCTTTGCAGCCACTACAACTGGCGCGGCGCAAGCTGCAGCATTTGATGCTTTTATTGATAGTGATAAATATCTTAAGACTAGAAGAGGTGAATTTACTGAACGTAACGGAGCAAGAACACCCTGGAATTACCAGGCTGATTTCCGTTTCACACAGGATTTCAAGATTGTAGAAAAGGGTGCGCATAAACACACGTTATCATTTACCTATGATATTGTTAACCTGACCAACCTGTTGAATAAAAACTGGGGAGTACAGTATTTCTCTCCTAATACATTTAATTCAATGGCAAGCGTGGGATTGTCTAGCACTACTGGTGGTGCTGGTTCCGCAACAACTTATCCTACTTATACATTTGATCAGAAAAATACAAGTAACTACTCCAAAGACTTCTTTGCATCACGTTTCCAGATGCAGTTTGGTTTGAGATACAGTTTCTAAGTTAAACAGCAGATACAAAAATGCGGATCATTGTAAGGTGACCCGCATTTTTGTATCTGCTGTTTGTGTTTAAGCACTTGTTTTTATAACGAATAGTTAATCTTGAATTAACATCACCATCCTACATTTGTGGTGTAAATATTTGGTTAGTATTTATCAAGTTTAGGTTTAGTTGATAATAGTAAGGCCCCGATGGATGTCAGGGCCTTTTATTTTTTTAGAAGTTTTTACCAATTTTCTCCAGCATCTCTGGCGGTATGTTCCTCATGTCAACTACAAGAAAACCGTCCAGACAATCTGAAAATTTGGGGTCTATATTGAAGCAGATAATTTTAGCATTGAGGTTCATGTATTGCCTAAGCATTACGGGGATCTTAATATGTGAATTTTCAATATCGGAAATCAGTCCATCCAGATCCTTTAGTGACTCACTGCTTTCAATCAATAAATCTTTATCAATAGCAGAAAGATCGGCTTTAAACTTATTCCGTGGTTTTACGTAATGCGCCAGTTCATAATCAAAATGGTTCTTCGTGATAAAATCGACAATTAAAGATTTTGAAAATTTAGAGAAGTTATTACTGATACTTACCGGCCCGAACATATAACGGTATTGAGGGTTATCTAATAAGTATTTTAGTATACCTTTCCAAAGCAGGAACAGCGGCAGCGCTTTCTGCTGATATTCTTTGCGGATCCATGAACGCCCCAGTTCAATCCCTTGTCTTAGTACCGGGTAAAATGGTTCTTTAATCTTGAATAATTCTGATAGATAAAAGCCTCTCTTGCCCATTGTATTGAGAATTTCATCTCCTTTACCGATACGGTATGCCCCAACAATGTTTTGCTTTTCCGTATCCCATATAAATAGGTGATGGTAGTATATATCGTAATTATCCAGATCTATATTTTTGTTGGTACCCTCGCCAACCTCTCTGAAAGTGATCTCTCTAAGGCGCCCGATTTCCCTTAAAATATTTGGGATGTTGGCGGTTGGGGAGATATATACCTCGTAGTTTTTTTCTGTCCACACCTTAAAGGCTTCCAGCTGTCCGATTTCTTCTACAATCATTTCTCTCGGCGTTTCGTCAATGATAACTTCCGGTTTTTTCTTGATTTTGAAAAGATTGATCGGGTTAAAAAGTTTCTTTTCCTCGTCGATACTTGTACCTAAAGCATAAGTACGTGCCCTGAGGAAGTCGAGCAGTTTATTGGTATTATTACGGTAGGAGATATCTTGAATATTGATTGGCTTACCGATCCTGATTTTTATTTTTAATCCCTGTTTATTTAAGAACTCTGAAGGCAGTTTTGCCGTCCGGAGTGTAGGGTGGATAAAACTAAGAATGTTGAAAAGCACTCCGTTATTACCGTGGAAATAGATAGGTACTACCGGTAACTTTGCGCGGGCGATTAATTTACCCACAACAGGATGCCATAACCTGTCGGTAATCTCTTGCTTGTCCAAACTGAAAGTCGAAACCTCACCTGCAGGGAAAATCCCAATCGGGGTACCACTTTTTAAAAGATCAAAAGTAGCTTTTAATCCGCTGATGCTCGAAGAATGCTGTACATTCTCGAAGGGGTTTACAGCAACAAAAAATTCATTTAGGTTAGGGATTTTTTGCAAGATGAAATTAACCATCACTTTAGATTCCGGACGTACTGTGCAAAGCAGTTTAACAAGTGCAAGACCTTCAACACCACCATACGGATGGTTTGCAATAGCAATAAAACCACCGGTTTTAGGAATGTGCTTTAGATCGTCATCATCAAAATCAATTGATACCCCAATAGTTTCCAGTATTTTATCTACAAACTCTAACCCATTAAAATGCTGGTTTTGAGAGAAAACTTTATTAATATCATTCAATTTCATTACCTCCATCAGTAAAGCCGCTAGTCCGGGTACACCCAGTTTATCAATTTTAGTGGCTTTGGCAAATTCTTTGGTTGTGATGATCTTCATAGTTGAATTTAAAGGAGAAGGAAATTAAAACAATCTCAAAAATAAGATTTATATTTTTAAATAACGGCAGTACATTGGCAGGTCATGAGAAAATGGCTAAATATAGACTTGAGTTTTTCGAAACGGGAGTTTAATGGAGTAATAGTACTGATTTTTGTTATCGTATTAATTATTATGATTCCGAAAGTTTACGAGTTTGTATTTCCTGATCAAAATGATTTGCCGGCAGAAAAAGCGGCGATGGAAAAATTAGTACTGATAGCAGCAGAAAAGAAAAAAGCAATAAAATATAAAAGGAATACAGTAAAGTTTGAAAAATTGAAATTATTCAATTTCGACCCCAATCATACCAGTCAGGTCCAATGGGAGCTGCTTGGATTATCCCCTAAACAAGCACAGGTGATAACAAATTATGTAAGTAAAGGAGGCCGGTTTAGAAAAAAAGAAGATCTGCAGAAAATGTTTGTGATTAGTCCGGAACACTACGCAGCCTTGCTACCTTATATATATGTTACAGATCAGGGAAAGCGGGATACAAATTATCTTAAATCCCATTATATGCCGAAAGCTAGCCTTGTGGTGGTCGACATTAATACGGCGGATACCATTGAACTCGATAAAATTAAGGGCATCGGGCCTGCTTTTGCCAGGAGAATCTATAAATACCGGGAGCGGATTGGTGGCTTTTATAAAAAGGAACAGCTATTGGAGGTATTTGGTCTCGACACTATAAAGTATAAAGAAATTAGCGGACAGATCAGGCTCAGTGATCGGCCTTTGACTAAAATTCCTGTTAACACCATTGAGTTTGAAAATTTAAGCCGCAATCCGTATTTGAAATTTAAAGAAGTAAACGCAATCATCCAATTCAGAAAACAACACGGAAATTATGCTAATATTGCAGACTTAAAAAAGGTAGTTATTTTATCTGCCGAGACAGTAGAAAAGCTAGCACCTTATATATCTTTTGAACAATGATTGAAACAAAAATTAAACAGATCGTCCGTGATGTAAATGATTTCCCTAAGCCTGGGATAGTATTTAAAGATATTACCCCTATATTAAAAGATGCGGTGTTATGTGGTGAGATTACCGCTGCATTAGCTGTTCAGCTTTCAGGAATCAAGATTGATGTAGTTGCAGGAATAGAGAGCCGGGGCTTTTTGTTTGGAATGTCTTTAGCAAATCTGCTGGGTGTTCCTTTTGTACCGATGCGTAAGGCAGGAAAACTACCCTATAAAACAATCCGTCAGGATTACGACCTGGAGTATGGCAGCGCTGCACTTGAACTTCATGAAGACGCCATTGTGCCTGGTCAGCTTGTACTGATCCATGACGATCTGCTGGCAACAGGCGGAACAGTGGTAGCTGCTTCACAGCTGGTACATAAATTAGGTGCGGTTGTGGCGGGGTACTCTTTTATTATTGCACTCGACTTTTTGAAGGGTAGGGAACGCTTAGCAAAATATTCTCCAAATAATTTTGCATTAGCTTCTTATTAAACAGAAAAAATAATAAAAAAAATGCAGGTGTATTAACGCATATCAACGGATATGATAAGGTAAATGTACTAAATACCATATCGTTCTGTTTAAGGGCAAATATTACATTGTTGCTTTCAATTGTTAATTATCTATACTTGCTTTATCAAACAGTAAGTATGCACGACACGTTAACAGAAAATACAGGCTATAGCTTTAATACTTCAGAAAATCAGGAGATGATCAGAAGTATGGTTAAAGATTTTGCCGAAAAAAACATTCTGCCTCATGTAATGGAGTGGGATGAAGTACAGTACTTTCCTGTTGATGTATTTAAGCAATTGGGTGAACTGGGATTGATGGGCGTATTGGTACCTGAAATTTACGGAGGTTCGGGATTTGGTTATCAGGAGTACGTTGATGTAATTGTTGAAGTAGCTAAAGTATGCGGTTCGATAGGATTATCTGTAGCAGCACATAATTCATTATGTACAGGGCATATCCTTGCTTTTGGAACAGAAGAACAGAAACATAAATGGCTTCCCAAACTAGCTACTGCCGAATGGATTGGTGCCTGGGGATTAACGGAAGCGAATACGGGATCTGATGCATTGCGCATGATGACTACAGCTACACCAGACGGTGACCATTATATATTAAACGGTGCAAAGAACTGGATTACCCACGGTAAATCAGGAGATATAGCCGTTGTAATGGTTCGGACAGGAGATAAGGGCGATTCTAAAGGCATTTCTGCTATAGTAGTAGAACGTGGTACACCTGGTTTTTCTGCAGGTAAAAAGGAAAATAAGTTAGGGATGCGTGCATCTGAGACTACAGAAATGATATTTGACAATTGCCGTGTGCCTGCTGCCAATTTATTAGGTACTGCCGGAGAAGGATTTAAACAGGCAATGAAGGTTTTGGACGGTGGAAGGATTTCTATTGCAGCACTATCACTGGGCATTGCAAAAGGTGCTTATGAAGCGGCACTTGCTTACGCACAGGAACGCCATCAGTTTGGGCAGCCGATTTCAAGCTTTCAGGCCATCAGTTTTAAACTGGCGGATATGGCTACAGAAATTGAAGCTGCGGAATTACTAATCAGGCAGGCAGCTGACTTAAAGAACCGCGGACTGAAGATGACTAAAGAATCGGCTATGGCTAAATATTTTGCTTCTGAAGTTTCGGTAAGAGTGGCTACTGAAGCTGTTCAGATCTTTGGTGGGTATGGGTATACCAAAGACTTTCCTGTAGAGAAGTTTTACCGTGACAGCAAGTTGTGTACAATAGGAGAGGGTACTTCCGAGATCCAGAAAATTGTAATTGCCAGAGAAATACTGAATAGCTAACGCTTTCAGCTTAATAACGAATATTCTAACCAAATATATTTTTCCAACCGATGTGTGTAAACGCATCGGTTTTCTTTTGCCCGGCAGGGGCTTAATTCCCTAATCCGTAAATATTTAGGAATTATATAATAATATTAGATTTTATTATGCTACCTTTGCAGTCCTAAAACAACGAGAGGAGGTATTTTAACGTTATGATCATAATTAATATTAAAGACGGCGAATCACTTGATAAAGCCTTAAAACGTTTCAAAAAGAAATTTGAAAAAACTGGTGTGTTAAGAGAATTACGTAGTCGTCAGGCATACGAAAAAAAATCTGTTGCTCGTCGTACACTAGTTAAACACGCGATTTACAAAGAAAATATGCACCTGGAAGGAAAGATTTAATTCCAGTCCAACATATTTATTTTAAATATTTTAAAGCGCCGAAGGAAATTTCCTTCGGCGCTTTCTTTTTTAATATACTATTGTGTACATTCACTTAACAGGGGACAAATTGTGATGAGATGTTAGTGGAATCCTTTTTAAATTATATACAAAACGAGAAGCGTTATTCTCCGCATACCGTATTAGCCTACAGAACGGATCTGACCAACTTTGTTGACTTTCTGGATGAGGTGTATGAGATGAAGCCGGAAGAGGCTAAATACATTCATATCAGGGACTATATGGTACGGCTGATGGAAGAGCATATAGGGCCTAGCTCTATCAGTAGAAAACTGTCTACACTGCGGAGCTTCTATAAACACCTTTACCGGCGTAAAATCATTTTGGCTAGTCCGGTAACTATGGTAAAAGCACCCAAGTCGCCAGAGCGGTTGCCTGTATTTGTTGATGAAGAAAAACTAGATCATTTGCTGGATTCAGGAGAGTTTTTTAACGAGACCTTTCCTTCTGTAAGAGATAAAGTGGTCATCGAAGTGCTTTTTGGTACGGGTATGCGTCTTGCCGAATTACTGGGAATGAAAGAATCCGATATCGATTTTTACGAAGAAACGGTAAGGGTGCTGGGTAAAAGGCAAAAAGAAAGAATTATTCCGATTACGAAACAGCTTGTAAATCAGCTTAAAACATATCTCGAATTAAAATCATTACAAAAATTTAATAACAAAAGGGACGACTTAATCGTTACTGATAAAGGAGCGTCTGTTTACCCGCTTTTCATCTATAAGCTGGTAAAAAGTTATTTGACATTTATATCTACACAAGACAAGAAAAGCCCGCATGTATTAAGGCATTCCTATGCAACAAGCCTCCTGAACAGGGGGGCGGATCTTAACGCGATCAAAGAATTACTTGGGCATGCCAGTTTAGCGGCTACACAAGTTTATACGCATAATTCTATTGAAAGATTAAAAACAATATATAAACAAGCCCATCCAAAGGCATAAACAAGGAGGAAACATGAAAATTACAGTTCAATCAATCCATTTCAATGCAGACCACAAATTATTAGATTTTATTCAGAAAAAAGTTGACAAGCTGGAGCAGTTCCATGACCAGATTATCAGTGGTGAAGTCTATTTGAAATTAGAAAATGTCGAAGATGAGGCAAATAAGATAAGTGAGATTAAACTGATTGTTCCGGGAGGAATATTGTTTGCTAAGGAACAATGTAAAAGCTTTGAAGAAGCGACGGATCTTTCAATTGAATCATTAAAAAAACAAATAACCAAACATAAAGACAAAACAAGAGCGAAACTTTCAGAGCATAAAGCCTTGCTTAATGCGAATGAAGTAACTGATTATTAGGGTTCTATTTTAGGATCTTTTAAGAATAAAACCAGCGGCAATAAAACTGCTGGTTTTTTTTTGAAAATAGTTTTGCAAGTGTAAAATATTCTCGTAGATTTGCATTCCAATTCGGAACAAGGGTTAACCTTTAAAGAGCTGGTTTGTTCTGTGAATGTTTAATGAAAAAATAAAAGCCTCCTTAGCTCAGCTGGTAGAGCAACTGACTTGTAATCAGTAGGTCATTGGTTCGATCCCGATAGGAGGCTCTTTTTAAACCTGCATCTTCAAAGATGGGACGGTTTATTAGGAATGGGGGGATACCAGAGTGGCCAAATGGGACAGACTGTAACTCTGTTGTCGCGAGACTTCGAAGGTTCGAATCCTTCTCCCCCCACTTTATAAAAGCGAAAGTAGCTCAGTTGGTAGAGCGATAGCCTTCCAAGCTATAGGTCGCGAGTTCGAACCTCGTCTTTCGCTCATAATTCAACGGGCAGTCGGCGTTGGTCACAGTTAAATGTCAAAGACCGGCATGAGATTGTGGGAGGATTAAAAGCCGACGTAGCTCAGCGGTAGAGCACTTCCTTGGTAAGGAAGAGGTCATGGGTTCAAGTCCCATCGTTGGCTCAGGAATAAAAATAAAGAGGCTTTGTTAAATCTGTTAATATTTACAGAATCAACAAGGTTTTTTGTATTGAAATTGTATCAAAACAATAATTAAAAATAAAAAGTTAACCTACTAATAAGTATAAAAACATGGCAAAAGAAAAGTTTGACCGCAGCAAGCCGCACTTAAACATCGGCACTATCGGTCACGTTGACCACGGTAAAACAACCTTAACAGCAGCTATCACTAAAGTGTTATCTGATGCTGGTTTATCTGAGGCGCGTTCATTTGATTCAATTGACTCTGCTCCAGAGGAAAAAGAAAGAGGTATCACTATTAACACAGCACACGTTGAGTACTCAACAGCTAACCGTCACTATGCACACGTTGACTGTCCAGGTCACGCGGATTACGTGAAAAACATGGTTACTGGTGCTGCGCAAATGGATGGTGCTATCATCGTTGTAGCTGCTACAGATGGTCCGATGCCACAAACTCGCGAGCACATTCTATTGGCTCGTCAGGTAGGTGTTCCTTCATTGGTGGTTTTCATGAATAAAGTGGATATGGTTGACGATCCTGAATTACTAGAATTAGTAGAGATGGAAGTTCGTGAATTATTATCTTTCTATGATTTCCCAGGTGATGACATTCCTGTTATTCAAGGTTCAGCTTTAGGTGGTTTGAACGGCGATGAGAAATGGGTTGGTAAAATCATGGAACTAATGGATGCAGTAGATAGCTACATTCCAATCCCTCCACGTTTAACTGAGCTTCCATTCTTAATGCCTGTTGAGGATGTATTCTCGATCACTGGTCGTGGTACTGTTGCAACTGGTCGTATTGAGCGTGGTGTAATCAACTCTGGAGATCCGGTTGAGATCTTAGGTATGGGTGCTGAAAATCTTAAATCAACTGTAACAGGTGTTGAGATGTTCCGTAAGATCCTTGATTATGGTGAAGCAGGAGATAACGTAGGTTTATTATTACGTGGTATTGAGAAAACTGATATCCGTCGTGGTATGGTTATCTGTAAACCAGGTTCTGTAACTCCTCACACTGATTTCAAAGCTGAGATCTATGTATTATCAAAAGCAGAAGGTGGACGTCACACTCCATTCTTTAACAAATACCGTCCACAATTCTATTTCCGTACCACAGACGTAACAGGAGAAATCACGTTACAAGAAGGAACTGAAATGGTTATGCCAGGTGATAACGTTACAATCAATGTAAAATTGATCAACGCAATCGCAATGGAAAAAGGTCTTCGTTTCGCTATCCGTGAGGGTGGTAGAACAGTAGGAGCTGGTCAGGTAACTGAAATTGTAAAATAATTTCTTAACTCCCTTCTGGGTGGTGAGCAATTAAATAATAAACAAAGTACTTGGGCTATACCGCCTGGGTACTTTGTTCTAATGAAATGTTTGTATTGACCTTTAGGTTGATTTAAATACACGGGAATAGTTCAACGGTAGAATAGAGGTCTCCAAAACCTTTGATCAGGGTTCGAATCCTTGTTCCCGTGCAAAAACTTAGATATGGCTAGCATAGTTCAATTTTTTAAAGAATCGTATGAAGAAATGACCCAGAAGGTTACCTGGCCTACATGGGGAGAACTGCAAAGTTCTGCAGTGCTGGTTCTGGTAGCTTCATTTATCATTGCAGTTGTTATCTTTGCGATGGATAAAGGATCTACATTTGTGTTAGATACTTTTTATAAATCACTCTCTAATTAATTAATAGCTAAATGAACGATCAGCTAAAATGGTATGTAGTTAGGGCGGTAAGCGGAAAAGAGAAGAAGGTAAAACAATACATCGATTCTGAAATAAGTCGTTTAGGTTTCTCTCATCTTGTTCCGCAAGTATTGATCCCTATGGAGAAATACTATCAGATGAAAGAGGGAAAAAAGATTGCAAAAGAGCGTAATTTTTATCCTGGATACGTTTTAATTGAAGCTACACTGGATGGCGAATTAGAACACATTATTAAAAACGTGAATAGCGTTATAGGTTTCTTAGGTGACAAAGGTGGGAATCCGGTTCCAATGCGTCAGGCAGAGGTTAACCGTATTTTAGGTAAAGTAGATGAAATGAGCCAGCAAGGTGAGACCATGAACGTGGCTTATTATGTTGGTGAAAACGTTAAAGTAATGGATGGACCATTCAACGGATTTACTGGTGTGATTGAAGAAGTGAACGAAGAGAAAAAGAAACTGAAAGTTATGGTTAAGATATTTGGACGTAAGACGCCACTGGAACTTAACTATATGCAAGTAGACAAAGAATAATATTTCTATTATATAAGACCTTAAATGTTACATGCTTCCAACATTTTAACATTGAGTATTACAATTAACAAATCAAAAAATGGCAAAAGAAGTCAGTGCGCTTGTTAAATTACAAATCAAGGGTGGAGCTGCAAATCCATCACCACCGGTAGGACCTGCATTGGGTGCTAAAGGGGTGAACATTATGGAGTTTTGCAAGCAGTTCAACGCTCGTACCCAAGATAAGCCTGGTAAAGTATTACCCGTTGTAATTACTGTTTATGCTGACAAGTCTTTCGAATTTATCATCAAAACCCCTCCTGTTGCTATCCAGTTAAAGGATGCTACTAAATTAGCGAGCGGTTCTGCTGAGCCCAACCGTAAGAAAGTTGGTTCGGTGACTTGGGATCAGGTTAAGTCAATTGCTGAAGATAAGATGACTGATTTAAATGCATTCACTATCGAGTCGGCGATGAGTATGGTTGCCGGTACAGCACGCAGTATGGGAATTACCGTTAGCGGTGATGCACCCTGGACAAATTAATTAACAAAAAACAGTTTACAACAGTGGCTAAATTAACAAAAAATCAAAAAAAGGCACATGCTAAACTAGAATCTGGTAAAACGTATTCTTTACAGGATGCGGCTGCTTTGGTAAAAGAAATCACTACCACCAAATTTGATGCTTCGGTTGATATCGACATCGCTTTAGGTGTTGATCCGCGTAAAGCGAATCAAATGGTACGTGGTATCGCTACTTTACCACACGGTACAGGTAAAACTGTACGTGTATTAGTACTTTGTAATCCTGATAAGGAAGATGAAGCTAAAGCAGCAGGTGCAGATTTCGTGGGTTTAGACGAATATGTAGCCAAGATTGAAGGTGGATGGACTGATGTTGACATTATTATCACTACTCCTGCTTGTATGGCAAAAGTAGGTAAACTGGGCCGCGTTTTAGGTCCACGTAACCTTATGCCAAACCCTAAATCAGGAACTGTTACCAACGATGTTGGAAAAGCAGTTACTGACGTAAAAGGCGGTAAGATTGATTTTAAAGTTGACAAAAGTGGTATCATTCATGCTTCAGTAGGAAAAGTATCATTCCCAGCGGAAAAAATATATGAAAATGCATTAGAAGTACTTCAGGTAATTTCTAAGCTTAAACCATCTGCTGCTAAAGGAACTTATTTTAAAAGCATTCACGTGTCTTCTACAATGAGTCCTGGAATTGCAATCGAAACTAAATCAGTAGCGGGTATCTAATTATGAACAGAGAAGAAAAAAACGAAGTAGTTTCGGCTCTTCAAGAGAAGATGCAGGAATTTGGTAATTTTTATATTGCCGACACATCAAGCTTATCTGTTGAGAAAGTTAACAACATCCGTCGCAAATGTTTCGAAAGCGGTATTGAAATGCAGGTTGCTAAAAATACTTTGATCAGAAAAGCGATCGAAGGATTGGAAGGCGATAATTCAGAAATTTTCGCAGCTTTAAAAGGGCAATCGGCGATCTTATTCTCAAAAGTAGGTAATGGTCCAGCTAAGCTGATCAAAGCTTTGAGAAAAGGTGGTGCAGAGAAACCATTATTAAAAGCAGCATTTATCGACACAGCGATCTTTGTCGGAGATAATCATTTAGATGCATTAGTAAGCTTGAAATCAAGAGAAGAGCTTATTGGAGACATCATTGGCTTGCTACAATCGCCAGCTAAAAATGTTATTTCTGCCCTTAAATCAAGTGGTGGTAAAATCGCAGGAATTGTTAAAACTCTTCAGGAAAGAGAAGGTTAAGGAACACCTTAAAAGTTCTATATTAATAAATTCATTTACGTAAAATATTTAAAACTCTATAAAAATGGCAGATTTAAAAGCGTTTGCTGAGCAATTGGTAAACTTAACAGTTAAAGAAGTTAACGAATTGGCTCAAATCCTTAAAGACGAGTATGGTATCGAACCAGCTGCTGCTGCAGTTGCTGTTGCAGGTCCTGCTGGTGATGCAGCTCCTGTTGCAGAAGAAAAATCTACTTTCGATGTAATCTTGAAAGAA
>Ga0247730_1000179_pt1 | contig 61521 bp, 53 predicted proteins | sample UWRJL073202C2_FD_180959 | JGI IMG/M metagenome (GOLD analysis project Ga0247730, IMG submission 180959) | Plant litter microbial communities from Arlington Agricultural Research Station in Wisconsin, United States - UWRJ-L073-202C-2 | ecosystem: Environmental > Terrestrial > Plant litter >... | reverse complement strand
GTAAAGGAATCTATTGATGACCCGGTAAGGCACGCGTCATTGAACGGGAAATATGTTCTGATTGCGGAAGACAACAAACTGAACGTCCTGCTGCTCACTACCATCCTGAAAAAGTGGGGCGTTGCTTATGACATTGCAGAAAATGGCACGGAAGCCTTTTCGCTTTTTGAAACCAACCGGTACGATATTGTACTTACCGATATTGAAATGCCCCTGATGGGCGGGGTAGAGTTTTCCGGACTGATCCGTGAATACCATGAAAGCGGAAAGGCCTCGGTTCCTATACTGGCGTTGACAGCCAATGTGTTAAAGGAAGACCGCGATAAATACCTGCTGGCAGGGATCAACGGTGTGGTGCTGAAACCATTCTCGGAACAAAACCTGCTGGACAGCATTGCCGACGCACTGGAAGACTCCCTGCTTATGGATGAGCCGGTGTAGGATGAGGGAAGGCCACGTAAAAGACAGACCCCGCGCCTAAGTTGCTCTCCAACCAGATCCTGCCCTGGTGTTTATTGATGATCCTTTTGACAATTGCCAGGCCCGCGCCAGAGCCTTCAATGCCTTTGGCATTATCAAGCCGGTTAAATAACTCGAACAGTTTGGGGTGGTCCGCAGGGGCTATACCCAAACCATTATCTCTGATACTGTAGCGTGTCTCTTCTCCGTTGATTTCACCTTCAATGTGGATAATTGACGGTCGGGAGCTCTGGCTGTACTTGATGGCATTGCTGATCAGGTTTGAAAATACCTGCTGGATCATGGTACGGTCGCCATGCAGGATGGGCATTTCTCCGGTACTGATATGCAGGTCAGGTGATGCGTAGAGTAATTTCAGGTCGGCAATGATATCTTTGACCAATTCTGCTATATCAACGCTTTTATAGTCAATATCAAGCCTTCCTATTCTTGAATAATTCAGTACTTCACTGATCATGACGTTCATTTTATCTGCCCTGTCACTGATACGCTTTAAAAAATCCTTTCCCTGCTGACTCAGGCTCTTGTCCCTTTCCAATAGCTGCGCGTAACTTTTAATGACGGCCACCGGATTTTTGAGATCGTGGGAAATGGTGTAACTGAAGGCATCGAGCTCTTCATAAGCCAGGGTTAACTTTTCATTTAATATCCTTAATGCACTTGCTTTGGCATTGATGATGTAAATGATCTCCTCCTTTAAATTCATGACGGATTTGAGTTCCTGCCCGGTCCAGTCTGCAGAGGTCCCGGTTACGGTTTGTTTCCATACTTCAAAGGAATGCCGCGGCGAGATCTGCAGCATTTCATCCTGTTGTGGTTCAAAAGGTTTATTGGGGTTGCCGGCCCAGTTGACAGTTTGAATGACCTCGGGCTTGAACCAGATGATGTATTCCTTGATCTCTTTCGAGAGCACACAAACCAGCATTCCACTGGCAATATCCCTGAAGAACCATGCCGGAGGGTAAACCGCAGAGATACTGGTGTTATGATAGACCGCGCGGGAAATGTTCTTCTGGATCCAGTAGATCAGGCCGGATAGCTGCGCAGCGTTAGGTGTGGCCCCAAGCCGGGTAATTTTGTTGTTGTACACCAGCACGGCGCCGGTTGCCTGCACTATATTCAAAATTGTGCTGCTGTTGGCCGTCAGCGCCGCTTCGATATTTTCGTTTTCTTTTAAATGACTGAAAAGCTGTTTGGAATGGTAGATGAATTCTTCCTGTTCCTGCTGAATCTTATCGTTCTGCCGGTATTCAAGGGCAGAGGATAAGATCTGCCCGATCAGCCTTGCAGATTGCCTCGACTTGTAATCGATAAACTTGGGGCTCGAATGGTGGCAGGCAATCAGCCCCCATAGTTCATTTTTATAGATCAGTGAGATACTGAAACTTGAGCTCACCCCCATATTTTTCAGGTACTGGATGTGGATGGGAGACACGGCCCTCAGCTGGGAGTTCGTTAAGTTCAGCGGTTCAGGGTCTGTACCGGAACTCAAAATCCTGGAAGGGGTAGTGTTTACATCAGCAATAAGCCTGGTCAGTTTTAATTTATAAAGTTCCCTGGCCTGTTTGGGAATATCAGATGCAGGATAATGCAGTCCGAGCCATGCAGGCAGTTCCTCTTTCCTGGCTTCGGCCACAACTTCACCATGGCCATCTTCAGCAAAGCGGTACACCATTACACGGTCATAGCCCGTAATACTCTTGATCTGGATAGCCGTATCATCAAGCAGCGCCTGCAGTTCCCTTTTGCCAAGTATCTCGAAAAGGGTGTGGCCAATCACTTTTTGGATATCCATGGGCGCAGTGGCAGCCACGGGTTCAAATTCAAGCAGGTGATAACCGCCACTCAGGGCAATGATTAAATGATAGGGCACACCGGCGAGGTTAAATGCAAAGGGGTTAAACTGGTCAAACTTTATCGCGTCTTTAGCTAAATTAAGCTGATCAGTAATGAAACCGGGGTTCAGGCTGTAGCCTATTTTCTCTTCCAGGAATTGCAGTGGTTTCTGTAACAGTTCAGCAGCTGTGACTGGCAGGAACTGTTCGATGTTGTCACTGCAGAATTGAATCTGGCGGGCTGCATCAACAACTACTAAAAAACCGTGGGATTGAATCTGGCCGGGTATGTGAATGGGTTCTGTATCACAGTTACTGAGGTTGACCTGATCATCTGCCATGTTGTGGATTTATTTTTGCCAAATATGAATAATTAAACCGGTGATTACACCATTTAGCTATAAATATGTGTTTCAACTGCTGTTTAAAGTTTATTAAAACATATATAACTGTTTAGTTTTGTATAAAGTCGGTTACATTCCTGAGAAATTTTATTGATCAATCATCACAATGATGAAAAGATATTTTTTGATAAAAACCTTTTAGGTGTTTCAAAGCTTTAATAGGAAAATTCATTCGTCATGAGCTTATCTAAATACGTTGCCAAGCGGGATTTCACGAAAACCGCGGAACCTAAAGCGGGGAAAACCAAACAGACAGGAAGTTTGCTTTTTGTGGTCCAGAAGCATGATGCTTCGCGCCTGCACTATGACTTCAGGCTGGAAATGGACGGCGTGCTCAAAAGCTGGGCAGTGCCGAAAGGGCCCTCTACAGACCCGAAAACCAAAAGACTGGCAATGATGGTGGAAGACCATCCCTATGATTACAGGAATTTCGAAGGACTGATCCCAAAAGGTGAATATGGCGGCGGAACAGTGATTGTTTGGGATGAAGGCACCTATGAGCCGATAGAAGAGATCAAAGGGAAAAAAGCACAGGAAAAACACCTGTTGAAACAGCTGGAAACGGGTTCGCTCAAAATAAAACTTCACGGAAAAAAACTGGAGGGAGAATTTGCCCTGGTAAAGACCCACGGTATGGGAGACAATGCCTGGCTGATGATTAAACACAATGACGAGTACGCTTCAACGAAGGACGTGACGAAACAAGACGAATCCGTACTGTCAGGAAAAACAATTGAAGCCGTTGAAAAAGGCAGTGAAAAGGTCTGGAAAAACGGGCACGAAGAAAACATAAAAAAAAGTAAAACCGCAGCAGATAAAACTGTTGAAAAAGCCAAAGCGAGCGTCAAAAGTAAAGCTGTTAAAAAGGCTGGAGCTGATGCTAAAGATACAGCGGCGCTGCTTAAAAAACTACCCAAATCCAATATCCCCATAGGCATGAAACCGATGCTGGCAACGCTGGTGAACGAGCCTTTTGATGATCCGGATTGGGTATATGAAGTGAAATGGGACGGCTACCGCGCGCTGGGTTTTGTGAAAAAGGGAGATGTGGAATTACTGTCACGCAATAACAAAAGCTTCAACGAGAAGTTTTACCCCATTTATCAATTGCTGAAGGAATGGAACATCAGTGCGGTGGTTGACGGTGAGATCCTGGTACTGAATGAAAAAGGGATCTCCAATTTCGGGCATCTGCAGAACTGGCGGAGCGAAGCGGACGGGGATCTTGTATTTTATGTGTTCGACCTGCTCTGGTATGAAGGTAAAAATCTGATGGACCTGCCTTTGAATCAGCGTCAGGCCATCCTGAAGGAAGTGCTGCCCGTGGATGACGACAGGATACGCCTGAGTAAGGTGTTCAATGCCAGTGGGATCGACTTTTTTAACGCCGCTCAGAAAATGGGCCTGGAAGGGATCATCGCCAAAAAATCAGACAGTGTATACCTGGCCGATTACCGATCTAAGGAATGGCTGAAGATCAAGGTGCACAAGCGGCAGGAGGTAGTGATTGCCGGTTACACCAAAAATGAAGATACTTCCAAGCAATTCAGTTCCCTCTTGCTGGGCGTGTATGAGGATGGCGCTTTGCAGTACGTAGGGAAAGTAGGGACCGGATTTTCGGATAAGTTGCAGAAAGAAATGATAGCACAGTTTAAACCCCTGGTAACCGATAAAAGTCCGTTTGATACGCTGCCCGATGTGAATAAACCCTCCCGGTTCCGCCCCAATCCGCCAAAGGCGAAAGCCACATGGCTAAAGCCGGAACTCGTATGCGAGGTGGCTTTTTCGGAGGTGACCAGCGATGGGGTGTTCAGGCATCCGTCCTTCCAGGGAATGCGGGTGGATAAAAATGCAAAGGAAGTGGTACGTGAAGTGGCGGTACCTACCGAAGCCGCAATAGAAGAGGTGGAATCTGGACTGGAAGATGCTGCAAAAAATGATAAGGTGCAGGCTGCTGAAAATGCTAAGCCTGAGAAAAAGGAACCATCGGGAGGTAAGGTTCATCGTGATGAGCAGGTGCAACCGGAAGATATGGTACGGCCTGCGAAAGATAAGGACAGGAAAACGCTGCTCAATCCGAAAGACGAAACCCAGGTGAGGAAACTGAAAGGGCATGAACTTAAATTTACACATCTCAGTAAGGTATACTGGCCTGAAGATAAGGTTACTAAACGTGATATGTTCAATTACTATTACCAGGCGGCCGAGTACATTATGCCCTACCTGAAAGACAGGCCAATGTCACTCAACCGTTTTCCCAATGGCATTCACGGGCCGAGTTTTTACCAGAAAGATGTGAAGGGCAAGGCGCCCGACTGGGTAAAAACCTTTCCTTATACCAATGGTGAAGGGGAGAAAAAAGAATACCTGGTGGGCACAGATGAGGCAAGCCTTTTGTGGATGGCCTCGCTGGGCTGTATAGAGATGAACCCCTGGTTCAGCCGGGTGCAGTCAGAGGATAACCCGGATTACTGTGTGATTGACCTTGATCCGGATAAGAATACGTTCGACCAGGTGATTGAAGCAGCACTGGAAGTAAAGAAGGTGCTTGACGCACTCGATGTACCGTCTTTCTGCAAAACTTCGGGTTCTACGGGCATGCATATCTATATCCCGATGGCGGCGAAGTATACCTATGACCAGTCGCAGTTGTTTGCAAGGTTTATCGTGAACCTGGTGCATGATCAGATACCTGATTTTACTACGCTGGAAAGGTCGATCTCACAGCGTCATGGAAAAATGTACCTCGATTTTCTGCAGAACCGTCCCGGTGCTACCATTGCCGGCCCGTATTCCTTAAGGCCGAAACCAGGTGCCACGGTATCTATGCCGCTGCACTGGGATGAGGTAAAACCCGGATTAACCATGAAACACTTCACGATCTTTAATGCGATAGACAGGTTAAAGGCTGAAGGAGATTTATTTAAAGGTGTTTTGGGGAAAGGGATAGACCTGGAGAAGACAATCAAAAAATCTAAAAGCATCTTTAGCTGAGAGCAGGGGCCTGTAGGGCGCAACAGGCTTGGGCCTAACGGTAGGTTGGGGGAAGGTTAAAGCAGCCCGGCCTGTAAAAAAAAAGTCTGGTCAATAGTAAAGATCCCGTAGATCTTTACTATTGACCAGACTTTTTAGCAGATACCTGATTGTTAAATAGGCTCATCGTATATCCTTCTTTCAGCGATAAAGTCATCCTTGATCCGTTTAGCCTCATCTACCCACTTCGGTGCATTTTCCTTCAGATCATCAACGATCGATTTACCATTGACATCTTTTTTGGTAACGTACTTAATTACACCGTAAACTGCGGCGCCAATTATTGCTGTTTTGATTAATCCCATAATGCTGTATTTTTTGGTTTTAATACATAACACGGCAGCGCGTAAAATGTTCGGTCAATTGTTTTAACTTTTTTACCGGGTGTTAAAGGATGCCTGCAGGTTTCCGGTAATGGTAAGGTAAAACAGCCGTTTTGGGCGCCCGCCGGAAACGATATATAACACGAAATAACAAAACCAGCTCGTTTAATAGCGAAATATCGTTATTGTGAATTTAGTAAAATTTTTGCAACTTGCTGATAGATAAATCTTTGTCCTGTGGCATAAATGTTGCCTACTGTGTTTAAGCCATGATTCACGCGAAACGCTTCAAACGCCCATGATCACTCCTAACTAACAAGAACAATTTTTTACTAAATATAACGATATATGAATTGCCTTATTATTGACGACAACCCGATTGCCAGGGCTACTTTGAATGAGTTAGCCAGGCAGGTGATCAATATCAATATTAGCGCCGAATGCTCCAGTGCAATGGAAGCCTATAATTATATGCAGGAACATGAGGTTGACCTGCTTTTCCTGGATATAGAAATGCCCGGAATGAACGGGATTGAACTCATCAGGAATTTGGGCAGCTGCCGGCCGGTGATCATCTTCACGACTTCTAAAAAAGATTACGCCGTAGAGGCCTTCGAACTAAACGTTGCAGATTACCTGGTGAAGCCACTGATGCCCGCAAGGTTTATCCAGGCCATAAAAAAAGCGCGGGAAATTGTGAACAGCCAGAAGCAGGAAGTCAAATGGACCAGCGACGAGTTTATTTTTATCAGGGATACCAATGTAGTGCGCCGCCTGAAACTGGATGATATCCTGTTTGCAGAGGCGATGGGCGATTACGTGAAGCTCTATACACAGGAAAAACTGTATGCCATCCATACCAAGCTTAAAACTGTAGAAGAGCGGCTGCCCTCCTGTAATTTTATGCGTGTCCACCGCTCCTACATCGTTGCCATCAACAAGATTGATGCCTTTCAGGATGGAGCCCTGCAGATCGGAACTAAGTTCCTTCCCGTTACAGATACCTACAGAAAGATCTTAAATGAACGCATGAACGTACTTTGATAACGATTGCTTTTCCCCTTTCAGCTACTCATTCAGGGCTCCCGACGAATAACAGGGGCTTTGGTTTATTTTATCACTTAATTAGCCGCTAATCCTATGACTTATCTTGATAGAATGAATACCAAACGGTTTATTTCACTGATACTTTCTTTTTTTGTAGTGGGTACGCTGCTGCTGGCCGTTATTCAGTTCAATTCGTCAAGTAATATCGAAAAACTGATCAGCGGGAATGCTAACCTGATGAAAGAACTGAGGACCAGCAATCACCTCAGGGAACTGGAAAGGGATATGTTATGGGTAGAAAGCAGGATCAGGGCCGCTATCGCAACGGATGACCTTTCCCATCTGGAAGGTGTAGATGAAAGGATTGGCGAAATGGATACCTATCTGGATTCCCTGAAAGCAAGTACAGTTTATTTACAGGCACAGCCCTATATCATCAGGCTAAGCGAACTGGCAAAACAAAAAGCGCAGACAAAAGACCTCCTGATCCGGGAGTACAAGGCATCAGGACATATGGATAACCTTCAGCTGATCTCTAATCCGGGTGCAAGGAATATCTCCAATGAGATCAGTGACGTGGTAAGAAAGATCTATGACGGAAGGCAAAGGATGATGCTGGACCTCAGCAGGTCTGTTGAAGAAAGCGGAAGGAATGCCCGCTTGTGGGGAAGCGTTATGATCAGTTTAATTGTGCTGACCGGTTGCGGATGGTTCTGGTTTATCGTGATCAGGCTGCAGCAGCAGAACAAGCTGATCATGCAGCTGGACACTTCGGAGAAGAAAGCCAGGGAAGCTGCCCGGATCAAGGAGAACTTTATGGCAAACATGAGCCATGAAATCCGTACGCCGCTCAACTCAATACTGGGCTTTACCAATCTGCTCAGGACACGCAGGCTGGATGCCGAACCTGAAGAGTTTGTGCTTGCCATTCAAAAAGCCGGGGAAAATCTGCTGGCAATTATCAATGATATCCTTGATCTCTCCAAAATTGAGGCAGGAATGATGCGCATAGAGAATAATCCCTTTAGCGTTAGAGGGCTGTTTCATTCTGTATGCACCTTATTTAGCGAGCGCATCAAAGAAAAACGGCTGGAGATCAGGATAGAGATTGATGCCTGTGTGCCCGATACACTGATCGGTGACGCCACAAGGTTAACCCAGATCCTGGTGAACCTGATCGGGAATGCGATTAAGTTTACAGAGAAGGGCCATATTTTTCTGCATATCTACAATAAAAAAATTGAGGACGAACATATTGAGCTTGGCGTTGTGATCAGCGATACCGGAATCGGAATCAGGAAAGACAAGATCTCGGGTATTTTTGACCGCTTTCACCAGGCTGAAGATACAACCACACGTAATTACGGCGGGACAGGCCTGGGCCTCTCCATCGTTAAAGACCTGCTGCTGCTTCAGAATGGCAACATAGCGGTAAAAAGTGAACCCGGAAAAGGCACCACCTTCCGTTTTTATATCCCTTACCTGATCTCTTCCTTACAGATCACTGCAGATGCCGGCGCGGAAGCCTGCAAGCTGGAATGTTATCCTTCCGGTGCGCTCAGGCTATTAGTGGTGGATGATAACAAAATGAACCAGAGCCTGATGAAATACCTGCTGACGGAGTGGAACCTGTCATTTGATATTGTTGGCAACGGGCTCGGTGCCCTGGCACTCCTGAAGACAAAAAAGTATGATATGATACTGATGGACATTCAGATGCCCGGAATGGACGGTTATGCAACGGTGAAGCGGATCAGGAACGAGCTGCTCCAGGATATTCCAATCATAGCTATGACTGCGCATGCACTTGCAGGTGAAAGGGAGAAATGTTTGAGTTACGGGATGAATGAATATCTGTCTAAACCTATCAATGAAAGGCAATTGTATCATTTTATATCGAAATTTTCGGGAAAAGATGATAAATCTGAACCCGGATCAACTGTTGTGGCAACTGCTGAGGAAAAATACACGTATATCAATTTGAGCTACATGAGGGAGATCAGCAAGGGCAATTTAGCTTATGAAAGGCAGGTTACCGGGCAGTTTATAGAATTGGTTCCAAAGGCGATGCTGGGGATTGACATTGCTTTACTGAATAACGATTTCCTGACCGTGAACCATATTGCACACGACCTGAAGACCAGTGTTTACATTATGGGAATGGCCGGTCAGCTGGAAGATGTACTGGATCAGCTGGAATATACCGGGGAAGAGCTGGTGATGCAGAACAATGCGGGACTATTGAAAAGAAGCTGTGTACGGGCGGTTGAGGAAGCAAAACATTATTACGAATTATTAAACGATAAAAACTATCAGCTATGATTTCCACACCCAAAAATTCCAGGAGCCCGGAGCAGCTCATTACGCTGGTCACGATGTGGCTGGCAGCCATAGGGGCCGTGCTGCTGCAGGTGTTCAGCCTGATGTACTAGAAAAATCCCCGTCGGGGTGCTGACCGGGGATTCAGGATGCTGCACCGTATACCGGCGCAGCGTGAAAGGGGATGTTGTCATTACCCCTGTGTCGTTGCAGATGCTGGTTTAGTTATACATTGCATCTATTTTTTCCAGGTATTCGTCAACAGGAAGAGAGCCCCTCATGGCAATCAGCCCTTTTGTATCTTCACCAACCGGGATTCTGAACTTTGTGTTTTTACCGGTAGCCACAGCGAAGATCTCATCAGCTATAGTTTGTGGCTCTGTTAATGAAGGCATGTCTTTTGCATTTGCCATACGGGCCTTCACCTTAGCAGTGATCTGATCATAATCTTTAATTGCTGTGCTTTCTCCCCAGGTGACATTATTAACGAAATTGTTTCCTTTGAAACCGCCTATTTCTACCAGGTGGAGATCAATATTGAGCGGTTTGAGTTCGTAATACAGCCCCTCGGTAAACCCTTCGAGCGCAAATTTTGACATGTTATACATTGATGCGAGCGGTACAGCAGTAAGGAAGCCCATGTAAGAGCTGATGTTGATGAATTTACCTCCCTTGTTTGCTTTGAAATGCGGGATAAATGCCCGGGTAACATTGATCGGGCCACGCACGTTTGCATTGTATTGGCCGTCTATAGCTTCTTCTGTGATCAGCTCAATCGCACCATAAGTACCCTGACCGGCATTGTTCAGCACCACATCTATTTTTCCAAATGCTGCTATGGCCTGTGCCGTTGCTTCGGCTACCTGCTCCACACTGGTCACGTCCAGTTTGAAAATCTTTATGTTTTCGTATTGTGTGAGCTCAGTTTCTTTTTCTGGTGTGCGCATTGTTGCGGCTACATTCCAGCCTTGTTTTGCAAAATGTATTGCTGTGGTTTTGCCCAGTCCGGTACTTGTGCCGGTAATAAAAATTGTTTTTGCCATTTGATTGTTATATAAGTTATTGATATCAGAACGCTTATCTATTGGGAACGTTCATTCCGTAAAAGTATTTAAAAAGGAATGAACGTTCCTAATAAAGTGGCTTTAATTACATTTATCAGACATATTTATTGGGAATAGCTAAATGATCAGCGTATTTTTGTTGAAGAAATAACAATAAATAACATCCTCGCAGCAGATTGGACAGCAGCAGCATGACGGGCAGACAGGTTTAAAAAACAAAGCAGGGTTTTAGTAGAACAACAGGTTATGGCAAGAACAAAAACATTTGATGAAGAGACCATTCTGGATGAAGCGATGAAGCTTTTCTGGCATACGGGTTACCATTCTTTATCTGCCCAGGAGCTGGTAGACGGCCTGGGGCTGAGCCGTTCAAGTTTATATGATACTTTTGGTGACAAACATACACTTTATGTAAAAGCGCTGAGGCGGTACAGGAAGCTGACTGCCGAGGGTACGATTTCGGTTCTGGATAATGCAAAGAATATCCCAAAAGCTATCAAAGAGGTTTTTCAGATGAATTTTGATGCGAGTTTCGGATTGGAGCCGTCAAGAGGATGTTTTATGGTCAACTCCCGGGTTGAGCTTTCTCCGCATGATCCCGAAATTGCGGAGATCGTAAAAGAGAACTGGCAGGCCCTTGAAGATGGTTTTTACAGGGCGCTGAAAAGAGGGCAGGAGGCCGGGCAGGTATCTGCGGCACAAAACGCACGTACACTGGCACGCTTTTTTGTGAACAATTCATGGGGGCTGAGCGTATACGGAAAGGCTGACGCAGATGAAAAAGTATTTAAAGATATCATTAAAGTTGCCTTGTCGGTTTTATAATGCGCCCGGGATATTTATATTAGCACATGTTTAAAGGAGCGGTCTTTGTTTTTCTGGGAGCATGCAGTTTCGGGGTTTTGTCTACGTTTATGAAACTGTCCGTTCAGCATCATCATTACACTGTAGGGAATATTGTATGTATCCAGGCTTTTTTAGGAATGCTCGTTTTGTGGCTTATCGCTGCTTTTACTGAAAAAAAGAACGATGCGGCTCTATCCGCCCCTGCAACTCCTGTCTGGAAAGTGATGCTTGCCGGAATATCCATGGGCTTATCTGCGTATCTCTATTATTTGGGTGTCAACCTGCTTCCGGCATCTGTATCAATAGTCATCCTGATGAATTATACCTGGATGTGCCTGCTGATTGAACTGCTGGTTTTCCGTAAAAAACCCACACCGGCCCAACTGGTTTCTGTAGCACTGGTGCTGACGGGGACATTGCTGGCAGGGGGAATGCTGAACGACAAGCTGTTGTCTTTAAATTTAGGCGGCGTAGCCTATGTACTTTGCGCGGCCTTTGTATATGCCGTATCCATCACTTCGAGCGGAAGGATAGGCAACGAACTGCATCCGATCAGGAAAAGTGCCCTCTTTGTAACCGGTTCAACGGTCTTCCTGTTCATTCTGCTCCGCCCGGGATTCCTTTTTGATGGTTCTCTGTTTGGCCTTTTTGGTTTGTGGGGGCTGTTCTTTGCCGTATTCGGCACCATTATCCCGCCCATATTATTTGCAGTCGGGATTCCCAGAACAGGAGTAGGGCTGGGGGCTATCATGACCTCAGCAGAATTGCCCGTCGCTGTGCTTGCTTCCAGCATGCTGCTGCATGAACAGGTAACGGTGATCCAGTGGGGAGGCATCGTCCTGATCCTGTCAGCACTGATCCTGCCGAATCTAAGGAGGAATTCTGTAAAAGCTTAGCAAAATTATGTAAGTGCAGCTGTACGGAAAGGAATATCTTTGCGTTAGCAATTTGTAAAAATCAAAAATGAAACCTGCATCAAATTACAACTCATACATTCATGATGACTTGATGACAGCTTCATCACCAAAACAAATATATACCTATGAAAAGACTTTTTTTAATCGTTGCTTTTATAGCAACGCTATCCGTACAGCACGGTTTCGCACAGGATAAAGAAGGGCAAGCCTTATTGTCTTCTTACTACGATATTAAAAATGCACTGGTTAATTCTGATGCTGCGGCCGCGGCCGGCAAAGCAGGTGATTTCCTGAAGGTGATTGGCAGCGTTGATGAGAAATCATTTGCGGGTGCTGACCTGGCTGCCCTCAAAACCTACCAGGACAAACTGACCTTTGATGCAAGGCATATTTCAGAAAGTAAGGATGTGGAACATCAGCGCGAACACTTCGCTACATTCTCTGCTAATTTTTATAAACTGGCCAAAGCGGTGAAATTATCCGGACAGCCTGTTTACTACGATTACTGCCCGATGAAAAAAACCTATTGGTTGTCTGCCTCAAAAGATATCAAAAATCCATACTACGGGAAACAGATGTTAACCTGCGGCAAGGTTTCAGAAACTATCCAATAGGAAGATTTTATGCCAGATAAAAAAAGGCCCTGGACCCGTTTAAACGGGTCCAGGGCCTTTTTATGGTCAGTTTTTTGTAATATCGAAAAAAAGTAGTTATTTTCTGAACACCATTCAGTATGTTTGACCAGTGCAAAGAGATCCCCTGAGGATGCACAGCAAAAGAATGGGAATATCTGAAAGAAAAGAACGGGAAAAAACTGACAAGAAACAGCTGATCAGGTCTGCGGCCATGAAGATGTTCCTGGAGGATGGTTATGCAAAAACTTCTATTCGTAATATCGCAGATGCCATTGAATATAGCCCGGGTACCATTTACCTGTACTACAAAGACAAAGACGAGCTGCTTTATGAGGTACAGCGGGATGCCTACCTAAAAATGCTGGAAGAATTTAAAATAAAAGCAAAACACAAGGACCCGGTGAAAAGACTGCTGCAGATCGGGAAGACCTATGTGACATTCGGACTGGAAAACCCTGAACTGTATGACCTGATGTTTATCATCCGGGCACCGATGAACGTTGATGAAGAGCTGCACAAAGATAACGGGGGCGACTGCTTCGGCTATTTACTGGACTGCCTGAAAATGTGTATTGATAAGGATTTGCTGAGGGTAACCGACCTGGAGCAGGCTGCGCTGCAATGCTGGGCCATGGCCCATGGACTGGTCTCGCTGAACCTCCGCTGCCGCCTGAAGATCGTTGCAGAAGAAAAAGAAATGCCAAAAGTATTGGCCGCTGCAATGGAAGGTTATCTTCAACAACTTATCAAGTAGTTTTTTTTTGTAACAATACTGAACACCGTTTAGTCTATATACATAGTTAATTAATCACAGAATATAACCGCCCTTAACAAGGCATTTTATCATACCTAAAACAAATACACTCTATTTTTTTGCCTTAATACTAAACACTGTTTATTATGTACACATCATTTATTAAAAACTCATTGCTGCTGATCGGGATTGTCTGTGCTGCCCTGCCTGCCGCCTATGGCCAGGCCAGCCCGGGGCAGCTGGACGATTATATTGCCACTGCTTTTGCAAACAACCAGGGCCTGAAGCAGCAGCAGTTTGATCTGGACAGATCTTTGTCTGCCCTCAAAGAAGCCCGGGCCATGTACCTGCCCACCATGAGCTTAATGGGCAGTTATACCAAATCGGCCGGAGGGCGTACCATTGATGTGCCGGTGGGCGACCTGGTAAACCCGGTATACACCGCACTGAACCAGCTAACCGGTACCAATAATTATCCCCAGCTGGAAAATGAGTCGTTCCTGCTGAACCCCAATAACTTTTATGATGCAAAGGTGCGTACCTCATTGCCACTGATCAACGAAGAAATACGCTATAACAAACTGATCAAACAACAGCTGATCAGCAGTCAGCAGGCCGCAGTAAACGTTTACAAACGTGCCCTGGTGAAAGATATCAAAACGGCTTACTATCGTTACTACCAGGCTTTACAAGGGATTGCGGCATATAACAGTGCCATGACGCTCATTAACGAAAATATCAGGGTGAACGAAAGTATGCTGCGCAATGGTATCCGCAACGGAACCGCCTTGCTGCGTTCTCAAACGGAACAGCAGAAAACAAATGCCGCCCTGATCCAGGCGCAGCGCAATAGCCAGAATGCCCGTTCGTACTTTAACTTCCTGCTCAACCGCCCGTTGAAGGATTCTGTATATACTGAGAGTATTGTCAGCGCAGCAGTACTCACGGTGCCTGATACCACGGCAGGGGTAAGCCGCCGCGAAGAACTGAAACAGCTGGAAACGTTGAGGCAGGTATACACCCTGGATGAGAAACTGCAAAAATCAGGATTTATTCCGAAGCTGAATACTTTTGTAGACCTCGGCTCACAGGGCTTCGATTTCAATGTGAACAGCAAGACCCGTTATTACCTCTGGGGCGTAAACCTGCAATGGGATGTATTTACCGGCGGCCAGCGTAAATACCGTGCGCAACAATCGCACGCAAACTTCAATGCTGCCACGGCCCGGCTGGACCAGGCACAGCAGTCGCTGATGCTCGAACTTGATCAGTCGTACAATAACTATCAGTCGGCCAAAGCCGCTTACAAAAGCGCTACCTCCCAACTCAGCTTTGCCCTTAAATATTACAATGACCAGCTCAAAGCCTACCGTGCAGGCCAGTTATTATACCTCGAACTGATCGATGCCGAAAACCAGCTCACTTCATCCCGCCTTCAGCTGGCAGAAGCACAGGCCAACCTGCAGATTACCCTTGCCGAACTGGAGCGGGGCCAGGCAACTTATCCAATCAATAATCCTAATGCAAATTAATATGAAGACGATTCAATACATGAGCCTGCTGTTGTGTATCCCGCTGGTTTATTCCTGCAACAGCCATACTGAAACTGTAAAAACGGAAACAGACACGATCCCGGTACGGGTGATGGCACTTACACAACAAAACAATAACGCCGCCATGGCCGTTTCAGGACAATTTACCACTGATGATGAAGTAATGCTTTCCTTTAAAACGGGCGGCATCATCAACAGCCTGAATGTAAAGGAAGGTGACGCAATTAAAAAGGGGCAGCTGCTGGCTACCCTTAACCCGGTAGAGATCAATGCGCAGGTACAGCAGGCCAGGTTGTCTGTGGAAAAGGCACAGCGCGATTACCAGCGTACGCAAAATCTGTACAGGGACAGTGTGGCTACGCTGGAGCAGCTGCAGAACAGCAAAACCACGCTTCAGCAAAGCCAGCAGCAATTGAAAATGGCAAGTTTTAACCGCCAGTACTCAGAAATTCATGCGCCTAAAGACGGTTACATCTTAAGTAAGCTGGCCAATACCGGTCAGCAGGTAAGCCCGGGCACAGCCATCCTGAGAACAAACGGGGCCGAATCCGGCAAGTGGATGCTGCGGGTGGGTATCAGCGACCATGAATGGGCGGTATTACAGCTGAACGACCATGCAAAGATCCAGACTTCGTCCTTACCGGGACAGTCCTTTGAAGGAATAGTGACCCGTAAATCTGAAGGCGTGGATGAGGCAACGGGAACTTTCTCTGCAGACATCAGCTTCATAGGGAAAAAACCACAGGCTATTGCTGCGGGAATGTTTGGAAAGGCGATCATTGAACCGGCAAGGCAAACGGCAGGCAGCGGCAGCTGGCAGATCCCTTATGAAGCCCTGCTGGACGGAGACGGAAGCACGGGTTATGTCTTTGTTACCAATGACAATAAAACCGCGAAGAAACTGAAGGTTACCGTTGCGGGTATTGATAAAAATACGGTCACCATCAGCCATGGCCTCGAAAATGCTAATGCCCTGATCATTTCAGGCTCAGCTTACCTGACAGATCAGAGTACGATCTCCGTTTTACCCTCTAAAACTGCTGCCAAATGAAGATCTCTGAATATGCCGTAAAAAACGGCCAGTTTACCCTGGTGATCTTTATCATGATCATTGTACTGGGACTCACCACGATGTTCAGTATGCCCCGTTCAGAAGATCCTGAAATGCATCCGCCATCGTTTTCGGTGATCATCAGTTACCCGGGCACCAGTCCGAGGGATATTGAAGACCGCGTAGTGACGCCGCTGGAGAAAACCATTTCCAGCCTGGATGACATTAAACGTGTGCGCACCAGTATTGCCAATGGCGTAGCCGTCATTCGTGTAGAGTATGTCTACAGCAGTAATATAGATTCCAAATACCAGGAGATTGTGCGTGAGGTGAACAGCAAACGCCCCGAACTTCCCGCAGATATTGCCAGTATAGAAATACAGAAACAGCAGCCTACCGACGTGAATGTCCTGCAGGTAGCACTCGTTTCGGAAAATGCGGCGCGGAGCCGGCTGCAGTACTTTGCCGAACGGTTGCAGGACGATCTGGAAAAGGTGCCTTCATTGAAACAGGTATCTATTTTCGGGTTGCCGGGACAGCAGGTACGCATAGAGCTTGACCTGGAGAAGATGGCACAAATGCATTTACCGGTGAGCGCGATTGTGAACAGCCTTCACAGTGAAATGGCAAGTATACCGGGAGGGAGTATCGACGCGGGACAGAAAACGTTCAACATCAAATCCAACGATTACCGGACGCTTGATGCGGTAAACAATACGATCGTCTATTCAGCCGGAGGTAAAAGTATACTGCTGAAGAACATTGCACGCGTATATTACGGTTACGGAGAGGAGCAGCACATTGCACGCCTGAACGGTCATCGCTGTGTGTTTGTGGTTGCCGCACAAAAGGACAAGGAGAACATCAGCAAAACGCAGGTGGCCTACAAAGAAGTACTGGCCAATTTTAAAGAACAGCTGCCGGGGAATATAGACCTGGTACAGAATTTTGACCAGGCCGACAATGTAAACAGGCGCCTGACAGGGCTGGGGCATGATTTTATCATTGCCATTCTGCTGGTTGCCATTACGCTGCTTCCTTTAGGCCTGCGGCCTGCTGTAATTGTGATGATCTCCATTCCGCTGTCGCTGGCCATAGGCATAGTGTTGCTGCAGCTGTTCGGTTTCAACCTTAACCAGCTGAGCATTGTGGGGCTGGTAGTTGCCCTCGGGTTACTGGTAGACGACAGTATTGTGGTGGTGGAGAACATTGAGCGCTGGATGCTGGAAGGGCACAGCCGGATGGAGGCTACGCTGAAAGCCACAGGCCAGATTGGAATGGCCGTGGTAGGCTGTACCGTTGTGCTCATCATTGCATTTATGCCACTGGTATTTTTACCGGAAGGATCGGGCGACTTTATCAGGTGTTTGCCACTGGCAGTCATCTTCTGCGTACTGGCATCGATGTTCGTATCGCTGACGATCATCCCGTTTTTGTCCAGCCGTTTGCTGAAAGACCATGTGGGAAACCCCGAAGGCAACTTCCTGATGCGCGGATTGAAAAAACTGATCCACGGCAGTTATGCCCGTTTGCTGGACAAGGCACTCAAAAGACCTTTCTTTACGATTGGAATTGCCGTAGTATTGTTTTCCGGATCCATCTACCTGTTTGGGGTAATCGGCTTCAGCCTGTTTCCGGCATCGGAGAAACCACAGTTCCTGATCAATATTACCACCCCGAGCCAGTCCAGCCTGCCCTATACCGATACCATCACCCGGGCTATAGAGAAACAGCTGAAACAGGAACCACAGGTGAAATACTATGCGTCAAACATCGGCAGGGGAAACCCGAGGATCTACTACAATGTGATCCCTGAAAATACGCGTAACGATTTTGCCCAGCTCTTTGTACAGCTGGATGAGGAGACCAGACCCGATGAAAAGCTGGCGCTGATACAAAAGCTGCAGCACCGCTGGGCACATTACCCGGGGGCTAAGGTAGAAGTAAAGAACTTTGAACAGGGGCCTCCGGTAATCGCTCCCGTTGAAGTGCGTCTGTTCGGAGATAACCTGGATACGCTGCGTTCACTGAGCCTGAAAGTGGAGAAACTTTTGCAGCAGACCTCAGGTACAATGTACATCAACAACCCTGTCAGCCTGCTGAAGAGTGATATCCGTATTGCCGTTAATAAGGAAAAGGCACAGCAACTAGGGGTGTCATCCATTAACATTGACCAGATTGCCAGACTGGCCGTAACGGGCCTGAACATGGGCACCTACTATAATAATGACAATAAGTACGGATATACGGTGCTGCTTACCCGTATGAAAGAGGGAAGGCCAACTCTGGATGCCTTCCGGAATCTGTATGTGAACAATGCCAGTGGAAACGCACTTCCGCTAAGCCAGGTGGCCAGCCTGCAGCTTGAAGCTTCTCCTTCGGTGATCAATCACCAGGAAAAAAAGCGGGTGGTATCAGTACAGGCAAATGTGAAAAAGGAATTTCTGGCCAGCCGGGTGATCCAGGACGTGATCCTGAAGATGGACAAAATGAAATTGCCGCCGGGATACAGCTATGAAATGGGCGGGGAACTGGAATCACAGAACAACTCATTCGGAGGGTTCCTGAGCATTATCCTGGTTACAGTATTCCTGTTTATTGCAGTGCTGGTGCTATTGTTCAAAACCTTTAAGAGCACGCTGATTATCCTGTCGGTGATTCCGCTTGGGATAGTAGGTGCCGCCGTAGCACTATGGCTTACAGGTAATTCCCTGTCGTTCATTGCCGTAGTAGGCTTAATTGCCCTTGCAGGGATAGAAGTAAAGAACACGATCCTGCTGGTTGATTTTACCAATCAGCTGAGGCGGAAGGGAGCAAGCCTGCAGAATGCCATCCGCGAAGCAGGGGAGGTACGCTTTTTACCCATCGTGCTGACCTCGCTGACGGCGATAGGCGGACTGATCCCGATTGCGGTTTCTACCAACCCGCTGATCTCTCCGCTAGCCATTGTACTCATCGGGGGTTTGATCAGCTCTACGCTGTTATCAAGGATTGTAACACCAATCATTTACGAACTGATCCCTCCGGCGGTAACAACGGAAGAAGAAGAAAAAGCAGGTTAGATCTTTTATTTTTGCCGCTCAGCCTTCCTGGTTGAGCGGCTTTTTGACATTTGCAGGCATGCTGATCTCCTGAAGGCGTAACTCTATCTCAGTAATGACGATGGTTGCCATATTCTGGAGCAAGGTCCTCTCTTTCCCGGAGAATTTTCTTTTTTCATACCCCATCACACAAATTGTTCCGATCCGGAACCCGTCAAAGGTGATCAGGGGGGCACCTGCGTAAAACTTGAATCCCAATTCGGCTGCGGAAACAGAGTTGGCCAGCAGGCAGGGATCTGCAAGTGGTATGGTCTCAAAAACTGTTACTTCATCGGTTAACATGGCCAGGGAACACAGGCTGGCATTTCTTGGGCTGGTTGTTATGCCGTCAAGGCCGACATGGCTTTTCACAAATACACTTTCCCGGTCTACGAAGTTGATCAGTGCTACGGGAAGGTTAAAAAACTGGGTAGCCAGTTTGGCAATATTATCGAAGGATCTTTCAGGAGGGCTGCCCAGAATCTGATAGCGGTTGAGTGCCTGAACACGCCCGGTATCATTTGCTGGAATTAGATTTTTTCCCGGTTTTTTTTCCATGTAAATGAATTGTGGTTTTTTGTATATACGCTAAGCCCTGTACAACGGTTTGTGTTCATTTTAATCATTTACGTTGTTGTGGGATTGCCTCTTAGCGTATCAGGCCGTGGCGGGTACCGGCAATTCAGGCCTTGATGGTTAGCGTAAAGCAGGTTTCGTCATCAGTAGATACGACTTCAAGTGTTCCGTCATGCGCACGTGCAATTTCGGATGCGATATACAATCCGAGTCCGAGTCCATCCTTGTTTTGTCCTTCCGCGCCACGTGAGAAAGGCTGGAACAGGCGGGCGATCTTGGCAGAGGGGATTTTCTCACCACAGTTGGCTACGAGCAGCCTGAGGCCGCCATTTTCACTAAAAACTTTAACCCTTACCGGGTGATCGGCCGCGCCGTAGGTCAGGGCATTTCCTAACAGATTGGAAAACAGCTGGGCAATCCTGCTTGCATCACAATTGACTGGTTCATCCAGCTTCATTTCGATATCAATACCGCGGCCCGGCCAGATTGCACGCAATTCGGTGACTACCTGGTTGAGGCTGGCTTCAAGAGGTGCATTGGCATTCCGGTTTAAGGTAATCCCTTCACCCAAACGGCCCCTGGCAAAATCGAGGACGTTATCGATCAGTCCGGTGATCCGGTAGGAGCTGTCCTGGATAATATTGGCGAGGCGAAGCGCACGGTCGTCCAGCGGCATGCGGAGCAGCAGCTGTGCACTGTTGCGGATAGCGCCGACGGGGTTTCGCAGATCATGACCCAGGATAGCAATAAATTGCTCCCGTACTTCAGAAGTCTTCTGCTCCTCCATCAGATTTATTTCTGATACCCTGATCTGTTCAACTGCGTTCAGGTGGAAAGCGATCAGGTCTGCAAATAGTTTAAACATGCCGATGGTTTCAGGTGTATTGAGGCTTGCCGGGTGCGGATCTATTGCACAGAGGGTACCGAAAAACCGTCCGTTAGCGAGGGTAATAGGAATGGAGATATAACTTTGAAAACCGTACAGCAGCGGGGTGTGATGATTGGAATACCTTCTGTCTTCAGCCACATGATCAATGACGACTGCTTCCTTACTTTTTTCTATTTCATAACAGATGGTTGTTTTGATGTCCAGCTCTTCACCTGGTTTAAGTCCGAAATTGATAGTGTCCTTTACCGCACAGGCTATCCAGCGGTCTTCGGTAACACGTGCAACAGCTGCAAATCCCATTCCGGTGGTCCGGCAGATAACTTCCAGGATGCTGTTAACGGCGGGTATACGGCTAAAGACCTCAATTTCGGCCTGTAATTTAGCTTCGGTATCGTTCGACATGTGTTTGCTCAATAAAATATATCATTGCAATTTAAACATATTCAAAACATAATCAACAATGTTTAATTCTTTATTCTTAAAGTTCTACACTTAAGAGGAGTAAAACAAAATGCCTTGTCGGCTTAAAGGATTTATCAGGCCATGCAGGCAAAACCAGCTGTCCTGATTTTTCGTATACAATGATATATTATATATTACTTTTAAATTTATGAGCTTCAATAAGGAAAAGGCGAAACTTGAGAAACTATTAATGAGCGTGGAGAACGTGAAGACAGTTGACGAACTCAATATGGAGATCATCAATGATAGCTATAGGGAATATGCTGCAATTATAAAGGCCTTATATACCAAACAGCCCAATATATTTGGTAATTTATATAACTATGATCTGCGCGAAATAAAAAATAACAAGAAATTTACCAAGGAAAGCTTTACTAATAAAGCGCGCCAGGTAAATTTTGTAGTTTACAGGGATTCTATAGTGCAGGCAATTGAGAGAACTACCGAATATATTACGAGTTATCTTCAATAATAGCAGACAGATTATCGTTTTTAGATTATTGTAATCTATTTAGATGATGTTTGGTTTTTTAATCCCTAGCAATTGTGTATTCTCGTATCTTTAAATTATCAGTATTTATCAGCTGATTTACCTATGGAGTTTTATAAAAGCAAAGAAGAGGAGCTGACGAGATTCGCCGCCGAAGTGCTGACATGGGAACTTCCTTTGGAAATGACGCAGGATAAACTGGACCAGGTAAAATCTTTGGCAAGCGCTGCCGTTACGCATACGCATGATGTGCTGAAAATTAAGCTGAACAGGATCGTGATCAAACCAAGGATCAGCATAAACGACCTCGCCAGGTTCAACAGACAGATAAGGGAGAGCAAAATACCTTAAATTTCCTAAACAATAGCCGCCATTACGGGTTATTGTTGAAATTTGCAGCGATGTCCGAATTATCTGATGAATTAAAAGCATTCAATAAAAACCGTTTACCCGAAATGGTTAAGTTAAAATATGAGGCAATGACGGAAAATGCTTTCCGTTTCTTCAGGGGCACCTGCCACCTGTTCTATCAGCGCCTCAGCAAAATAAAGCGCCTCCCTTCATCACCTCTCGCCTGGATCTGCGGAGACCTTCACCTTGAGAATTTCGGCAGTTATAAAGGAAACAATAAACTCGTCTATTTTGATCTGAATGATTTTGATGAGGCCGTGCTGGCGCCTGCGCTATGGGAGGTACTGAGGCTCGTGACCAGTATCTTTATTGCTTTCGAAGCACTTGATATTGACCAGGAGCAGGCACAGAACATGGGCATGCTGTTTATCAATACCTATGCGGCTACGCTTTGTAAAGGCAAGGCGATAGGCATAGAACCGAGAACCTCCAGGGGGATAGTCACTGAGTTCCTGAAAAAAGCCGAAAAAAGCACTTACAGGGAGATCCTTGAGAAACGTACCGAAAGTAAAGGAAATAAGGTAGTCCTTTCTCTCAGGCACGAGCGGCATTTTAAACTGAATAAGGTGCTGAAGAAACAACTGGAAGAGCATATGACACAATGGATACAGAAAAGTAACGACAGCCCCTATAATTACAAGGTAAAAGATGCGGTTTTCCGCCTGGCAGGTACAGGAAGCATAGGAGTAAAGCGGTACCTGATCTTGTTGAAAAGCACCAACACCAAAGAAAAATACCTGATCGCTGATATGAAACAGTCGTTCGACTCCTCATTGGCTCCATACCTGACGGTCAAACAGCCGGAATGGGAGAATAATGCACAGCGGATCATTTCAGTACAGCAGCGGATGCAGAATGTATTTCCATCGCTGCTCAGTACAACAGAATTCAGAGGTGAGGACTATGTGATCCAGGAATTGCAGCCTGTAAAAGATACACTGGAGTTTAAGATGATTAAAGATCAGTACCGTGACCTGTACCAGGTGGTGGATGATATGGCCGTTCTGACGGCTTCCTCACAGCTGAGAAGCGGCGGCATGAATGGTTCGGCAATCATAGATGAATTGAAAACATTTGGTGAAAATGTGGACAAATGGAAACAGCCTGTACTTAATTACGCGGTGAATGACGCTGAAAAGGTAAAAAGCGACTATAAACAATTTGTGAAGGAATACGGAGATAAGGTATTTGAAAATCAATATAGTACGACCAGTACAATTACTACACATACCGCTGTAAAAATGAATTGATAAATTCTTGCAATTCCTGTTAAAACATCGATTGAAAAAGGTATCTTGGGATAGATAATTACCTCTCTATGCCTTACAATGATCCCAGACGCCTTCAAGCTGTCCAGCGTTTTTTACAACTTGATATCAACAGAAAAGCAGAGATGCAGGAGATGGTTGAACTGGCCGCATCTTTATGCAATACGCCGGTAGCGATGATCACCCTGCTCGACGAAAGAACTGAGTATGTCAGATTCAGAAGAGGAATAGAGATACAGGAACTTTTGAGAGAAGACACTTTTTCTCAGTATTTAATTGATGAGGATACTTTACTGGTTATTCCTGATGCTTTGCTGGACCCTCGTTTTGCACAGAACAAGATGGTACTCAGTGACCCGAGAATTCGTTTTTACGCTGGCTGCTCCCTGATTACACATGATGGATATAGTGTTGGAAGCCTGTGTATTATGGGCCAGGTAAGTAAAGAATTAACTGAGCCGCAGAGACATTTACTGAGTATGATGGCCAAACGTATCGTCGAGATCATGGAGATGGAGTTCAGCCTGAGTATTGTAAAGAACCAGTTTGTAAAAGCTAAGGACTCGGATTATAAATTACAGGCCTTTCTGGAAAGTACAGGAACCATCCATATGGTGATAGGAAAGGAGATGGAAGTGATTGCCTTTAACCAAAATGCCGCAGATTTTATAGGAAAGACTAACAAGGTGCTGCTGTATGTTGGGATCACTATGGCGCAAATCCTGGACGAAGACCATCTGGGGGATTTTGTGACAGAATACCAGAAAGCAATGGCGGGAGATCCGGTATTTTATGAACGGGAAGTGGAATATGAGGGGGCCTGCACCTGGTGGTCAGTGGCTTTAGAACCAGGATATAACGCGGATGGTGATATCATTGGTATTTATTATAACGCTACGAACATTACAGAGAAAAAGGTGCATGAGAAAGAGATGACGGATAAAAATGAACGCCTGATGAAAATAGCACATATCCAGTCGCACGAACTCAGGAAACCGGTGGCTTCCATTTTAGGCCTCATGGAACTGTTCAGGCACTGTGATTATAAGGCCAGCAGGGAAGAACTGATGATACTGGAGAGGGCTACGAATGAACTGGATACCCGGATCAGGGCAATCGTGTTTTTAACAGAATAGCTGTTGCAGACCGGTCTGAACGCTAAAGGTTTATCCCTGAAATACTAAAATAATAGCTAATTTACTGACGGAATATGATATGCATGCTGATATCCCGTTTAATTAAACTTATGAATCCGATGCTTAAAAAGAGGCCCCTTACTACAGTAGTTTGTCTGATGATCATAGCATTACAGTGTGGAACTTTGATGGCGCAGAAAGCCGGGCACCACCCAAAAGACAATTATTCCGCTTATCTCTTTACCTATTTTACCGGAGGTGGTAAAGGGGAAGAGGCCATACGTTTTGCACTGAGTGATGACGGGTATCATTTTAAGGCATTGAACAGGAATAACGCTATTATTAATCCTGCAGAGATCAGTTCAACAGGTGGCCTGCGTGATCCGCATATACTCAGGGGAAAGGATGGAAGAACCTTCTATATGGTTGCTACGGATATGAATACCTCGAAGTACAACTGGGGGCCGGATTCGGCGATGGTGCTGATGAAATCAGCAGACCTGATCAGCTGGACTTCCGTTGTGATCAACATACCGAAAACATTTCCGGAATTTTCAGGTGTGAACCGGGTTTGGGCACCGCAGACGATTTATGACCAAAAGAAAGGTAAATATATGATCTACTGGTCTATGAGGACTGGCGAGGATGCCGATAAGATCTATTATTCTTACGTTAATAAAGATTTCACGGCACTGGAGACCGTTCCGAAACAACTGTTCTTCAGCCCAACGAACGGTGCCGCCATTGATGGTGATATTGTAGTGAAAGGCGGAAAATTCTATTTGTTCCTTAAAACCGTAGATGCGCATACAGGTATCCGCGTGGCGGTATCAGACAAACTCACGGAAGGATACGTGTTGCAGGATGGTGCGGCACAGCAAACTAAAGATCCAGTAGAGGGGGCAGGGGTGTTTAAGCTGAACCACTCGGATGAATATATATTAATGTACGACCTGTATACTAAAGGAAAGTACCAGTTTACACGAACAAAAGACCTGAAAAACTTTAGGGTCATCGACAATGAGATGACCATGGATTTCCACCCCAGGCATGGAACGGTGATGCCTGTCACGGCGGAGGAGGCCAAAAGACTGCGGAAGCAATGGATGCCGGCGGCTACAGTTACCCATAACCCGGTGCTGAAGGGGTATTTTGCAGATCCTGAGGTACTTTATGCGCAGCAGACCGGTAAATTTTATATCTACCCGACTTCCGACGGGTTTGACAATTGGGGCGGTACCTATTTCAAGAGCTTCTCTTCACCCGATCTGGTGAACTGGAAAGATGAAGGGGTGATCCTTGACCTGGGAAAAGATGTGAGCTGGGCAAAGCGGAACGCCTGGGCACCCTGCATCGTGGAAAAAAAAATAGACGGGGTTTATCAATATTTCTACTATTACAGCGCGGCACAAAAGATTGGCGTGGCGGTGGCAGATCATCCGACAGGCCCCTTCCGCGATTCAGGTAAGGCACTGATAGATAAATTCCCGGCAGGAGTGAGCCGCGGGCAGCAGATTGATCCAGATGTATTTACTGATCCTACAACGGGGAAGAGCTATTTGTACTGGGGCAATGGTTATATGGCAGGGGTGCAGCTGAATGAAGATATGATCTCATTTAATCCGGCCGCCGTTCAGGTGATCACTCCGGATAAGACATTCCGGGAGGGCACCTATGTATTTTACAGAAATGGGAAGTATTATTTTATGTGGTCTGAGAATGATACCAGAAGTGAGAATTACAGGATACGTTACGGCACATCAGAACAGCCACTAGGCAAGATCACCGTGCCGGCTAACAACCTGGTGCTGGAGAAAAAGGTGACCGAAGGGATTTACGGAACCGGTCATAATTCGGTTATCCAGGTTCCGGGTAAAGACGAGTGGTACATGGTATATCACAGGTTCAATTATCCAAAAGGAATTACGATGGGTGATGCCGCCGGGTACAACAGGGAAGTATGTATTGATCAGATGGAGTTTAACAGCGATGGAAGTATAAAACCGGTGATCCCCACGCATGAGGGGATCAGGCCTGTTAAATTGAGGTGACTATAACGTGATTCCATTGTGTTCCTTTTGGTGGGAGCAGTACATCAGCAGTCCGTAGGGTATTTTTGGTTCTATCCATGTAGATTTTGGCGGAAGCGGTTTCTGCTTGCCGGCATGGCCGGTCAGTTGCTCAACGGTCATGGGAAAGAGGGTGAAAGCAATGGAAGAGACCTGCTCCTTTAGTTCCTGCAGTAACTTTTCCCATCCGCCGTCCGGACTGAAATTATGCAGCCTTTCATCGGTTCTCGGGTCGTCAATGCCAAAAAATGGTTGCAGCACATATTCCTGTAAGATCACAGCGTCGGTTTCCTGCTGCAACGCAGGCTGGTCAGATCTGAGGTCCAGCTGATACCATTCTCCATTGAAACACATACCGAGGCGATGCTGCTGATCAGGCTGATAAGCCCTGTTATGCGGAATAGCCGAGACATGAAAATAACGGTAGATCAGCTCAAACAGCTCATCTTTGTTGATGATCCTGCCGGGAATGACCAACCTGTTGAATTCCCTGATCCTGAGCTGGTCTGTGGATATGTATAAACTTGAGATCCACTGTTGTTCCTCTGATTTGAGATGTGCCGCCGCTGCGAGCCTGTGGTGGCCATCGGCAAGGTACACAATCTCCAGAGAGGCAAAAGACCGTTGAAAAGCTGCTATCATTGGAGCTTCAGTGATTTTCCACAGCAGGTGGGCCGTTCCCTGCTGTACTATCCTTTCCGGCTGCTGTGAACTGACTATGCTTTCCATCAGGTGGTCCAGTTCCTGCTGGGGATAATAGGTGAGCAGTACCGGGTCTCCCTCCAGGCCGATATATTCACGGTAGGCTTTGATCTTCTCTTCGTGTTCGGGCAGGGTTTGTTCGTGGAGGATGATTGTTCCGTCCAGACTGTCCTGAACACTGGTCAGCGCCCATATGCCCCTCTGCACTCCGCTGCTGCTGTGATTTTCGTACACATAGATTGCAGGGCCTTCTTCTTTCAGGTAAAAGCCGTCTTTAAGTAAACGCTTAAAAGTCAGTAGGTAGGGTTTAAGATCTCCTCCGTAGTTCAGGCCGGGTTCCAGCCAGGCCTGAAGGTCTCTTTCAACAGAACTGTCATCCGTACGCTGCCTGATTGCCCTGAACGCTTTAATGTTGGCCATACCTAGGAACCTGCAATTTGTGTGCCCATGGAGTAAACCATTGTCTTTTCTTTTTCAAAATGCTGCATAACCTGCACTAAAAATTCTACGCTGGACAGCGGCAGTGCGTTGTAAAGCGAAGCCCTGAAGCCACCCACCGTGCGGTAACCTTTAATTCCTACCACCCCGTGCTGTGCCGCGAACCTCAAAAACTCAGCTTCCATGGACGGGTCATGCATTTTGAAGGTGATATTCATTTTTGAACGGTGTGCCGGCATTGCTGTGCCATAAAAAAGTGGGTTACGGTCTATTTCGTCATACAGTAATGCTGATTTTTTATGGTTTTTCAGCTGAATGCCTGTCACACCTCCCTGTTCCCTGAGCCATAACAGGTTTAACATAGACACATAAATTGAGAAAACAGGCGGCGTATTGAACATGCTTTGGTTATCGCGGTAAACCCGGTAGTCAGACATAGAGGGCAGGGCGTGTTTCACACTGTTCAGGAACTCGTTTTTTGCGATCACGAGGGTCATACCCGCTGGCCCCATATTCTTTTGTGCACCCGCATAGATCAGGTCAAAATCCCTGACATTGATGGTCCTGGAAAATATATCGGACGACATATCACAGATCAGCGGCACGCTGGTTTCCGGAAAGCTGAACATTTCTGTTCCTTCAATCGTGTTGTTTGATGTGCAATGTAAAAATGCTGCATCCGCAGGCGTTTCAAAATGATCGGGGATATAGCTGTAGTCCTTGTCTTCCGATGAGGCAACAACGGCTGCATTTCCGAACAACTTCGCTTCCTTAATTGCTTTCTGAGCAAAATAGCCGGTGTCAAGATAGGCTCCGCAGGATTTGCCCTGCAGGAAATTCATGGCTACCATAGAAAACTGCGTACTTGCACCTCCTTGCAGGAACAGTACTTCATAGCTCTGTGGAACATTTAGTAATTCTCTGATCAGTAATTGTGTTTTGAGTACTACGCTCTCAAATTCCGGAGAGCGGTGCGAGACTTCGAGAATGGAGAGGCCGCTGTCATTCCAGTTCAGTACGGCATTTGCGGCCTGTTGTAACACTGAGCCGGGCAGGATACAGGGGCCTGCACCAAAGTTGTGTTTTTTGAGTACTTGCATTGCTATTTGGTTTTGCTGCAAAATTCAGCGCTTTAATCAGGATTGTCTCATGATTGCCGAAGATTGGGAAAAAAACCTGTTTTGACGGGAAAAGTATCAGGATGATTCTGTTTGGGAATTTTAATACTGAGTTGTTCGGAATTTAATTTTTCAGACAGTTCAGCTTTCCGGTCATTAACGTAAGTTTTACACTATGAATGCTGACCCCTGCATTAGGATTTATTTTCGATTATCGTTTTAAAGCAGGTAAATTCCGCAATTCTGAATTTGTATCCTGGTGTATTCTTTAAAAGTGTGAAAGTATAAAAAGTACACTAAGGTAAGGTCGTTTGTCAGAATTCCGTATAGTCAGTGATGTATTCGTTTGCGCTCTCTATGGCATGCAGGACGGAGTTTCTGTAGAGGATGAAGTTTTGCTGCTGGTTTTCGTCAGCAAAGTCTTCTTTAACGGTCTTCTTGTGATTCCTGATTTCGGCCAGGTCATAGTTATAGAGGTTTGCAAATACATTTGGTTTCATCTTGAACAAGACCCTGATGATCTTTGCATATTCGACAAAGCCATCATTAAGGGCCAGCAGGCTGGCCTCGTCAAATAGTTGAATAGCTGCAATTGAAGCCGATATTTTTTGAAGTTTTACTTTTTCTTTACTGAAAATCATAGCGCCGTCTAATATAGCTATTTGGAGTGATAAATATGCTGACCACATCAACAACAGGACCACAAATGAAAATTCCCCGCTTATGTAGTGCTTTTAGGAATAATAGGTGACAAGTCTGAAAGGTCATTCCCTCTGTCTTTATATTTTTTCGCTCTCAGTGCCTTCAGTTCTTCCAGGTCTTTTGTAAGGCCGGTGATCAGGTCACTTAGCAGCTGTACATTATGATCATCATGGTTCAGGAGCCGGAGTGACGCTGCTCCGGGCTGTTTAAATTGTCTTTTCAGTACAAGCGGAATCTTATTGCTGGATGCAGTAAAGATACAGGCGTAGAAATAAAATGCTTCAATACACTCTGAGAGCGCCCTTTCATAATAGGCAGTCAGCTTCTTGTAACTTTTGGATCTTTTGAAGATCAATATCCCGGGCAGGAACCTGTAGGATTCTGAGATGATTTCTCTGGTGAGCAGGTCTTCCTGTTCATAAATTCCCCATCTTACAACCAGTTCCTGCTTGGCAGCGATGATCCTGAATGCCGCACTAAAGCAATTCAGCACGAAGATATCATTGGTGTCCCTGAAAAATTCGAGATCTTCAATGTGCTGGTCCCAGGCATCTTTGAAATCTTTTACATGGGATTTCATCGCGCGTTTAAAGGTGAGATAATACATATATTCATAGAGATCTGAATGTACATAGGTCATCATTACACCTAATCCCCTGATAGAGAGATTTAAGTCAAAGGGATCATTTCTGGAAACCTTCATGCGGTACATATCTGGCTTTGAGTTGTTATTGTTAAATAAATATAGCGTTAAAAAATAAATAGTATTCAATATTCTAATGAAAATTACCAACTGGCATCCGGCAGTTAAAAAAGAGCTGAATTTTTATTGTACCTTAGAAGATCAGATAGTTTATTGATATGAAAAATTCATTTTATGTAGTGGGCATCGGATTGTCTGCGGGTGGGTTTCAACCTTTATGTGAAATATTTGATGGACTGCCCACTGAAATGAATGCTGCTTTTATCGTTGCACAGCATCTTTCGGCTAATTTTATCAGTGCCGGGCCCGAGCTGCTGGGCAGACATACGGGATTGAAAGTAAAGTCTGCTGTTGACGGAGATAAGATAAAAGTGAATACCGTTTACATGTTACCCGAAAATGCGATGGCTACTGTAAAAGATGGCCGGATCATCATCCGGGAAAGGGACTCATCAGAGCTCATTAACAAGGCGATTGATATCTTATTTGAGTCTCTGTCCGAAAACTTTGGAACAAGGGTGATCAGCGTGGTGCTTTCAGGTGCAGATGGTGACGGGGCTAAGGGGAGCCGGCAGATTTTTAGCAATGGAGGGATCACTTTTGCACAAAGCCCCCGTTCGGCTGCATTCCCGTCTATGCCGGAAACAGCGATTGACATGGGGACAATTAATTTTATTCTGTCGCCGTTTGAAATTGCCGGATTATTGAGTGAGTTGATAAAAGGTGAAGTTTCACAAGCCGATATACCATAGGCTAAAACCAAAAGCAAAATTCTTTGTTAATGTTCAAACCTTAAAACAAAGGTTTACATACACTATTCACAATTGGAAAATAAAAAACGTATTGCCATTCTTGGAGGAGGCCCAAGTGGCCTGTTCATGTACAAAAGACTCGTGGATGCCGGCGGCGGCGATCTCATTGTAGATATCTTTGAAAGGAAAAAAAGTCTTGGCCCGGGAATGCCCTATAGCGCCGAAGGAGCAAATGACGAGCATATCACCAATGTTTCCGGTAATGAAATTCCTGAGCTGGTTACGCCCATTGCTGAATGGATACAAACTGTACCAGGGGAAACACTTGAACGGTTCCATCTTGATCCGGGTAAGTTCAATGACTATAAAGTATTGCCGAGGTTGTTATTCGGGCAGTATTTGTCTGCACAGTTTGAACTGCTGCAGCAACAAGCCGCAAAAGCGGGTATGGCCACTAATATACATTTCAGCAGCTATGTAACTGATATTACTGATCATCCGGAACAGGGGATAGTAACGATTGAGGCAGGAGGGAAGGACCGCTTTGAATATGATCACGTAATCATCTGTACAGGGCATAACTGGCCTGTAAGTTATGAGGGAACTGTGCCTGGTTATTATGATTCACCGTATCCGCCGGCCAAACTGAAAATCAGGGTTAACCACCCGGTAGCCATCAAAGGATCATCACTGACCGCAATTGACGCCATCAGGACACTGGCCAGGCATAACGGTACTTTCAGCACAGATACCGGGGGAAAGCTTTCCTATCAGCTTGCTGATGAAAGCAACGGGTTCAGGCTGCTGATGCATTCACGGAATGGTATGTTACCTGCTATCAGGTTTCACCTGGAAGACTCTCATTTGATGAAAGATGCGGTGTTGAGCGAAGAGGAGGTGAACAGCAACAGGGCAAAGAACAATGGTTTCCTTTCACTGGATTATGTTTTTGAGAAGAACTTCAAAGAGATGTTCCAGGAGAAAGACCCTGAGTTTTACAGCCAGATCAAAGATATGAATATAGAGACCTTTGTAGCCTCAATGATGGACCTGAGGGAGCGCGTACCTGCCTTTCAGTTATTTAAAGCTGAATACATCGAAGCTGCCAGGTCGATCAGAAGGAAGGAATCGGTTTACTGGAAGGAAATGCTGGGTGTGCTGAGTTTTGCAATGAATTATCCTGCCAAATACCTGTCTGCCGAAGATATGCAGCGTCTGCAAAAAGTATTGATGCCATTGATTTCCATTGTGATTGCATTTGTTCCGCAAAGTTCTGTGGAGGAGATGTTAGCCCTTTATGATGCCGGTGTACTTGATATTATATCCGTTGGGGATAACAGCCGCATTGAAGTGGACGGTAAAGAGGGAATCATCTATCAGTATACTGACGAGGAAGGTAACGCTCAATCGGAGCATTTTAAAACTTTTGTAGATTGTGTGGGGCAGCCCCATATGTCCTTTAATGAACTGCCATACGAAAGCCTGCGCTTGCGGAAAACGGTTACTCCTGCAAGGCTGATGTTTAACGATAGCAGTATCGGGGCAGAGGAAATGGAGAAAGGAAATGACGACGTTAAAACAGACGGAAAGGACCATTACTACCTGAAAGTTCCGGGAATCACAATCAACGACAGTTTCCAGGCCATTGATGAAAACAACGTGCCGAACGAGCGGGTATATATTATGGCAGTGCCTTATATAGGAGGGTATAACCCCGATTATTCAGGACTTGATTTTTGCGAGGCTGCATCAGCTGCAATTGTAAAGTCCATTTTGTAATTCTTTATATTTGCTGTATGAATACTTCTGATCTGAAATTATATATGCTGTTACTTGGTTCTAAAGCACCCCAAAGAAATGTAGAACAACACGATTACTTTTTTGCTGCTGCCAGATCACTGAAAGAACTTGTTCCGGAAATTAAAGCCTTCTGGCCGGAGGCAGGGAACAGCATCCACCTGGATGGATGGAGAGAGGTGACTATGGTTGATGGCTATCAGATCAGTGTGCTTTTAAAAGAGGACCCTGCCGCGCCTTCAGCAAAGAGCCTGTTCTTTATCAATCTGGGCGGTTACCAGGAAAATAAACTGGAAGAGCAGCATTACGTTGTTTTAACTGTGCAGGATGACCGTGCGCAGGCAGTACAGTCGGCGAAACGAACTGTGTTTTTCAAAACCAATTCTATTAAAGGAGCCAATTCCCATATTGACGAAAAATATGGGATCGATGTAGATGATATTTACAGGATTGACGAAATACTGAGCCCCGCCCAGAAGGAAAAATACCAGATTGTGATTACTCCTGCTGAGGATCTGCCTGCAGACCGGGTACATCTTGGATATTTTAAGTTAGAGAAGTTGTAATCCTCAGCCTGGGTTTAAACCTGCGCTGCAATAAATAAGTTCTCAGCTAAGTGTGCTTACCTCATCTGAAACCTTATTCTTAATATGTTTAAGCAATGGATAATGTTCCGATTTAGCATTATCTTAGTACACTATCTATCTCTCATTAACTCTGCATGGAAAACACTTTCGGAATAAACATTATTCCAGAAAACGACGCTCGGCGTATTGAAGCACTAAAACGATATAAGATCCTTGATACTCCGCCGGAAAACGCGTTTGACAATGTTGCAAGGTTAGCTACGCAAATATTTAAAGTCCCTATTTCATTAGTATCACTTGTTGATGCTGAACAGGTTTATTTCAAAGCGAATGTGGGAATGGGCAAGGCCCGTGTAACTCCGCGAGGCGTCAGCCTGTGTTCACTGGCGGTGATGCAGCCTGAGGTTACTGTTTTTGAAAATGCACCAGAAGAACCCTGCCTGCTGGCAAACCCTAATGTTGCGGGCGATTTTGGCTTAAAGTTTTATGCCGGTGCGCCGCTGACCACTCATGATGGTTTTCTGATCGGTACGCTTTGCATCATAGACAAAACCCCAAGAGCATTTAATGATCATGACCGCGAAATTCTACGGAGTTTGGCTAAGATCGTTATGGATGAAATAGAGTTACGTTTATCTGCTATCAATGAAATTGAAAAACAACACCAGTATATAGAGGAAACGGCTGCTATCAATGAGGAGCTGCTCACGTCCAATGAGGAATTGGGACAGACACAGCTGGCTCTTAAAGCCACCATTGAAGCCCTGTCTCAAAGTGACGCCAGGATGAAGTTCATCATCGCCGATGCTCCTGTAGCAATTGGCGTATTGACAGGCAGGGACCTGATCATTGAATCTGCCAATGACAAGATCCTGGAGCTGTGGGGCAAGACAGCGGCTATCATCAGTAAACCACTGCATAAGGCGTTGCCGGAACTCGATGGCCAGGCTTTCACGGGTATTTTGAATGATGTACTGGCCACCAATACCCCGTTTTATGGCAGCGAATATAAAGCCAGTCTTGTTCGCCATGGCATTCCGGAGGATGTATATTTCAATTTTGTATATCACCCGCTGAAGGGTGCGGACGGCGAGGCCGAAAGTATCATGGTCGTTGCAACGGAGGTAACCGAACAGGTGCTTGCCCGGATCAGGGTGAATGCTGCTGAAGAAAGGCTGCGACTTGCAATTGAAGCTGCGAATCTGGGATCATGGTATATTGATCCGGAAACAAAAGCCCTGGAATATAATCAAAAGCTACAGGCTATATTTGGTTATGATGGAGCAGAAAGAATGACCTATGAACAGGCTATAGCACAGGTTACTCAGGAGTACAGAACAAAATTAACTGATGAAATCAATCAGGCTATCCTAAGCGGTGAAAATTATGATGTTACATACACTCAGCACAGGTTCAATAGTGACGAGATCATCTGGCTGCGGTCGATAGGGAAAATTACCCAGGATGATAAAGGCAACTATAACATATTTTCAGGGGTAGTGATGGACATTACCGAGCAGGTAAGGATACAGCAGGAAGATGATCAGCGAAAGAACGACTTTATCAGCATGGTAAGTCACGAACTCAAAACACCGCTTACTTCTTTGAATGGCTATGTGCAGGTGTTGCTGATGAAGGCAAAAAAGAATAACGATGATTTCGCAATCGGCGTGCTGGAAAAGGCAACCCGGCAAACGAAAAAGATGAGCGGTATGATCAATGGGTTTCTGAACATGAAACGCCTGGAAAACGGTAAGATCCCATTAGACAAACAGCGGTTCGATATGGCAGATCTCATTAAAGAGACGGAAGATGAATGCATCGCTACTATTTCCAGCCACCGGGTAATTTTTGCGCCGGTAGAAACGGCATACCTGGAGGCAGACAGGGAAAAGATAGGGCAGGTGATCAACAACCTGATCAGTAACGCGGTAAAATACTCACCTGAACAAAGTACCATAAGTATAGCGTGTATAAATATAAATGACAGCGTCCGCGTGAGTGTGAAAGATGAGGGAATGGGTGTAAGTGAAGAAGACAGACCAAAACTTTTTGACCGCTTTTATCGCGTGGAAAGCACCGAAATGCAGCATATAAATGGTTTTGGAATCGGGCTTTACCTTTGCGACGAAATTATCAGCCGGCATAATGGACTGATCTGGATAGAGAGTGAACCAGGCGCAGGATCGACGTTTCAGTTCAGTCTGCCGCTCTGATCAAACGCTGTAAATTGTTTCTGATGATGTTGAGTTTTATGGCCGTACAGGAAGAGTAAAATGGAAGGTTGCGCCTTTACCCGGGTTACTCTCTACCCAGATTTTACCATCATGTCTTGCAACAATTTCGGCGCTCAGATAGAGTCCGATACCAAACCCGGATATTGTTTTGCTATGCTCAACCCTATAATACCGTTCAAAAAGTTTTTCTATATCCTTCGCCTCAATTCCTATCCCCCTGTCTGTTACGCTAACCTGTGCCATTCCGTTATCCATTTGACAATTCACTATGACATCTTTATTTTCAGGGGAATATTTAATAGCGTTGCTTAACAGGTTGGAAATGACATTCCCTATTTTGTCCTCGTCTGCAATAATCTCAATTTCCACACCTGGCTGATACGTAATGTAATGGCTGGCATCCAGTACATTGGCTTCTTCAACCAGTACCTCCAGTAACTTATCGAGTCTGAAGTTGCTTTTGTTCAGCACGATCTTGCCGGATTCCAGCCTTGAGATATTCAGGAAACCATTGATCATGCTGGTCATCTTTTTTACCTGTTTGTTAGCTTTCTCCAGGGCGCCGGACATAAACACGTTATTTGCCTTTTTTGCAGTCATCTGAAGGATCTGAATATACCCGGTGAGTGAGGTAAGGGGAGTTTTCAGTTCATGGCTCACCATTCCTATAAAATCATTTTTGCGTTCATCATCTCTCTTTGATTCAGAGATGTCCATCACCACACCCGTGAAAGATGAGAATTCCCCGGAGGCGTCGGCCTTCAGATTTCCTATAGCCCTTAACCAACGCACTTTTTTATCATGATAACCTGTTACCTGATAAGACACGTCGTAATTTCCGTTACCGGTAAGGGCATTCTCCAACGTGGTGGAAACATACTCACGGTATTCTTCGGTGATCTGGCCAACAACATCTTCAATGGTGAGGTCTTCTTCCGGATGGAATCCGAATAATTCTTTAAGCCTGTTTGAGGCAATTAACCGACGGGTTAAGGGATTAACATGCCAGGTGCCGAAATTAGCAGCTTCAATAGCCAGTCTCAGCGCAGTCTCCGCATCTTCTACCTTATGGCGGGAAAGTACCTGATCGGTCACCTCATTTGCCGTAATAAGTATGGTTGCCGTATTTCCATACTCATCTTTTAATGGCTGAAATACAAAATTAAGATAAATCTCCCTGTTTGTCTCTTTATGGGTGATCATAGCCGGGGATTCATTGGCATAATAGGCTTCGCCACTGGTAAATACATGATCTAATATTTCTAAAACAGATTCATTTCCTGTATTCAACAATAGATTTTCCAGAGGCTTGCCAATCACACTGAGATCTTTTCCCCAGATCTCCAGCATCTTATCATTGGCGGATTCTATAAGGAGTTCCCGGGTGTTTAACACGGCTATTGCTATTGGTGCTGCTATGATCAAGCCTCGGGTTCTGTTTTCACTTTTCTCCAGCTTGTGAAACGTTTGCTGCAGATATTCCTGTGCGCTGATCAGTTCTTCATTAGCTGCCTGAAGCTCTTCGTTGGCCGCCAGGAGTTCTTCATTGATTGCCGCCAGTTCATTGGAAAGGTCTGCTTTTTCTATTTCATCAAGTTTGCGGCCTGTGATATCGATACAGGAGGTGATGAAACCTGCAAAGGACTGATCGGAACGGAAACGTGGGGGAGCTGTAGCCAGCAGCCATCTGTATTCACCACTTTTACTAAGGATCCTGAATTCTGCTTTAAATGCACTGCGTTGTTCAAATGCAGCCCGATAGGTTTTTGTCCAGTCTGCTTTGTCATCCGGATGGATGAGCGGGGACCAGCCGGAAATCACCAGTTGGTCTGCAGAGATGCCCGTCAGCTCAGACCATGCGCTATTGAGATAGGTTACATAGTCATTTTCATCTGAAACAGAGATGAGCACATTGGTGCCTTCGGCCATCGTTTTAAACCGGGCCTCACTTTCAAACAATTCCCTCACGCGGCTTTCCACACGTCTTTCCAACTGCTCATTGGTGCTGCTCAGTTCCTCCTGGCTTTGGGCAAGTTCCTCATTAATGGCGCTGAGTTCCTCATTTGCTGTGGCTAACTGCTCATTTATTTCCTGTTCTTTAAGATATAGTTGTTCCTGCACCTGCGCCTTCAGCAGGGCTTCCCGGTTAATGACCTGTTCTGTTACATCTATTGCAGTATGCAGTACACAGATGGTTTTACCCTGTGCGTCTTTAATAGCGCGGTATTCAAAGTTAAAATAGAATGTTTTTACCAGTCCGTCTACTTCGAGGTCGGCCGCGGTGTCAGAACCGGATAAGGTTAAGCCCTCACGCCAAACCCTGGCAAACATTTCAATAAAAGGCTGCCCAACCAGTTCAGGAAGGGCATCTTCGAGAGATTTCCCGATTACACTTCTGTCCTTGCCCCAGATATTGAGCATAGCGTCATTTGCCATCTGTATGACGGCTTCTTCTCCAATATGTACTGCCGTTGCAGTTTTTGTAGAATTGAATACTTCGATTAACTGGGTTTCACTGAGCAGAGTAGGGGTATTGTTCATCTATAAGGTCAAGTATAGAGGCTAGAAATATAATATTCATGCCAAAAGTTTAAAGAACCTGAACTTTTTGAAAAACAGAACTATGTGTTGTAGTGAAACCGGAATTCCATTGCCGGTATTCGTTTGTGATGGTAAGGCGGGCACTATTTATCTCTTATATACCCAAGGGATTTTAAAAAGGCCGTAGCCTTCTCCAGGGTTTGGAGATAGTAACGGAGGTCTCCGCCTGCTCTGTAATTGAAAAAGCCGTGTTCTTGCCCTTCGTAAAAAAACAGCTCACACCTGTTTCCATTCTTTTGCATCACAGCCTGGTAGTTTTTGGCTGTATCTACAGGAACTAGCTGATCTTTAGTGCCAAAAAAGATAATGGTAGGAGCTGCACCTGACTTGATATTATGAAAAGGTGATATTTCTTTGTAGCGCGCTCCGATTCTGTCATAACCATAATTCCCCGGCCCGTTGTTAAATACAGGATTGAATAATACCAGCGCATTGGGCCTGCAACTGATAGCCGGATCTTCATCTTTTTGACCGGAAGGAACCAGGTCTGCCACTGCTGCAAGCTGTCCACCAGCGGAACCGCCGCCCGCAGCAAGTTTAAGGGGGTCAATACCCAACTCAGCAGAATGTTGTCTAAGATACCGTATTGCAGATCTGGCATCTTCTGCGGCTTCAAACGGCGTGGTATGATTTCGTTTCTGAAAACGGTAGTCTGCCGTTATGCCAATCACTCCGATGGATGCAAAGTGTTTGGCTTGTGGCTCAAACTGAGTTAATGAGCCTGAGATCCATCCTCCACCAAAGAAAAATACAATGGACGGATAAATTTTGCCCTTAACGTAATCATCCGGGTAATATACTTTCAGATGTAATGCAGTGGTATCTATTTTTTTATAAACCAGGTCTTTGATAATGCTTTGCGCGAAGCTCCGGGCAGGCATGAACTGGAAAACGAGTAAAGCACTGAAAATAAGTTGATAGAGATAGTTCTGACGGTCTAACTTCATATCTAATCTATAGTGCTAAGAACGACGTTTTGTTTCCATAGGGGTAACCCAGGTATCACATTCACAAATTACGCATGAGTGTTCGCCAGCTGCAAGTATGGTCAGATGGCCACAATTGGAGCAGGCAAGAGTACCGCCATCAAGAAGCTTTTTCTTTCTGTTTTCCAGCATATGAGGGAAAATGGGCAGCCCGGGCCTTACATCCTCCTCTGAAAAAAACAGCACGCTAAATTCACCCGATGTTTCGATCAACACGGTTTGAACCTGTCCAAGATGTTCTACGTTCAATAACCGGAGTTCTGCAAAAAATTCATCCCTCGATAAGGAAGAATTTTTAAAGGCATCAAACATGATCTCTCCATCGCGCATGAGATAAGTTGGCTTACCTTCCAGAAGCTGCTCAAGCCAGGTAAACTTATCCGTTAGTTTGGTAATACCAATGTATAACAGGATAATAACGAGAAATACTGTAATTGCAGGCAGTAAACCTACATCCTCATAGAACATGGGATCTCCGGCAGCGGAGCCCAGCCCGATGATCAATACCAGTTCAAAGATTGAAAGTTGCTTTATCCCGCGTTTTCCGGATGCCCGCAGGGTAATCAGGATGATGATAAACATGATAATCGTACGGATGACGACCTCCAGCAGAAATGTGGTTGCATGGTCATTCAGCAATAGTCTTTTCCAGTCGATCATGTTGTTCATGCAATAAAAATACAAAAAAGAATCAACTGTCTTACCGATAGCTGACACCCATGTGGCACCATATGCTGTTATTCCTGTAAACTGTCATACAAAAGCAATGCTACAACCCCGGAATATTAGGGTTAAACGATTGATCATGCCCTTTGAACGATTTTCAAAATTTAATTGAATACTGAAATCTAAATTTATATCAGTTCAGTGATTGATCCTGGTTACCGGATTCCTGAGCAAATATTTATAAATTTTGAAACGATGTCCATGATTTCAATTAAAGAAGCAAAATTAATCATACTGGAACATTCCAGGAAAGTTCCGGTTCATCCGATCCCTTTAGCAATGGCCTTGGGATCAACCTTAGCCACAGATGTTTACCATCATTCATCTGCCATGACGGGATATACTAAAGGATGTGAACTGACACAGGATTCGATTGGCCGCCTTGCGGGGTTGGGGCATACGCAGGTGCATGTTTATCGTCAGCCCTCAGTGGGCATCATTGTAGCCGGTGATGATCTGAGGCAGTTTGCAGACAGGCAGCAGGTCTACGGAAAGGTGAGGGAGTCCAATTCACATGCGCTGACGGCGGCTTTAAAGCAGAGCAACATCACCAGGATCAATTTCTATAATGCAAAAGATACGCTCCCGGGCATGACGGCTGTATTAAAAGAAGCACTGAAGATCAATGATATACTGATCCTTACCTGCGGCAAGAAAGTTGGTTGTTACGATTTCGTGATCAGGGCTGCCGAATATTGTGGTATCAAACAGATATTTAATAAGGTACGGCAGAAACCCGGAAGGCCGTTGTATTTTGGAGAAACGGAAAACCAGGTCATATTTGGCCTGCCGGGTGACTCTTCAACGGTGCTGAACTGCTTTTACGAATACGTGTTGCCTGCAATCGAAAAACTTAATAATTATAAGGGTGTGTTGAAAAATAAGGTGTCTTGAAAAAGAACTGGCAGCAATTGCTACCAGTTCTTTTTTATCCAAGCTGCTTGTTATTTTCCTGAATGCATTCTTCAATAAATTTGGCAATCAGGCCAAGCATATTCAATACCTGCTCTACACTGGTCACCTGGTAAAGATTAATGACGACGTCTGAAAAATCTTCCTTGAATTTATTGAACATTCCTTTGATCAGTTTTTCGCTGTCCCTGCCGGAAACATTTAATCTCCGCTGCAGGCCCTCATGATTTGCTACCCAGGCGAGGGTGAGCTGCTGTTGCCTGATATTGTCTGCATTAAAGGTTTGGTTTGCCGGGTCTTCCAGCCAAACCATGATGGTACTGAAAGCAGACCTGTTCAGTTTCTTCACTTTTACTTTGTAATTATCCATAAAATTTAGCCAATAAAACTCTCTTTATCCTTGGTTTAGCCAATTAAATTTATGGATATTTATCCTTAAAAAACAAAGGCTATTTTTACCGTAATCTCTCCGTGCAGGCCGCTGAGCGGATATTTTTGCGTTTTATTGTTCTAAACCTATTTAGCATAATGCTGTTTTTTTTTATTTTTTTTCATATTAGCCAGAAGGTTTCTGAAAAATGGACAAACTGAATTCAAAATATGGATAACGATCCATATAAGGCGTCAAAAAAAATATCTTCTTTAGGATCAATGAAGGAAGGTAGTAAAAAGAGGCGTAACGAAAAGGGCATCACTATTCTGGGAAATAACATAAGAAAATACAGAAAGCTCAGGGGCTTAACGATCAGCCAGCTGGCTAATCAGATGGATGTAGATTATAGTCAGATCAGCAGGATGGAGCTGGGAACGGTGAACACCAATATCTCAATGATATTTGCTGTAGCAGATGTGCTGGAAATTAAGGCCAGTCAGCTTTTAGAAGATGATGGTACAAACTGGCCGTTTTCCCTATTATAATTTAGCCAGTTTGCTCATCATCAACGCTCGCTTAATTATCCACAACAGATATTTTATCAGAAAAATCATTTACATAGGCAACTATCGTTTCCCGTATATAAGGCGTTACAATTTTACTCATTCCATTTACCGCATAAACGCTGAATTCCTTTTCAAAGGTTTTGTCCAGCGGGATATCCCTGATGATCTGGGTATGTTCCATATTGTTCCTGTCCAGGTACCTGAAAGCAAAACAGGTGTAAATGTTTTTGAGGCCCCTGCATTTGGATTGTATTTTATAGAAGATACTGTCTTTATTCGTGCAGGAATAACTCACGTATATTTTTCCGCCGTTCATTTCGGTAACAGCAACTGGGGCTGTCCATGTTTTTTGCTGCTGCGCGGATGCATTGTTGCTGAAAAATAAGAGCCCTGACAGCAGCAGGAGAGAAGATGTGATTTTTTTTATCATTATCTATTATTTAGATGACCATAATGAACCCTGAGGGGGCCGTTATTTTGATGATAAAATTAGGATGATCTGTCAAGCCGGGCAATACCCAATAGTGGTGAAAGCGTGAGAAGAAGCGGGGAGGAGGATCTGCTCCAATGATTAACAAAAAGGGAGCATCCAGCGGACACTCCCAAATTGCTTTTCACAGATAGACTCTTTACCTAAACAGGAAGTGTGCCACAATTCCAAAATGTGATATGAATCTCATATTTTATTCTATAAATACTGCTTTTGACTATTTTTAATACGGCTTTTGCCGCAACCCGGTGTGCCAGTGTTTATTGTGTTGCCTGTGTTGTAGCTTTTTGCAGACGGGTGTTCAGACGATGAGTTTTGCAACTTTTTCCAGCAGGTCATCCATATCAAAGGGTTTGGCCAGGAAATCGTCTGCACCGCTTTCCAGTGCCGATTCCCTGATCTCCCTGCTGGCGGAGATCATCAGCACGGGGATATCCAGGGTTGCAGGGTCTGCTTTCAGCCTGCGGCAGATATCGCGGCCATCGACTCCTGACATCCAAATATCCAGCAGGAGCAGGTCTGGCCTGTCCAGCAGTGCTGTTTGTACGGCGGCGCCATTAAGCGTATGTCTTACCTGATAGCCCACCATTTCAAGCATCATTGATGTGGCATCTACGATAGCCTCGTCATCATCGGCAATAAATATTTTTTTATTTTCCATTTTCTTTTGGTTCATGGTCATAGGAGGGGTAAGGCAAAACAAAATGTAGAACCTTTGCCTTCCACGGAATTTACCCAAATCCTTCCGTTTAAATGTTTTACGATCTCTGATGAGATATACAGGCCTAAGCCCAGGCCGGGAAAAGTGTGTTCCCTGGAACCGCTTACACGGTAAAATTGTTCAAAGATCCGGTCCTGCTGATCTCTTCTGATACCTATTCCAAAATCCTGTACACACAGCTGTACTTCATTTTCATTTCCTTCTGTATAAATGATGATCCTGCTGGCATCAGGAGAATATTTAATGGCATTGGTGAGCAGGTTAGTAACCACCTGGAAAATGCGCTCCCTGTCACCCCTGACTTCGCCTTCAAAGTGGAGTTCTTTCTGGATCTCATGTTTCAGTGAAGTACGCTGCACTTCTTCAATTACGTCTTCAACCATCTGGTTAAAGCTAAAGGGCGAAATGACAAACTGTAAGCGCCCGGTATTGATCTTGGTTACTTCCAGCAGATCTCCGATCAGGTTATTTAACCTGTTGATCTGGTTATCCATTTTCCCCAGCAGTTCTGCATTTTTTGTGTCGCCTGCACGCCTGAACATCATTTCCATGACCTGCGCATAGGCTTTTATACTGGTGACAGGTGTTTTTAATTCGTGACTTGCTACGCCCAGGAAGTTATCCTTTTGGCGTTCCAGTTCCTTATGATCGGTAATGTCGATATTTGATCCGTACCATTTGATGATATTGTCATTATCATCCTTCAACGCTATCGCACGTACCATCCACCACCGGTAATCTCCGTATTTATCAAGCATGCGGAACTCAATCTGGAAGGGATCACCTGTTTTTAAACATTCGTGCCATGCTGCCCGGGTACGGGCTTCATCATCAGGGTGCAGGATTTCCGTCCAGCCATCTCCCAGGGCCTTGTTGATTGGAATGGGGCTCCGTTCATACCAGCGCTGGTTAATATAGTCAAGGTGCCCCCGCGGGTTGCTTGTCCATACCACTACCGGAACGGAATTAGCCAGGAATTCCAGTTCCCTGATGGCGATCTGAAGTTGTGTGTTTTTAAAGTCAATCGCTTTGCCTGCCTTGAGCTCGGGGCGCAGGTCGCGTGCAATACCTGCAATAGCTATAGGCGTATCGGTAATATCCTCACGGATGATAAATAACTGTTTGTGAATAGGGATGATCTCTCCTGTCTGCTGATGCACCAGTTCCAGGGGGCCGGACCATTTGCCTGTGCTGAGCAGCTGCGGCATGATGACTTCGCTGATGGCAATGACAGAAGCATCCGAATGGTAATTATAGAGATTGCTGGAACTCATCCTGTCCTTTTCCATGCCGATGAGTTTAAGCCCCGCATCATTCAGGTAAATTGTATTTCCGCTGATGTCGCAATAGTTGATGAAATCTTCGCTGATATCCACGATGGTGCCCAGGCGCTGCAATTCAGCTTTGGCCTTTATTTCCGGGCGCAGATCACGAGCGGTGGCCCCTCTGCCGATGACCTTTCCTGTTTCCACATCCTTGATGAGAATATAGTTAACCTGGCATGGGATTTCTTCTTTGGTAATGCGGTTCATTAACCTGATCACGCCCTGCCATCCGGTACGCTCATGAATTTGCCGGATCAGGTTTTCCTGGACCCTTTTAAGTTCATGGGGCGTATAGAAATCATTTGCACGAAGCGTAGTGATATCCATGTCAGGATCGATGCCCAGAGTTTTCTTTCCCGCATCATTGATATAGATCAGGTTGCCCTCCATATCAGCTACTGACATATGATCAACATTGTGTTCCACAAGGCAGAGCAGTTGCTGCTCACGCGTGCGGGTTTTTACCTCTTCGGATATATCCTGTGCAGTGCCTGAAAACCGGTAAGCTATTTTTTCTTCGTTAAAATAGGCTTTGCCTTTGCAATGCAGCCAGCGTACTTGCTGGTTATCCTGGCTGACGGTCCGGTAACGGATGTCGTAATGTCCCTCGCTTGCCGGGCTGACTGCGTTTTTTACTGCCTTTCTTACAAATGCCTCATCGTCAGGGTGGATACAGTTCAGCACCTCCTGATATGCTACCTCACCATCATTGGCAAAGCCAAACAGTTCGCGGCAGCGGGAATCCCATTTTACGGTATTGTTGATCGGATCGAGATCCCAGGTGCCTATCCCTGCAGAAGAAAGCGCAAAGGCAAGATGCGCTTCTGTCTCGGCAACCTTTTGCCGCGCCAGTACCAGTTCTGTAACATCGGTTTGGGTATGTATGATGCCTGATGGAATTCCCGCCGCGTTTTTTATCGCTTTAATGGTAACACTGAAATAAAAAGAGCGGGTTTGATGATCCTTAAGCAACTCTGTCTTTTCCTCCCGGGCATGGTGGGTAATCCCGCTCGCATATACCTCCCGTACCAGCTCAATCAGATGTTGTGTTGAGGGGCCGGGCAGGGCTTCAGCTATTGGTTTTCCAATAACTGAAGCATCTTTTCCCCAAAAGTTCAGCATAAGATCGTTAGCGGCACTAATCTCTATGTCTGCCCCGGCATAAATAGCGGCAGGCATAGGAGAAGCCTCAACCAGCGACTTAAAAAGCTCACGCTCTGAATTTGAGATTGTCATAGATATCTTATGAGAGTACTAAGATATAATTTTTGTTAAGGTTTAGAAAATTTCTCAACCGATGTGATTAATTATATGGTTTCTAATGCCTGTTTAAAATCCTGCAGCAGATCTTCCTCGTCTTCTATACCTACAGATAAGCGTACCATTGAGTCCGGAATACCCATTTCTGCGCGTCTTTCCGCACCTAATTCAAAAAATATGGTATGTGCAACAGGAATAGCCAGGGTCCTGGTATCTCCGAGGTTACTGGATTTAATCACAAGTTTCAGCCGGTTAAGGAAGGCAAAGCAGTCAGCCCCATCCTTAAGCGCAAAACTCATGAGCCCTCCAAAGCGATGGAAAATTGTAGCAGCCAGCTGATGCTGAGGGTGGCTTTCCAGGCCGGGGTAGTAAACTTTGCTCACCATAGGGTGCGCTTCCAGAAGACGGGCCAGTGCTAGTGCGTTATTGCATGCTCTGTCCAGGCGGAGCGCGATCGTTTCTGAGCCTACGGAAATACTGTGTGCTGCTTCGGGGGATAAGGTGCCGCCGGCGTCACGCAGTCCTCTTTTCCTGATCTGGGTAATACCCAGCATTTCAGGACGGATCTGCTCGCGAAGTATAGCTGCAATATTAGGGAACTTTTCCCAGTTATATAAACCGGTATCTGTTACGCTTCCGCCCAGGGCATTTCCGTGGCCGCCAATATATTTGGTGAGTGAATTGATCACCAGGCTGGCTTTTACGGCAACGGGACGGAAGATATAGGGAGAGGTCATGGTATTGTCTACCACATATATAATTCCTTTTTCCTCACAGAAATCGCCAATAGGCCCAAGATCTGCTACCTGAGTTGCAGGATTGGCTATGGTTTCTACAAATACCATTTTCGTGTTTTCCTGGAATGCATTCCTGAACTCCTGTACGGAGGTAGCATCTACATAAGTGACTTTGAGGCCCATATCTGTATAGGTCTGCAGCACACTGCGGGTATTTCCAAAAAGATAGGAACTGGCAATAATGTGATCACCTGCCTTCAGCAGCGCAAGCAGCGTAGCGGAAATTGCGGCCATACCGGTTGAAAAGGCAACGGTAGCCATTCCCTGTTCCATTTGTGTAACCTTATGCTCAAGTGCCGTTACCGTTGGGTTTCCCTGACGTGAATAGGCGTAACCCTTTGCCTTATTTTGAAATACATTAACCAGCCCCTGTACATCATCGTAACCCCAGGTTACTGCAGTATGTATAGGCTGGTGCAAGGCACCAAATTCAGGTTTTAAAAGACGATCAGAGTGTAATATAGTAGTTGTAAATCCTTTTTTGTCGTTCATTTCTTTTCATTTTTAACAGCGAAGGCAAACTTGCGGCTTTTATTTGAAAAAAAAAACCGTTTAAACTGATCAACCGCAGTATTTACTATATTTTTTTTGATTTGGCCAGGGCGCCTTTTTGCCGGATTACATCGCCAAACGAAAACTGAAAATAATTTGTGGGGACTTTGGATTTAATTGTTATCTTATCGACAGTTATATATGTTTTAGTATAAAATAAAACGTTTAAGTAAAACCCTTCTTCGGGATTTTCAGTATATACAACTGTTATCAGATGATGCCAACCAAATATTCATAACGCCCGTAAATTCCTTGTATTATGTTTGAGAAAGGATTCGAAGATTTAAGTGTGATTGACCGGTTTTTAGATCTTAAGATCAATCACCAGGACGAAATGCAGGAAATTGTCCAGTTGGTATCTGAACTTTGTGATACACCGATCGCGCTGATTACACTGATGAATAAAAACATCCAGTACATCAAGTTTAAGGTGGGCACCACGCTCGAGCAGCTGGCAAGTAAAGATACCTTTTGTCAGTATTTCAGGGAGGGGGAAGAGGTGATGATTGTTCAGGACGCACTGCTGGATGAACGGTTTTCCGGTAATAAGCTTGTTGTAGAATCAAAGGTGAGGTTTTATGCCGGTGTTCCGCTGAGGACCCATGACGGGCTTTACATTGGGAGCCTGTGCGTTGCCGGAACGGAGCCCAGAGGTTTATCGGCCGCGCAGAAACACCTCCTAAAGGTACTTGCCAAACGTGTGATCCAGGTGATGGAACTGGGGCTGAGCCTGGAGATCTTAAAGAAACAATTTCTGCAGGCTAAAAACTCGGAGATCAAACTGCGTTCTTTTTTTGAAAGTGCGGGGAGCTGTCATTTATTGATCGGTAAAAACCTGGAGGTAATTGCTTTCAATAAAAATATGGCCTATTTTATTGATAAGCTATTCCAGGTGACTGTTTTTGCAGGGCAGTCTGTGAAATACATCCTGAAGGGGGATATGCTGCAAAATTTCATTTCAGAATATCACAAAGCGTTGAGAGGTGATTCGGTGAGTTATGAGCGGGAAGTGACTTTTAACGAAGATGTCATGTGGTGGTCCATTACTTTAGACCCTGGTTATAACTCGGAAGGCCAGATCATTGGTATTTCCTACACTGCAACAAATATCACGGAGAAAAAGATCCACCAGCAGCAGATCCTTGAGCAAAACGAATGCCTGATGCAGATTGCCCATATACAATCGCACGAGCTCCGTAAACCTGTGGCCTCTATCCTTGGACTCGTTGAGTTATTTAAGGCGAATAACTACACTTCCGATCCTCATGAACTGATCATGCTTGGGAGGGCCGCGAAAGAACTGGATGAAAAGATACGTGCTATCGTTGCTTTAACAGAATAGGGTGGGTACGAGCAGGGCTTTCTCGTCAACCACCAATGTCTTTTTTACCGGTGCAGCATTCATGAGCATATTCCTGAGCATCCGTTTCAGAAGTAAACACAAAGAGTAAGTCTGTTCTGTTTGTAGATTTCATAACATTTGCATTTCGATTTGGGAATTCATTCAGTACTTTTAGCGTTCTGAACCGAAAATATGAAACAACCTATCTTATGTATTGCGCTCTGTGGCCTGTTGCTGTCTTTGAACAGCTCTGCTCAAAATAAGCCTGTAACTGGTATTTATCAGCCTTCCGAAGCTTTCTCTCCCAATTTTTATACCCAGAGGGGCGATGAATACCGTACTGCCGAAGGAAGGCCCGGCCCTAAATACTGGCAAAATCATGCTGATTACCAGATCAGCGCCACCATAGACACCCTTGCAAATACACTGACGGCAACAGAAAATATAACCTATACCAACAATAGCCCGAACGTGCTGAGCTCCCTGTGGCTGCAGGTTGACCAGCAGATCTATAAAAAAGATGCGCGCTCAAAATTTACGGCGGGATCATACAGTTTTGACGATGCAACTGACGGAAACCACTTCAAATCCGTACAGATTATGGTCAACGGAAAAAAACAGGCGGCCGACTATATCATCACTGATACCAGAATGCAGATCCGTTTACCTGAAGCCCTGGCAGGAGCAGGCGGAAAAATCAACGTGCTGATTGAATATGCGTATACTGTACCGGGTGCTTTTGGCAACCGTACAGATTTTGCAGGTACAAAAAACGGAAAGATCTTTGAAATTGCCCAATGGTATCCAAGAATGTGTGTGTACGATGATTCACGCGGGTGGGATACGCTGCCCTTTTTGGGAGCGGGCGAATTTTATCTTGAATATGGCGACTTTGATTATAAGATCACTGTGCCCTGGGACATGATCGTAGCCGGATCCGGCGAGCTGCAGAACCCTAAGGAAGTATTAACCGCAGTGCAGAACAAAAGGCTGGATGCCGCACGCAACAGCGATAAAACGATCATGATCAGGACCGCCGCAGAGCTGAATGACCCGGCATCGAGGCCCGTTCAAAAAGGTCAGCTCACCTGGCACTTCGTGATGAAGAATACGCGTGACGTGGCCTTTGGTGCTTCCAGGGCCTATATCTGGGACGCCGCGAGGATTAACCTGCCGGAGGGAAAAAGATCCCTGGCGATGTCGGTTTACCCGATAGAAAGCGCTGGGGATGCTTCCTGGGGCAGGTCAACGGAGTATCTGAAAGGGTCTATAGAACATTTCTCCGGAAAATGGTTCAGCTATCCTTATCCCGTAGCCATCAATGAAGCCGGTGTAGCGGGAGGGATGGAATACCCGGGAATACTTTTTGACGGGATCAATGACAAAGGAAAAGAGTTGTTCTGGGTGACAGCACACGAAATTGGCCATAACTGGTTCCCGATGATCGTTGGGTCAGACGAGCGCCGCTATCCCTGGATGGACGAAGGGTTTAATACTTTCATTGACGTATATGCTTCTGATGAGTTTAACAAAGGCGAGTATGCACCAAAGAGGGATAGCGAATATGCTGAAAAGCAGGGAAACCCTGCCGATGAGATCATTCCTTTTATCACGGATCCCGAAGCACCGGTGATCATGACCGCTGCAGATGCCATCTCTGAAAAATACAGGCATGCCTATGCCTATTTTAAACCCGCTTTTGGGATGATCCTGCTGAGGGAACAGATCCTTGGCCCGGAGCGTTTTGACTATGCCTTCCGTCAGTATATTGCAGACTGGTCTTACAAACACCCAACACCGTATGACTTTTTCCATGCCATGGAAAACGGGGCGGGCGAAGATCTTTCCTGGTTCTGGAAAGGCTGGTTCTATCACAACTGGAAGCTGGACCAGTCGGTCCTTGATGTGAGTTATGCCGGCAACGGAGATAAACGGACTGTACAGGTGAAGGTAGCCAATCTGGAAAAAATGGTAATGCCGGTAAAGGTGGAGGTTACTTTTGCCGATGACAGCAAATACACGCAGGTATTGCCTGTAGAAACCTGGCTGACCAATAAGACCTATACACTGAAGATCGCATCCGGGAAGAAAGTGAAATCAGTGGTACTGGACCCTGAGCATAAACTGCCTGATGTGAACCGTAAGAATAACGTGTTTAAGCCAATTTAAACCGGCTGGAAAACGGGGGCGGGGATGGTAAAGAAAAAAGTACATCCCTGCCCTTTGATACTGTCAACCCAGATTTTCCCACCATGGTCAATAATGATCTTTGAGCAGATGAACAGGCCCATTCCCAGGCCGTTAAATGCTTTTGTTACGTCCTGTACGCGGTAGAACTTCTCAAATACTTTAAGCAATTCTTCTTCAGACATACCTATCCCTTCATCCTTAACGGAGATCAGCAGGTCCCCATTGCTAAGGAATCTTGTGTTTAACCAGATGTATTGTCCGCCGGGCGAATATTTAGCTGCATTCCCCACAATATTCATGAAAACCTGTTCCATTCGTAGCTTATCTATATTCACAGGACGGCTGTCGTCCATGGAAATGATCAGTTCATGAGAAGGAACCAGCTGCCGGATGAGGTCAGCCATATCATCGAGGTATTCATTAAAATCTACCAGTTCTATATTGTAATCTGCTATTCCCTTTTCTATTCTTGAGATATCAAGCAGCTGCAGGATCATAGTTTGAAGCTTTAACGACTGCGCATCTACTTTTTTGAGATGGGATAACGTTTCAGGGCTGCATTCAGATCTTAATGCCATTTGGGTGTAGGCCCTTAAAATGGTCAAGGGAGTTTTAAGTTCATGCCCGGCAACGGAGAGAAACTCATTTTTCTGCTCATTTAAATACTCTGCCTGTCTCAGGGCCATTTCAGATTGCTCATTGATCTGGAACAACTTAACATTATGTTGTCTCACTTCCTCATAAGGCGTATTGGGCTCAACAAGTTCAAAATAGCTTTTAATGGCGGGCAGTTTTTCTTTGCTGATCTTTGAAGAGCGGGGAATGTTCAGCTTCAGTTCAATTAAACCCCTGGAATTTGATATGGAATGGTTAAATACCGGGACAAGCTTTTTTGCGTATTGCAATCCCTCCCTCAGGCTATCAATGCCTTCGCTTTCCCTATAGGTGATCACTGCGGCCAGATCATACCGGTCTGCACTTCCCTGAACTTCTATTTTGACCAGCCCTTCGTGGGTTTTGTCAATAATCTCCCTGCAGACTTCTGATACCGCAGTTGCAAATGCCGTCTGGGTAGACATGGAAAGACCGAGCAATTCTGCTGCCTTGATAGACTTTTTATAGGCCAGCGTAAGGTCCATCTCATTTTCAAGTGCTACCTGTACTATCTCCATTATCTTAAATTTATTTTTGCCATGACTACCGACATATCATCTGTCTGTCTTGCAAATTCCTTATAAATAGCGGCAGCCTGTATACTGAGGTCACAGCGGTTGATGCCTGCAAATTTGCTCCATTCCCAGCGTGCTTTGATGCCATCAGAACACAGTGTTACCTGGTGGTAACTATCCATGGATACTTCCTGATCGTTGATCGTATTTGGAATATTAAGCCCGATGATCCCGTTGTGTGACATGAGGTTTTTGATATCCAGGAAGTTGGACATCCTTGTAGTGATATTACCCACGCCTGCCACATTCCATGTCTTTTTTTCAAAGTCATACACTACTACCGTGCCCACCATGCCGCGTGTTCCGCGGATAGACTGGTGGATATATTTTATAATATCAGACGGAGAATTGAAGGGGCAGGACCGGAAGGCATTAACGGCTTCATTGACTGCATGGTTAGCTTCTTCGCCGTGTCCAAGGCCGTCAGCCACAAGAAGTTTAAAGTATTGTTCTGTGATCTTGTAGTATGAGCCGTCACCACTTTTCTTTTGTCCGGGCATGGCTATCACCAGCGGGCGGACGTCCAGTCTTGCGGCGGTTTCTGACTTGGAGGAGATATTGTTTTTGTAAATGCGGCTCAGCACAACAGTACCCCATTCTTTCATTGAATAGATATCAAATTTGTCTGACAGCCTTTTGATGCTGCCCAAACCCATTCCCAGGGTGTTGCTGGTTGAAACGCCATCTTCCATCATTTTCTGTGGCGATACCATCCCGGGGCCATTGTCTATACTGATCAGTTCGATATAATGGTTATCGCCATCTTTGAACGAACCGGCCAGTATCTCGCCGTCCACTGCATACTTATGCAGATTGGAAGTCAGTTCTGAAACCACAAGGTCCAGATCAGCCAGCCGTTTTTTATCAAAGCCGGCTTCTTCTGCTTGCTGGTGGATATCTTTTTTTATAATAGAAAAATAGCTTCTGTCGTTCGCTGTAAAACGAGTATGTGTCGCATCAACCATTAGCCCATTTGATTATTGTGATGGTGGTACCCACGCCGGGGGTACTTTTGATCTCAAATTCATTAACTAATCTTTTCGTTCCGGGAAGACCCAAACCAAGGCTTTTTCCTGTAGAAAATCCATCTTGCATTGCCTGAGGAATATCGGCTATTCCGGGCCCTTCGTCTTTGAAAGTCACCCGGACACCATTTTGTGCCCCCCTGGATACGATCTCGATGATCGTGAGCCCCCCGTTTCCATATTTCAGCATATTTCTTACCATTTCGCTTGCCGCAGTTATCAGTTTGGTTTGATTGACCAGTCCCATCTTTATCCTTTCTGCATACTCCTTTACCTGATTCCTGAAGGGAACCACGTCCTGGTCTTTCAACACCATCATGGTGCCTTTAGTCAAAGGAATGATCTCCATCTTCTTGCTGGGTTCCGTTAAAATCTACCATTGATTTCAAAAGGTTCATACCTTTTTCCATATTCAACGCCGTATAAACCCCATTTAACGGCAAACCAAGTTCCACCAAAGTGATTGCCACCGCAGGCTGCATGCCAACCACAACAGTTTGTGCATCCAGCAGCCTGGACATGCTAGCTATGTTCCCAAGTATCCTGCCCATAAAGGAGTCTACTATGCTCACCGCAGATATATCGATTAAGACGCCTTTGGAAGCAGTTTTTTCAACCATCTTCACCAGGTCTTCCTCCAGGTTTAATGCCAGGCGGTCATACAGGTCTATCTGTATGGTCACCAGAAGGAACGGCCCCATTTTTAAAATAGGAATTCTCTCCATTAATTTATTGATTATTTACGCCTGTTGCTTCAGAAGCTGTTTTCCGGACTTCAAGACGGAGTGATTTAAAAGCATACTGCAGGGCACTTGCTAAAGATGCCTTTGTGATTACCTGTGTCAGGTCTATTCCCAAATGAACGATCGTTTGGGCTATCTCCGGTCTGATACCGCTGATAATACAATCTGCGCCCATTAAACGGGTTGCGCTCACTGCTTTGAGCAGATTTTGTGCAACCAGTGAATCCACTGTTGGTACGCCGGAAATATCAAGTATGGCAATGCCGCTTCCTGTTTTTACGATTTCCTGCAGGAGGTTTTCCATCACTACCTGGGTACGTGCGCTGTCAAGCGTACCGATGATGGGAAGGGCCAGGATACCGTCCCACACTTTAATTACGGGAGTGGAGATATCAGTGATCTCGTCTGTCTGGCGCATGATCAGCTCTTCGCGGCCCTTGTTGAACGTTTCAAAGGTCAGGATCATGAAATTATCCAGCAGGCGGCTTAACTTCAGGCTCTCTTCAAATACCTCATTTATATCTGAGTTTTCTTTTTTTAAGATTTCCAGTAAAGCTTCTTTCAGGCTCAGGATGATAGAGCCGGTTTCGCGCGGACTAAAGCCTTGTCTTGCCCTGGAAATAGAGATGCCGCCAAGCAATTCGGTCAACTGGTCAAAATCAGGCGACTGACTGTCATTGATACTGTTTTCGTTGAGGTTATTCACCAATGCGTTAACAAGTTCTTCTGATTGTTTTCTTAATTCCTGGTTGCTCATCAGGTCTTCAGTAATTCCTGAAGATGCAAGTTGGTTTTTCATCCATAATTCAAGGATCTCTCCTTTATTATTTTTGAGCGTTTTGATAATGTTTTCAAACATCGTAAAATATTTTTATTATGATGTAATGATAGCTATAAAAATGCGCTAAATCCCATGTTTGCCCGTTTATATTTTATTTGTAATAAATAATGGCGGCTTTAAATTTAATCGATATGAATTTTAGATTAAATACTAAAAATTATATGTATACATGTTATTTATTTAATTTCCGCGTTAGTAATATACCGAATAGTATATTTGTATATGAAATTTCAACCGCGATCTGAAAGTACACGACAGTTTATTATCGAAACTGCGGCGCGCCTTTTTAATCAGAAGGGCTACGCAGGTACTGCTATGTCTGATATTACTGCCGCCACCGGATTAACCAAAGGGAGTATTTACGGCAATTTTGAGAATAAGGAAGAAATGATCCTGGCCACGTTTGATTATATCGCCGCTGCGCGTGAAAAGAAAATAAAATCCTTTTCCAGCGAGGGGAAAGATTATACCGAAAAACTGTGGCGCCATGCCCTTGTGATTACCAGAAGCCAGGATCTGGTCTTTCCCGAAGGCGGCTGTCCTTTGTTGAACGCAGGAATGGAAGCTGATGATACGAATGAAGCACTGAGGCAAAAAGTGGCCGGGGCATTCCGGTCCTGGAGGGATGACCTTACCGAACTCATTACCCTTGGAATGCAGGCAGGGGAATTCAAAAATGATACAAATGCCACTGAATTGGCTATTACTATAATGGCACTTATTGAAGGCGGGGTTGCCCTGGGCCAGTCTACCAGAGAAAGCATATATTTTGACACGGTACTTCATTCTATCAAAAAGATGATCACCGCCAATCTTGTGTCAGTTTAGTGTAATCAATAGTTTTTTATTCTCTTCATATACCAATAGGTATATATATTTGAGGCGTTATTAAATAGAACCGGAAACTGATCTGAAAGAGTGATCAGTTTTTTTTAACCACTCATATACCTAATGGTATATGTTAAATACTGAACTCAAATGGACTTAACTAAAAACACTGTTTTAATATCTGGCGGAAGCGCAGGTATCGGATTTGAAATTGCAAAATTACTGATTGAACAAGGCAACCACGTGATTATAACCGGCCGGGACCAGGCAAGGCTGGATGCTGCTGCATCACAATTGACCGATGTTACTGCAATAGCTTTTGATGTGACAAAAGAAAAAGATGCAGATCAGCTGGTGGAACGGATCAAAACCGAATTTCCTGAGCTGAACATGCTGATCAATAACGTTGGTTTAGGCAATACTTATAATATGATCTCGGGAGGCAGGTCATGGGAGAAAGCAGATGCCGAAATGCAGACCAATTATATTTCCCTGGTGCGCCTGACAGAGAAATTCCTTCCCCAGCTTCTCAGTCAGAAATTTGCTGCAATTGTTAACGTAAGTTCTATTGTTGCCCTTGCGCCGGGGCTGAATATTCCCACCTATAGTGCAAGTAAAGCTGCTGTTCACTCGTATACAGAATTGCTTCGTTTAGCGCTTAGGGATACCGGTGTTAAAGTATTTGAACTTATGCCTCCATTGGTGAATACGGAATTTTCTAAAGAAATTGGTGGTGAAAATGGTATTCCTGCCTCAGAGGTGGCCAGTGATCTGCTTGCTGCTTTTGAAAATGATGAATACGAAATTCATGTTGGTAATACTGCAGGCATATATGCATTATCCCGCACATCACCATCGGCTGCTTTGCTTGCCATGAACGGTCTGTAAGCTGAGGCATTTGTAACCCGGTACTAAATATAGGCGTATGGCGCCTATATTTAGTACCGGGTATTATACTTGTATTGCTTCTTTTTTTCCTGAAGTTATGCTTCTGTAGATGGCGTCAATCACCTGCATATCCTTTAGTCCTTCTTCTCCCGGCACACGGGTAGGTTTTTGCTGAAGGACACACTGCGCAAAGTTATCCATCTGTGCTGCCTGCTGGTTGATCCGGGGAAGGTGCATTGGCCCATTGGAAGTGCTTCCGTTTACGCCACCATATCCAAAAGCCGGTTCAAGTTCAAAATTTCCTTTTTCTGCTTTAACCCTGAGATAACTCCAGTTATTATTGTAACTTGATTTACCCTTTGTGATCAGCCGGTCCGGGAATTCGAGTTCCCAGTAAATCGTTTCGTCCACCTCACTGAACAGGTCCGGTTTTGTCTTTTCTTCCCTTGCTGTAACAAATAGCGGCTCTTTACCGATCGCGTACCTGGAACCCTGTATGGCATAGATTCCCATATCCATTAACCCGCCACCTCCAGAGAGTGCTTTTTTTAACCGCCATGAATCTTTGCTGCCGCCCCAGGTAAACCCGTTGCCAGCATCAATATCAGTAATTTTTCCGTAAATCTCTTTCTGTCCCAGTCTCATCACTTCCATATTGTGGGGCTCAAAGTGCAGACGGTAGCCTATAGACAACATCCGGTCTGCTTTTTTACAGGCAGCAATCATGTCCCTGCATTCTGCGGCATTCAATGCCATAGGTTTTTCACAGATCACATGTTTTCCCGCCTTTGCGGCCCGGATAGTATATTCTTTGTGCATCGCGACCGGCAAAACCACATACACGATATCAATCGCGGGGTTATCAATGATCTGGTCAAAGTTCCCGTAGTTGTAGATGTTCTTTTCCGGAATAGCGTACTGCGCCTTCCAGCTCTGCGCTTTCGCCGGGGTGCCGGTTACAATGCCCGCAAGGTAACAGTTCTTTGTTTCCTGTAATGCCGGCGCCAGCTGCCCTGAGCTGTATCCTCCCAAACCAACCAGGGCAATGCCCAGTTTACGGGCAGGGTGTGCTGAGCAGAAAGCGAGTGAATTCAATGCCGGACTTAGCGCCAGTGTACCCAAACCATAGGATAAGGTTTTAAGGAAGGCTCTTCTGTGATAAGGATTGTTAAGTTTCATAGGATCTATATTTGGTGATATCTTGACATAAAGATAAAAAAAATAGATAAATTATAATTATCGGTCTTATTAATCCTGTGAAGTCAATTGTGTCATTATTTATACCGTTAAACCTGTATAATGGCCTCCGATTATTGTTGTAATTATAAATTTGGATGATTCGGTTAAATTGTTAAATTTGATTTAACCAAATATTCCCCTATGCCTAAACGTTTGCCAGACCTAGCTGACCTGATCAGTCATATCGCCTTATACGATAGTGAGAGCGCATATCAGCAACTGTTTAAATCCCTTTTTCCTTCCTTATACAGATTTTGCTATTGTTTATTGAGGTCGAGAGAGCTTGCGGAGGAAACCGCAAATGACGTAATGATCACCCTCTGGAGAAACAGGCAAAGGCTGATGGACATTCAGAATATCAGTGTATACGCTTTTGTGATTGCCCGTAATCTGTCGCTGAATACCTTAAACCGGCATTCCAGGCGGGAGTTGGTCTCCCTGGACGATATTCAGGTGGACATCGCGCTGGATACGATGGATCCTGAACAGATCCTGATCAATGAAGAACTGAAGAGGAAACTCGAACACGCCACCGAAACGCTACCCAGCCGTTGTAAACTGGTTTTTAAGCTGATCAAAGAAGACGGCTTGAGCTACCGGGAAACAGCAGATATCCTGAATATTTCTGTTAAAACGGTTGATGCACACCTGGTAACGGCGGTTAAACGGCTGACTGCCATTCTGAAAACCGAATTTAAACTGATGTAAGTTTTTTTTCAAAAAGCACTAGGGAGTTTTCCTGAAAATGGTGTCCTATACTCACAAACCAATATAAACTTTAGTGCGGCTGTGATGGATACCAATAAAATCATAGAGTTATTAGCCCGTAAGATGGCTGGTGAAGCTACTGCAACTGAACTGGAACAGTTGAGGGAGCTGATGTCCGGGTATCCTGATGCTGTTTATTACGAAGAAATCCTGAAGGAGATCTGGCAGGCACCGGTACAGGACAGCGAACAGCTGCCGCTACATGAATTGTACCTGCGCCATCAGCTGAAATATTCCGCAGATTTTGCTGATCCTGCTGAAAGCCCTGCCAGCAAAACCTATGATCCTTTCAAAAACCTGATGGCATGTGCCGCAGGGATACTTATCATTTTACTGATCAGCTTTGCCTGGTGGACTATCAAAGATGGGGACGGTGTGAAAACCAGGATCGTTGCGGGAAAGGGCATCCGTAAAAAACTCAGGCTGCCGGATGGTACCCTGGTTTGGCTGAATGCTGAAAGCCAGCTTTCCTATTCATCAAATTTCAATAAAAGGAAAATCCGCAGGGTTTACCTTACCGGCGAGGCTTTCTTTGACGTTTCTCACCGTTCCAACAGGCCTTTCATAGTACGTACTGATAAGATATCAGTAAAAGTTCTTGGAACGGCGTTTAATGTTCAGGCTTATCCCAGAGAGCACACCGCAGAGGCTACACTGCTTCGTGGTTCCATTGAGCTTTCTGTCAACGACAGATCCGGGCAAAAAGTGATTTTAAGCCCTTCAGAGAAATTTGCTTTTACAACAGGCGGGCATAGCCACTCCGGAAAAAAGAATTACGCAAGGGACGCCGGCGACATCAGGATGATGATCGATCATGTAGTGCCGGTGAGAATAGGGCAGAAGGAATATATTGAAGAAACCTCCTGGAAAGACGACAGGCTGGTTTTTAAAAATGAATCACTTGAAGAATTAAAACCTAAGCTTGAGCGCTGGTTTAATGTGCAGATCCGCCTGGAATCTGCTCTGCCTGGAAAATACAGGTTTACCGGAGTATTTACAAATGAGAATATAACAGAAGCTTTGGCAGCGATGCAGTTAATTAAACCATTCACCTTTAAACTTACAGCACATGACGTGATCATCTACTAAAAAAGGGGAGAATGCGACCAACATTCTTCCCCTTTTACCTTCAAACGGCAGTTAAAACTGCCATTATCAGATTTCTAAACTTTGAAAAGACCAAATCTATGAAAAAAAAGGGACTGTACAATAATGTTCTATGCGTCCGATTTTCCAAAAAAAAAATACTGTTAATGTTAAACTGGATTTTCGTGTTGTCGTTTATCGGTTGTCTCCAGGTTTCTGCGGCCAGCTATTCCCAGTCCAGGAAGGTTGCCCTGGAACTCCGGCAGGTCAGGCTGAAGGAAGCCCTGATGATCCTGGAAAGTAAGGGCAAATTTCGTTTGTTATATAGTGAAGAAGATCTTCCGGTAAACAAGAGTATTACTTTAATTAACAATGATATACTTGTTTCTGATGCTCTAAATCTGCTGCTCATGGATACGGGGCTGAAATTCCAGTCGCTGGAAGGTGACCTGGTGGTGATCAGGCCCGAAGCTATGCGGGCAGATGTTATTGTGAAAGGACAGGTAACCGACGCCAAAGGGCTCCCTCTTCCAGGAGTCAGCGTTAAACTGAAGAACACACCGGTTGCAACGAGTACTGATGTGGCCGGCCGGTTCAACCTAAAGGTACCCGAAAACGGTACGCTGGCGTTTTCATTTATGGGTTACGTAACCCAGGAGATTGCTGTAGGCGGCCAGGCGGTTATCAATGTAAGGCTGGTGGAAAACAGCCAGGCGCTTTCAGAAATTGTGGTAGTAGGTTACGGAACGCAGAAGAAGGCAGTGGTTTCGGGAGCAGTAACTTCTGTAAAAGGAACTGATCTTGCAAAAACACCTACGGCTAACCTTTCCAACTCTCTGGCTGGCAGGCTGCCTGGCGTAACTGCTGTTCAGACCAGCGGAGAGCCGGGGTATGACGGTTCCACCATCCGCATCCGGGGGGTGAATTCCCTGGGGAACAATAATGCGCTGATCGTTATTGACGGCGTTCCAAACCGGGCCGGCGGACTCGAAAGGATCAACCCGAATGATGTGGAAAGCGTATCGGTACTAAAAGATGCTTCTGCAGCCATTTACGGATCACGTGCTGCCAATGGGGTGATCCTCATTACCACCAAGCAGGGTAAATCAGGCAAGCCATTGCTTTCCTATGAATTCAGCTACGGCCTGCAGCAACCTACAAGAACACCAAAGATGGCCAGCTCCCCGCAATATGCAGAGATCCTCAATGAACTGAATATCTTCGGGGCAGACCTGCCTACCAATCAATGGGCAGCAGCATGGCAGGCTTTTAATACTACCGGCTCGTATACAAGGCCGGATAATGGCAATGTCCTTTCAGCTGCTTACCGCCCCGATGAGATGCAGAAACTGCGGGAGGGATCAGACCCGCTGCGTTACCCCAACACCGACTGGTTTGGAACAACACTGAAAACCTGGTCGCCGCAGAAAAAACATAACCTGCAGATCAATGGCGGTGCCGAAAATATCAAGTATCTGATCTCGCTGGGCTATCTGGATCAGGACGGCTATTATGAACACTCTGCTACGGGTTATCAGCAATACGACCTCCGGATCAACCTGGAAACGAACATCAATAAATATGTAACGGCAACATTGGGAATTACCGGCAGGGAAGAAGTGCGGAACTACCCAACAGTAGGAGCGGGGGATATTTTCAGGATGCTGATGCGGGGGAAACCTACGGAGCCTGAGGTTTGGCCCAACGGGCTCCCGGGGCCAGATATTGAATTCGGATTTAATCCGTATGTGATCACTACAGACCTCACAGGGTATAACCGCGACAGGCGGGACTATTTTCAGTCCACCGGAAAGATAGAGATCAAAGTGCCTGGTGTAGACGGGCTGAAGGTAACCGGTACGGCTTCAGTAGATAAGTTTTCCGGCAGGCAAAAGAACTGGCAAACGCCATGGACACTGTACTACTGGGATAAAAAGAGTTTTGAACCCGATGGCGTAACACCGGTGCTCACCGGATCTGTACGCTCCCAGCGTACGGATGCCAGTTTATCAGAAACCGCCGGGGAGCAGCTGGCGGTAAACTTAACGGGCTTAATTAACTATGACAGAAAGATCGGGGAGCATAACCTGGCTTTAATGGCCGGTGTAACACGTGAAAAAGTAGATAACGATGCCTTTGCCGCTTCAAGAAGATACTTTATTTCCACTGCCCTGCAGGAACTGCTGGCCGGAAGTGATAAAGAACAGACCATCACCAATCCGGCAACGGAACCCTATAATCTCTTTAGAAGGGCGCGCTTAAGCTATTTTGGCAGAGTTGGTTATAATTATAAGGAAAAGTATCTGGCGGAGTTTCTCTGGAGAGCTGACGGATCATATATTTTCCCGGAGGACA
>Ga0247730_1000178_pt1 | contig 61876 bp, 56 predicted proteins | sample UWRJL073202C2_FD_180959 | JGI IMG/M metagenome (GOLD analysis project Ga0247730, IMG submission 180959) | Plant litter microbial communities from Arlington Agricultural Research Station in Wisconsin, United States - UWRJ-L073-202C-2 | ecosystem: Environmental > Terrestrial > Plant litter >... | reverse complement strand
GCTGCGGTATGGGTTGCCAAAAAACTGGTGATCATCCCGATTATTCCGCAGGCAGCTATGAAAACATCAATTCATGGGTTTTGGACAGTATGAAAGTTTATTACTACTGGAACTCTTCATTACCGGACTACATCAACAGGAGTGCTGATCCTTCAGCTTTTTTTAAAATTATTAAACACCCTTCAGACCGGTTTTCGACACTGGTAAATCCGGATTTGCCGGAAACCTATCCGCCGTCGCTGGTGCATACCCTGGGTTTTGACCTCATCACCTTTCAGCAGGCTGACGGTACAGTAGAAACCATGGTCACTTTAGTGGTGCCCGGTTCAGGGGCAGAAGCGCAGGGCCTGCTGCGGGGGGATATCGTGGAGACCATTGACGGAACCTATCCCACGGCAGCCAACATTGTACCACTTACTGAAAAAGCGATCAGGGATCAGACAGTGGATCTTGAGATAAAAGGCCGGGCCGGCCGGGTAACACTGAGCAGGCTGACCAGCAGTGAGCCCCCGGTGTATACCTATAAAGCCTTTCAATCCGGTGGGAAAACATATGGTTACCTGTTCTTAAATTCTTTTGAAGATGCAGCTGTCAACCAGCTGTTACAAGCGTTCAGTTATTTTAAACAGCAGCAGGTACAGGAGCTTTTACTGGATCTTCGTTATAATCCCGGTGGTAGTGTGTCTGTAGCAGCGGTTCTGGCAGCGATGCTAGCTCCTTCTGCTACTGAAGGGGATATTTTTGTGGAATACCGGGGCAATGCCAAAGCCGGGATCAGGAAAAGCAGTTTTTCTGCCGAGCTGGCCAAACTTCCGTTGTCAATAAGGAAAGGCTTCAGCCAGTTTACCGCTTACCGTTTGGGAATTAACCGGGTATACATTTTAAGTGGCGGCCATACTGCCTCAGCAGCTGAGCTAACGATCAATGCGCTGAAACCTTATATCACGGTCATTCAGCTGGGGCAGCAATCCCTTGGAAAAGATATGGCCAGTTTCGTGATCAAGGATTACCGTAATCCACAGGTAGTACCCAAATGGGAGATCTATCCGATGGTGTTTAAGTTATACAATGCCGCAGGGAGGGGGGATTATAGCAATGGACTGGTGCCGGACCAGGCTGCCGACGAATTGTTAGCCCTGCCACTAAAACCGTTTGGAGACCTGGCAGACCCGCTGGTCAGAAGGTGCCTGGCGCTCCCTTCCGGAGGGGCAGTTGCCGGTTTAAGAGACCGGTCTGACGGAAACCCTCCGGTTGTACTGTTTGATTCCAGGGATAGGGAAGATTTAAGACCGGGCGGGATCAGTGTGGCAGGAAGACAATAACAGTTGTTCATTTATTAACATTTAATTTATTACTGGTTTATATAACGCTTCGCTTTCAAACTTAAATTTGCATCATATGACTGTGTTACCAAAAAGTATTATCCTGGATTTCATCGCTGGCGATGAGAATGCTTTTGCCCGCATTTATGAATTGTACTATCAGGATATAAAGTCATACTGTTTTAAACATACCCGTTCATTGGAGACAGCCGAAGAACTGGTCAGTGATGTGTTCCTGCGTTTTTGGGAAGCACGCACACAACTTGATCCTGAAAGGGAAGTAAAACCCTATCTGCTTACCATTACCAAAAACGTAACCTTCAGCTGGCTGAAGCGGATGCTGACCGACCAGAAGATGAAGACCGAATTCCGGGGACGTTATCTCTCAGATCAGGACGGCGCCAACCAGGACGTTGTGATGACAGCGGCAATGGACCTTGGGCTGTTGCGTAAGATCATGGGGAAGAGCATGCCCCTGAAAAGAAGACAGGTCTTTGAGCTCTGCAAAATAGAAGGCTTATCCTATGCTGAAGCAGCAAATATCCTTTCGGTAAGTAAAGAGACCATTAAGGAACACATGAGCCTGGCGAAGAAGGATATGAACAGGCTGGCTGATGCTACAGATTATCTTTACTTCCTTTTGCCGCTTCTGGCATCATTGTTTAATTTTTTTTAATTCCGTTCCCCCTAAGCTGACCGCCCGGTAGTATATAGGGGTATGAAGTTGAGTGATAAAAAGAATCTCTACCACAGGTTTCTTAAAAAAGAATTAAATGCAGCAGAGCTGGAAGAGTTTTTTCAGCTGGTTGAAGATGGTGAATTTGATGAGGATTACCTTGAGGTAATGCCCGGCATGGATGAAGCACCGGTTATTGTTCCGCCGTTTACACACAGTCCTGTATTTAAGCTCTTCAGTAAAATTGCTGTTGCTGCCTCGCTGATGGTTATCGCCGGTTTCGGATACTGGGCTTACCGCAAAGCTGAAAGTGAAAAAAAACAAGCTGTATTTACCACCGTACAGGTTCCTGTGGGTACCATGAAGATCATCACCCTGACAGATCATTCGGTGATCACCCTGACCTCGGGTTCTGTATTCAAATATCCTGCAGCCTTCGCAGCCACTCATCGCAGGGTATTCCTGATCAAAGGAAAAGGCTTTTTCCAGATTGCCAAAGATAAGACCCGGCCTTTTACCGTATTCTCTGCAAAATTATCAACCACAGTTCTTGGTACCTCATTCACGGTGGAAAATTACCTTAACTACGGATTTGAAAAAATACGCCTCTATACCGGTAAGGTAGAGATCGGCAGTAAGGACAAAGGCTTTTCGCCGGTACTGTTAAGCCCCGGGCAGCAATATATGCACAATGGCCTTTTGGGTATAAAGACCATTTTTAAAAATGCAGGGGATATTCAGCCGCATACAGAAGACGGGGCGCTTGAATTTGAAGATACCGGTCTTGGAGAAGCCCTGATCAGGGTAGCTTCCTATTATAATATTGAATTACAATTTGATCAGCAAAGGCTGTCAGCGTATTCCATCAGCGGTAAGTTCAGCAATGAACCCGTTGAGAATGTACTGCATACGCTGTTATTTACTCACCATTTAAAGTTTAAAAAAATCCCTGAAGGGTATAAGATTATGAATCCGACATGATTAAAATAATCATTAAGCAAACAGGCCAATGATTATTTTAATCATCAAAGGCTCCATCTAACAATCAAAATATATATAAACAGATGAATTAAGGCAGCAATAAATCAGGCGGGGTCCTGAAAAAAAGAAGGAGTACTGCTGGCGGCAGTACTCCTCTTAATTATCGGCATAGCCGAAAAAAACAATGATAAATTACGATTCACAGGCGCAATAAACCATTCCAAAAGTATGATTATATCTTTACTGTCCAAAAAAAAATATGCAGTATACCCCAATAAACATTTAAAATTTATAACCTTTCTACTTGTTTTCTTATCAATTTACAAGATTTCAAAAAGCCAGTCCCAGTCAGGAACGGTAACTGTTAATTATAAAAATTGTACCGCCCAGGAGCTTTTAAAGGAGCTTGACAGGCAGTCTCCCTATGCTTTCTTCTTTGATCCTGCACAAATGAGCGGGATCCGCCTGCAGAATATCAGTTATAAAAATGTGCCCATTAAAACTGTACTGGAAGATCTCGAAAAAAAGACAAATCTTAGTTTTTCTACCCTCAATTCTAACATTTCCGTAAGCCTGGTAACCAGAGTTCCCATAAAAAAGCCGGAGCCGGGCAAACTTACCGGCAAAATTTTGGATGAAAAAGGGGAGACCTTTCCCAGTGCAGGTATCCGCGTTGCAGAACTGGGTACCGGCATGCAGAGTTCCGTTGACGGTACGTATACGCTGCCACTTCCTCCGGGAACATATACCATTGAAATTAGCTATGTCTCGTACCAAACCCAGAGAATTACAGGTGTGCAAATTAAATCTGGTGCGGTAACTAAACTGGATGTTTCCATGAAACCTGCGGCTAATGCGCTGAAGGAAGTAGTGGTCACGTCTGGTTTTCAGCGTGCTTCGGTCGCTGGATTATATGCAAGGCAGAAAACTGCCGCCAGTGTAACGGATGGAATCTCTGCGGCGCAGATTGCCCGTACGCCTGATAACAACGTTGGTGCGGTGTTAAAACGGATCAGCGGGTTGAACGTGGTGGATAACCGTTATGTGGTTGTCCGCGGATTGAGCGACCGCTATAACCAGGCGCAGATTGACGGGGTAACACAACCCAGTACAGAAATGAACCAGAGGAACTTTGCCTTTGATGCGATCCCTGCAGAGATGGTGAGCAGTGTGGTGGTGAACAAGACGGCTACGCCGGATCTGTCTTCGGAGTTTGCGGGCGGGCAGGTGAGTGTGAATACGCTGGATATTCCCGTACAGAACTTTACGCAGTTCCAGATCGGGACGGGGTATAATACGAATACGATAGGGAAGGACTTTTTGCAGGCAGGCAAAAGGAGCGGCGGAGAACTGTTTGGCATCAGGCAGGAAGGGCATGATGTGCCTACAGGTTTGAGAGGATTTAATGTTTCTCAGGTAAAAACCACTAAAACTTTGCCTGAGTTTATTACCGTACAAAGCAGGGGTTTTGATCCTGAAGGGTTCAGAATGTACAGATATGGTTTTGAGCCGAATCAGAATTACAGGTTCTCTTTTGGCCGTACTTATCTGCTTAAAAACGGTGTTAACTTTGGTTTTGTTGGTGGCACAACCCTGCGGAACAGTCAGGAAATAAATAATTATATCAGTACGAGAGCCGGATTTGGACCACAACTGATTGACAGTGCAAACCTCAGACAAAATGGAACAATCTATAAATACAATACCAGCATAAGCGGGCTGTTAAATATTGGAGTCCAGGGTAAAAGATTTAAACTCAGTTTAAGGAACATGTATTCACATGTGTATAAGAATGATTACTATACATATGAGAGTGCAGTAAACAATGGAACCCAGCCGACCGCCGAAAATAGAAATAGATATAACCTTCAGGCTCCTGAAAGTACAACAGTTTTACAACACAAATTGGAAGGTGAACATACGCTGGGAGAATCTGATATTAAACTCACCTGGAACGGCTCATATACAAGTGTCGGTCAGGGGATTAATGACAGACGAAGATTTATAGGACAAAGTTCGGGCACCCTGCACGGAGTACCATATTTTCAGCGCTATTATGTAACCAACCTCAACTCAAATGAATCAAACCCTGACTATCGTTTATATACAGATACAAAGGAAAAGGATTTTAACTGGGCGCTTAATTTCTCCAGGTCATTTGATTTCTTAGGAGATAAAACACTGGCAAAGATCGGGTATGGAGGGTTTTACAAAAAAAGAGCATTATCCAGTGCAACTGCAGAGATTTATAACCTTTCTTCTACCCCAATTTTTGTTGGCCCTTATGAGTATAGTCTCAGCCCCGAACATTTGGGGACCGGTCCGGGACAGATATTCTATAATGTACGCGACGATTTAGGAACACAATTCAAAGGGACAGCTAAATCAAACAGTGTGTATGCCATGCTGGATCAAAACTTATTTAGGAAACTCAGGCTGGTATATGGATTGAGATTCGAATCTTACAAACTGGCCAATACACAGTTTCAAAGCAAGGATAACGATGTGAACAAGGACGATAACAGCAATTACCTGCCGTCCGCCAACCTTACTTACAGCCTAACGACAAATATGAATTTGCGCGCATCTTATGCCACTACTGTAGTAAGACCGGATTTTAGAGAAACTTCAATTTTTCAGTTATACGACCCGGTTCTGGATGTTAATATACGGGGAGCCAACGTCAGTAGTACGAAAATCAATAATGCTGATATCAGGTATGAATGCTATCCCTCTCCTGGCGAAATCATTTCAGTTTCCGGATTCTACAAGAAATTCGATAAACCGATTGAGCTGGTTTTTTTACTGGATCAGTCTATTGACCTATATGGCTTCCAAAATCAGAAATCTGCAACCAACTATGGTCTGGAAATGGAATTCAGAAAGTCTCTCAATTTCATTGCCGATTGGGCCTGGTTACAAAATATTTCTCTTTTTGGTAATGGAGCGATCATTAAATCGAAAGTGAATGCATTGGTTTATTCGGAACCGGGAGCAGCTGCGGTAACAGTGACAGAGTCACGGGAAAAAAGGCCGCTTTTTGGCCAGTCGCCCTGGATTGTAAATGCAGGAGTATCTTATACCAAAGATCAGTATGGGCTAAACCTGATTTATAATAAATCGGGATACCGTACAAACACAATCAATGCCAATCCAAACTATGTGGAGTACGAAATGGGAAGGAGTTTGGTAGATCTGCAACTGTTCACCCGTCTTTTTAAACAACGCGGTGAGTTCAAACTTAATGTGGCCAACCTCCTAAATGCCAGGAGCACATTTTATAAAAATTTTAACGGGTATAACGGAACTGGTGCTTCTCAATATGAAATTAAACCCGGTACATCAACAAAATATAATAAGGACGAGGGGGATTTTATTACCTATCAGGTAAAGACGGGAAGTAATGTTAGCGCCGCATTTACCTACAAATTTTGAACTACAACAAATGAAAATTATGAACAGTGAAAATAGCCGTAAAAATTATTTAATTACATAATTAACAGTTATTATTAATATAAAATTAACATAAAGTGATAAATAATTAAATATAATTCTATTAACTTTATTGTATAATAAAAACCATAAACCATTTCAAAAACAATGAAAAGATTCACAAAACAAGCGCTGGCAATTGTAGCAATTGCAGCATTCGCAGTCGCAGGCTGTAAAAAAGGAGCTGACGGAAGCTTTGACCGTTCAAATGGGGCTGGCGGGCCTTTTACGGGAGCTGATTCAGTAATTACCGGAAACATTTCTGCAAGCAGAACACTGAGCCCAGGTAAAGTTTACAAATTAAACGGGATAGTTTTTGTAACTGGCGGAGCAAAACTAACCATTAAACCGGGTACTGTACTGACTACAGGAACAGCTGTAAATTACAAAGTTAGCCCGACTGCTGCATCGCAGGCAATTGCAGGTGTATTAGTAATTACTAAAGGTTCTACAATTGATGCCGTAGGCACAGCTTCCCGTCCTATTACATTTACTTCACCAAAAGCTTCAGGAGCACGTGTGGCAGGTGATTTTGGAGGAATTATCCTTTTGGGAAGTGCACCTACCAATCAACCGACTACTACGGTGATCGAAGGTCTGCCAACCTTTGACGAAAGCGGAGTTCCGCTTGGAGTTGATATCACCTATGGTGGTTCAGATCTTGATAATAACTCGGGCAGAATGAAATTTGTTCGTGTTGAATATGCTGGTTTCAGATTGGCACCGAATAATGAAGTAAACGGTTTAACTTTTGGTGGTGTGGGACGTGGTACGGCAATTGACCACATACAAGTATCTTACGGAGCTGATGATGCCTTCGAATTCTTTGGTGGTAACGTTAATGCAAGCTATCTGCTAGCCCTTGGTAATGATGATGATGATTTTGATACCGATTTCGGTTATAACGGATCAATTCAGTTTGCCATCGGTTTGAAAGATCCAAGTTCAACACATAGCTTAAACGGTTCAGGCGGTCCAGACTCAAATGGTATTGAGTCAGATACTGAAGGTGTTGATAACTCAAGCAATCCGGTAAAAACACACCCGCATTACTCAAACTTTACTTTGTTAGGTTATGCCAGCCGTGGTACAACACTAAGTGTTGGAAATCGCTGGAGAAGAAATTCTGACCTTTCCATCACTACTTCAATTATCGCTGGTTATAATGTAGGTGTTGATTTCATCACTGGTACTCAGACCAGCGCGACTGCAGGTGGATTCACCGGTAATGCTGTTCATGCTTATGATACAGTATTTAATCCTGCTACAGCAGTATCTCTGACTGGAAGTACCAATACAACTTCTACAGATGCTAATCCTGCAACATTTGTAGGTATCGGTTTAGGTTCATTGAGTCCTTTCTATACTACAGCAGGCTCGTCAAGCTATACCTTCAACAACTTGCGCCCAAAAGTTGCTACCAGTACTCTCGGAGCAGTTACTTCCGCCAGTTTATCAGAATGGAATTCAGGTTGGGTAAGTTTTGTTCCTCAAACCCGTGTAGACACTGGTCTTTAGGATTAGTCTCCTAAAATCTACTTTCTAAGTAAAACAAGCATCCCCCCTGATTAAGGGGGGTGCTTTTTCATTATTTCAAGACTATGAGAAAAATTTTCTACCTGATTTCATTATTTATATTTTCTTTTCTTTTTTCCTGTTCCAAAGGAGGGCCTGTACAGGACCCTCAGTTTGGAAACGTTTTATTGTTAAACTCCTTATCAGAAAATATTGGTATCATACAGGGTGATTATACCAAACTGGTAACGTCAGGAGACAGTCTTGTACTCAATATTCCTTCCGGTAAGAGCAGATTTAAGTTTTATCTGAAAGATACTTTATCGCTGGATACTTTACTCTCTGTTGAACCTTATGTAAATAATAAGCGTACCCTGTTTAAACCGTGCGTCAACACTGATCTAAGAATTATTGATAACAGTTTGAATGGTTTCAATAGAGAAGTGGCACCAGATTCTGGCTTTCTGAAGATCAGTTTAGCTAATTTTTCCAAATCGCTGCCGGATAAAATAAATATTGATATCTCTACCACTACTTACACACCGTTCTCGCTTAAACCAATCCAGGTCGCAGAAAATATAAATGTTTCATCTTCATTTTCAGTGTTTAAAACTATAAAATTTGGCATTAATCAGGTTTCAGTTCCTGTTACCCTTTTTACGCTCACTGTTAAAGACCCGTCCAGCAATTTAATCCTGGCTTCCATTCCTCTGATCATACCCTTAGGACAAAGTTCAGGTACTACAACCAGACTTGTAGGAAGTATATTTCTGCTGTATATCAATGAGGATAATGTTACTTCGATCCTGATGAGCAAATAGCTCTTTAAATAAAATATCAAATAAAATATAAATGAAAAAGATTTTACTGTTTTTATTCACACTGTTTTCTATACAGGTCTTCGGACAGAATAACCCATCACTGGAAATGCTCATTTTCCCAAAATATATTGAGGGCAGCAATGATGATTATTCCGGAACCGGCCGTAATGGTATTCCATATGTGTACCGGGCAAGAATTGCTGGCCTACTGGCTAATACTACTTACAGATACTATAATAATATGGTCGGTGAAACGGGCAGCGGAAGTACTCCAGTATATATGTATGCTCTTCCTGACGACAACGTACCTGCCAATACTCCGGAGCATACTCCCGGAAATTTTTTCAGTTTTCCTCCTGAAAATCCATATGTAGTCACTAATACCCCTGCTGATCTCGACGTGAATTACGGGACATTTAATACGGACGCCAATGGAACCTATACAGGCTGGTTTATACAGGAAAGTGTTACATTTTTTGCTGCTGGTGCTCAAATATATGCACATATTGTATTGAATAATCCTAATGGCGCCAATCCCGCATTACTTGCCTTTAATTTGTTTTCACCAGAATCACAGCCGGTAACTGTGATGAGTATAGATGTATTGAACAATCAGGGAGCGGTGCCATCTTATGGTACCGCGATCAGAAGTACGCCGGCAGCTTCCGGAAGTCCTAAAAACTTTGTATTCCTATATGATAACGCAGCCGGAACAGGTCGCCCTGTTGCCGGGACTGTGATTGAAGATAACGGACTGACGGGCAGGAGAGCGGAAGAATTTGACAGTAACGGTTATGCTGCTTTTTATTTTGATCACGTTAAACATGTAGACCGGGCATGGGGAACGATGATCCCAAATACTGATGCCTCCGGTATCAGGAGAATTGAACAACGTGACCTGACCTCAGGAGAAGTTGTTGGATACAATACTTCGGATGATGGTACCTGGGCGGATGGGGCAAATCAGGGCGGTAAAGTTGCCACAGCCCTTACAAATATAGGCACGAACAGGGACGGAAATACCGCTATCGTCATAGACGGTTCAATCGTAACCCTTGGTGCAGTAAAAACTCCTCAAACCGTTGCTTTTACAAATACCTTTCCTGCAACATTCAAAGTAGGTGATCCTGATTTTACCTTATCCGCAAGCAGCTCGGCTGGTTTAACGGCTTTTCAGTATACTGCCGCACCGGCAGGAATATTACAAATTACCGGCAGCACCGTAAAGATAGTAGGAGCGGGCACTGCAACGATCACAGTTACAGAACCCGGTAATGCCACTACAAGTGCGGGAACCGCAACGAAAGCTATTGTTGTTGAAGGTACGCCACAGACGATCACCGGCCTTCCCCAAACTTTTACACCAACTTATGGAGATGCAAATATAGTTTTAGCAGCAACCGGCGGAGCCAGTGGTAATCCGGTTGTATATACTTCAGATGATCCAACTATTGCTGAAATTACAAACAGCAACCAGGTGCTGATAAAAAAAGCCGGCACAGTGATCATCCGTGCTAACCAGCCGGGTAACGCCACTTATTCTGCTGCACCTGAAGTGACCAGTACGCTGACCATTGCAAAGGCAGTACTGGATGTGATCGCTGAAAATAAAACAAAAACTCAGGGAGCTGCGAACCCGCCGCCTACATTTGTTTTTGGCCCTTTTAAAGGTACCGATGATGCGAGTGCTGTTACAGGAACCCCTGTGTTAACCATCCAGGCAGATGCAAGTACCAGGCCCGGGGTATATGATATTACGGTAGATGTTTTTGGCATGAGCTCCGATAAATATACTTTCAATCCTGTAAAAGGAAGCCTGACGATAGAGGCCAAAATTGATCAGGTGATTACTTTTGCAGGCTTTACAACGGCGGCAACCTATGGTTCACAACCACTGCCCTTCCAGGTGAGCAGTAATTCACCAAATGAAATTACCTTCAGCACCAGTAATGCAAGTGTTGCGACGGTAGATAAAAATGCAACAGGTGACTGGGCCGTTACCATAGTTGGCGCCGGCGAAGCTGATATTACGGCCGCCCAGGCTGAAGATGCAACTTATGCCGCCGGCAGCGCCACGCAGCATATCAGTATTACCAAAGCGCCGTTAAGCGTAATTGCAGAAGACAAAGCCATACTAACAGGTGAAGCAGATCCTGTTTTTACTGCCCGTTATGAAGGTTTCGTGAACAATGAAAGTTCGCAGAACCTTGCCGGAACGTTACAATTTACCAAACAGGCCGATGGTGCAAATTTCCTGATCATTCCATCAGGGCTAACCTCTGCCAATTATGATATTAGTTTTGTAAATGGAAAACTGACAGAAGGAAATACTGCTTTTGCAGCTATCCATAAGATTTACGGAGACGCGATTTTTGATCCGGGAGCAAGAAGTGCTTCGGGAACATTGTCAGCATATACCATAGCTGATCCTACGATTGCCCGGGCAAACGGAGCAGGACTCGTTCAGATTGTAGGGGCAGGTAGTACAGACATTACTGCACTTTTCTCTGATGGAGGAACTGCAGTTGCCACGCTTACAGTAGACCAGAAAGCAGTTACCGTAATTCCTGATGCCCAGACCCGCGTCTATGCACAGGCTAATCCCGAACTTACGGTGAGTTATACCGGCCTTGCGAACGGGGAAACGGATTTTGTATTTACCAATAAACCGGCTGTAACTACCACCGCTACAGAAATTTCTCCGGTTGCCAAATATGCCATCACAGCTTCTGGTGCAACTGCCAGAAACTACAGGTTTAATTACGTTCCGGGTGTCTTAACCATTACCCAGGCTGCTTTAATAGTGAAGGCTGATGATCAGTCTAAACTATATGGACAGGGAAATCCGGCTTTAACACTGAGTTATTCCGGGCTTGCACCACAGGATAATGGTGCTGCGTTAAATTTGCAAACAGTAGTTGCTACAACGGCTACGGCCGCTTCTAAAGTAGATACCTACCCGATCACTGTTACGGGGCTGGCAAATACCACCAATTATACAGTAAGTTATACCGAGGGTATGCTTTCCGTTACGCCTGCTCCTTTAAATATTAAAGCTAATGATGCAGAAAGAGCTGAAGGACAGCCTAATCCGGTATTTACGTTTACCTATACAGGTTTTGTAAATGGGGATCTGGCAGCTGATTTAACTGCTGGCCCAATTGCAGCGACCACCGCGGTACAAACTTCGGCTAAGGGAACTTACCCAATCACTGTAACAGGTGCATCTTCTCCGAATTATGCAATTACCTATACCGAAGGACAGTTATTTGTAAAAGGCGTACAGACTATCGTTTATAATGATCTGCCTGCTGTTAGCTATGGGGATGCTAATTTTACACCTGCAGCATCGTCGGAAACCGGCCTTCAGCCTGTTTTTGCTTCTGATAATCTGAATGTGGCCACCATCGAAAATGGCAGGGTAAAGATCATTGCCTCGGGTACGGCGAACATCAGCGCTACTTTCCCGGCAACGTCCGATTTTGTTGCAGTTACTGTAAGTAAACCTCTGGTAGTTGCCAAGAGAACACTGATCGTTAGAGCGGACAGCAAATCGAAAACATACGGACAAGCCAATCCGTCGCTGACAGCATCTTATGATGGTTTTGTGAATGGAGAAACCTTGGCCACTGCAGTTTCTGCACCTGCCATCCTCACTACTACGGCAACGCCACTGTCACCGGTTGGTACTTACGCGATCACCGGTAGTGCGGCTTCTGCACAAAATTATACGCTTGTTTATGAGCCGGGCGTACTGACGGTGGATAAAGCAGTACTGACTGTAACGGCTGATAACAAAACCAGGGCATTTGGTTTGGATAACCCGGTATTTACATTTAAATATACAGGTTTTGTGAACGCCGAAAATGAATCGGTAGTGCAGATCCCTGCACTGGCCGCTACTACGGCGGTAGCAAATTCCCCTGCAGGAACTTACCCGATTACCTTATCAGGTGCCTCGGATGAGAATTATACTTTCAACTATGTGAACGGTACTTTAACAATCACCTCTACTACAAGGACGATCACGATGAACCCAATCCCTGTGAAATTTGTAGGAGCTGCAGATTTTGTTCCCGAAGTAGTATTGACGAGTGGTGAAACACCTGTTTTTACCAGTTCCGATGCAGCGATAGCGACAATTGTGGACAATAAAATTCACGTGGTAGCTGCAGGTAATGTAACCATCACTGCTACGGCTCCTGATAACGTGAATTATGCCACTAAACCTTCGGCGAGCGGACTGCTCATCGTAAGTAAAGCAAGCCAGACGATAACATTTGAAAGTATCCCGGCGCTAAAAACAAATGGTACAGCTACTATCAGGGCTGCTGCAAGTTCGGGCTTACCTGTCACCCTTACAATTTCAGATCCTTCTTATCTGGCTATAACCGGTGATGTGATCAAAGGTCTGCGGATAGGGAGAGTACAGGTGATGGCCTCCCAAGCGGGAAATAACCAGTATGCGGCTGCAAAAATTGTAGTTCAGGAGGTGAGGATAGATGACGCAGACGGGGAAGGAATTAAAGTTCATCCGGCATTATCAATTAATGGTGACGGCATGAATGAATTCCTTACGATAGACGGGATCAAAGACTATCCGCTGAATAAAGTGACCATCATTAACCGTACCGGAATAAAAGTATTCGATGTGGAAGGATATGATAATGACCAGCATGTTTTTGTTGGCAAATCCAAGTCGGGTACACTACTGCCACAGGGCACCTATTTCGCTCTTGTAGAATACAATGTTGACAGCAAGATCAAACGCAAGACAGGTTACTTTATTCTTAAATACTAATTTTTAACAGGCCGGGGTTTGTTCCCCGGCCATCATATCCTATAAAAGAATCATGAGCTTACAGATTTAACAAGTTTATAAAGCTCCTGAGGGTTCATCACAAAAAATAATTATATTCAAATGAAAATATTTAAATCTGCACTGCTTACAGGTACTTTGATCATGATCATCACGGTATGCCATGCGCAGCAAGCTACTTCCTTTACACAATATTCCGATAACCAGGTCCCTTTCAACTCAACTTATTCTTTACTGGACAAAGCAGGATCAGTAAACCTGAACAGCAGGAAACAATGGACAGGAATAGAAGGAGCACCCTATACCGTCCAGCTGAACGGTAGCCTGCCTATAGAAAGTATCAACGGGGCAGCAGGGTTATCAGTTACCTATGATAAATTCAACATAGAAAAACTGACAGAGGTCTCTGCATTTTTTGCCAAAGCTGTTCAACTTTCTGCGCAGAATTTCTTTGCGGCTTCTTTTAACGCAGGTTTCAGAAATTACAAGGCTACTTACTCAGAGGTAGATGGTAATGACCCCAGCTTCAGGGATGATATCCGTGAAACGGTAGGTACCGTAGGCCTGGGGCTGATGTTATACAGCCCCGAAAAATATTATATCGGCGCTTCTCTTCCACGCCTGACCATCCGAAGCCTGGGTACGGCTTCGGCAGATGAGCAAAGGAACTATAGCAATACCTATTATTTTAGCGGAGCCTATCTTTTTACACTGAACGAGGATGTGAAACTGAAGCCTGCAACTATGGTGGCTTACAGCAGGGCGTTCGATACTCAGGCGGATATGTCGGCAACGGTATACCTGAAAGATAAGTTTGGTTTCGGGGTCAATTACAGGACCACAGATGAAATTGCAGGCATCCTTTCACTGACGTTAAATAACAATGTCAAAATTGGCTATAGCTACCAGACGGGCATAGGCAATGACAACATCGGAAGGATCAGTAACGGATCACATGAGATCTCTGTTGGCTTCCGCTTTGGAAAAACAAATGTACCGCCAAAATTACTTTAAGCCATTATGGTACATGAACTGGTAGAGCCGTTATAAAGTGGCTTTACCAGTTCATCTGGTTACAGATCGGAGTATTCAGCCGGTACCAGTAATTCGACGTTTGATTTGGAAACATTATGCTGGTATTCGGGCATGGCAGAGATCTTTTTCCAGTCGGGATCATTGCCAAATGCTTTCCAGTGTTCGTCTCTTGATGTTTTATCGCTGTAAGTGGTCATATACATGAGGTTGGGCATATGGCTTCCCGCCAGCACTTCGCCGTAAAATACGGCCTGACTTCCTATGCGGTCAAATATCGCCACTTCATTACCGTCATTGAACATTTTTACTTTATTCTGGTATAATTTTTCTGTCGCACTTTCATAGCTGCGCAGCTCATAGATGCGTTCGCTTTTTGCATTGCTGAACTGTGGCTTCCTCAATATGGGCATACCAGAGAAAGCCTCCATTAAAATGGATTCTTTCCTGATATAGGGTGCGTTGTCAAAAGTGGCCTCCGTATAATCTTTTCCCTGTGCTGCCAGGGCCTTGTCTGTACTCAGTTGTTTGCTGATCTGGTGAAACTCAGTCAGGGAATGATAGGTAAGCAATACATAGATCTTCTTATCAGCAGCGGTATCTATATTCAGTGTTTTGAATACGCCCGTCATTTTTATCCCGTAACGGTGAACTGCGGGCAGAAAAGCTTCAGATAAATATTTGTCTACCCGCTCTTCCTGTGATTTATCCTTCACATGATAGACCACGAGTTCATAAAACTGTTTTGATGGAGCTTTTTTTGCGCCCGGACGGGCAAAAGAAAGTGTTGTGGTAAACAGGATGTTCATCAGTAGGATCAGCCTTATCGTTAAGTTCAGCGTAGGTTTGGTTTTCATAAATCAGTATATATTTGGGTGCATAGTTAGTTTTTTAATGGTTTCATTCCTGCAGAAACCAATTTGGGAAAATAATGTTTATTTTCATTAAAATGACTAATAATTTATGACGATTTAGCTGTTACTTTGACTGGCGGTTCAAAACATTTTAAAGATGAATATCGATTATTATACCATTCTGTTTGAGAGGGACATCAACAGGCTGATCAATGAGGTAAAAGCTTACACTGATGAAGATTCTGTATGGCAGGTTCTGCCCGGAACAACCAATTCAGCAGGGCATCTGCTGCAGCACCTGATCGGCAATTTAAAGGCCTATATTGGTAATCCATTCGGAAATATCAGGTATGAAAGGGACAGGGATGCTGAATTCTCAGCAAGGCTGTTTACGCGTGAGGAATTTATTGTCACGCTGGAGGAACTGGTAGGAATTATATCTTTTTCTTTATCAAAGATCCCCAGGGAAGCGATGGACGCTGCCTATCCAAGGGAGATCTTATCTATTCATCCTGATCAGACGATAGAATATGTACTCGTACATTTGTTAGCGCATCTTTCTTATCATACAGGACAGATCAATTATCAAAGGCGTTATTCGAAGCTGCAAGATTAATATTCTACAAACTGTTCATCAACGTAACACCATAACCATCTTTCCCCGGGTTGAGCAGAGGCTATAACCGGATGATGGCTCTGTTTAAAATGCCTGGTCATGTGTTTTTGAGGCGACTCATCGCAGCAAAGCGTTACTCCACAGGTTTGGCAGGTACGCAGGTGCACCCAGTCAGTGCCGGATTTGATACATTCTTCACATACGTGCTCATCACTGACTTTTACTGTTTCAATTGCATTTAAATGTGTACAAAGGCTTTGGTCACTCATTCTGTTTGTCTTTAGTTACTGGTTAATATACTTCCGCTTCTTAGGGTTGAAGATAAGGAAATTTATTTTTCATCAGATAGGTTATGTATGGAATTATATGTAGGTGTTGATTTAAACAGGTTTGTCGTAATCAGGTGAATTTAATGAATATGGCTGTTCTAAAAGGAGTTGAAAATGATTTTTATAGTTTTTAATATGTAATTATTGAGTTTTAATGCCATTTTTTATGACTGTTAGCTGTTTTGTTGATTTTTTTATTTGTAATCGTACTATATCAAAATAATTACCATAAAGTTTGAATATTTATCAAATAAATGGCGGTAAAAAAACTATTTTTCGCTAAATTTATAATACAAACTCTCAAATATTTTGAAATCTATAACCAGACGCGACTTTCTCAGTAAAAGCACCCTGTTAGCAGGCAGTGCTTATCCTGCAATGATGGCTTTAGGCTTGATGAAGCCGGTGCCTGCCTACGCTTTTGATCTCGAAGGAAGTGGCAATGGTAAAAAAGTGATCATACTGGGGGCGGGTTTGGCTGGAATGGCTGCGGCTTATGAATTAAACAAGCTTGGCTATCAGTGTACAGTGCTTGAAGCCAGGGACAGAACCGGCGGCAGGTGCTGGAGTGTCAGAAATAATAGTACACATACAGAAACAGACAGGCCGCAGGTAACAGCAAAGTTTGATGAGGGCCTGTATTTTAATGCAGGGCCGTCACGTATTCCGCATAACCATGAGCTTACCCTGCATTACTGTAAAGAACTTGGTGTTCCGATCCAGGTTTATAATAATGTGAATGAAAGTGCATACTATTTTGCTGAAGGGAAAGGCCCCCTGTCAAACAAAAAGGTACGTAACCGGGAGATCCATAATGATGTAAGAGGGTATATGACAGAAATGCTGGCCAAAAGTATGGACCATGGCAATCTGGATAGCCCGCTGACTAAAGAAGACGGGGAGAAGGTGATCGAATACCTGATGGCCGAAGGAGGGTTGGATGCAGACAAACTATATAAAGCCTCGGCACGCCGCGGCTACATTGAATCTCCGGGAGCGGGCAACACACCCGGGCGGATTGCTGATCCTCACAAACTGGCAGATATATTACACTCCGGATTGATGGACCCGGATTTTTACAATGTAGCCGAATATACATATGAACTGCAAATGACCATGTTTCAGGCGGTTGGCGGGATGGACAGGATAGCCCGGGCATTCGAAAAAAAGATAGCTTCAATGATAAAAACAGGGGCGGAGGTTACTGCAATTAACAATGTTACCGATGGTGTTAAAGTAACCTACAAAGATGCTGCCGGTGTTCATGAACTGCAGGGTGACATTTGTATATGTACGCTTCCATTGCCCGTGTTAAGTAATATCAGCAACAACTTCTCTTCAAATGTTAGCCGTGCAATTGATTATATTTCCTATAATCAGACGGGTAAGATCGGGTTACAGTTTAAACGCCGCTTCTGGGAAGAAGATGAACACATTTACGGTGGCATTACCCATACCAATAATGAACTTACACAGATATTTTATCCCTCCTATGATTACCTGGACAGGAAAGGCATACTGATCGGTTACTATAATTTTAATGATAAGGCACAGCAGGTGGGCGAATTAAGTTATGCCGACCGCGAAAAGCTGGCTTTACAGAAAGGAAGGCTCATCCATCCGCAGTATGACCAGGAATTTGAACGGTCATTTTCTGTGAGCTGGCATAAAACCAGGTACAATATGGGAGGCTGGGCCGTCTATACCGGTGATACCCGGAAGAATGCATATCCGGCTTTATTAGAACCGGAAGGCAATATATATTTTGCAGGTGAACATTTAACGTATTTAAATGCCTGGATGGCCGGTGCATTTGAATCGGCACGCAGCGTTGTCTCGAGTATACACGGCCGCGTAACCGAAGCTAGAATAGCTTACCCAACAAAAGCAACAAAAGGATAGATTAACATAAAACTCTCAATCATGGCAAACTCAATTAACCGCCGCAGCTGGATTAAATCTACAGCAATATTGGCCGGAAGCACGGCCTTCTTCTCAGGAGCGATCAGTAAACTGGCGGCAATGCCTAAAAGGTTGCAGCAGGCAGTACTGAACGACAGGATTGCAGACCAGGCGGCCATTTTAGAGTCAGGCCCCATCATGAAGGCAAGGCTGCTGGCCAATGAAAATCCTTTTGGCCCTTCAGCAGCGGCTAAAAAAGCTATACAGGAAGCGCTGGATACCAGCTACCAGTACCCATTTATGCACATGCGCGACCTGACAGGGAAAATTACAGCTTACGAGGGTATCGAAGAAAGCAATCTCCTGATGGACGCCGGCTCATCACCGTTATTACTGGCTTCGGCTATGTTCTATGGAAAAAACGGTGCCGAGATTATTACCGGAGACCCTTCGTACAGCAGCTTACCCTCCGATGCGGAACAATTGGGCGCCAAATGGATAAAAGTTCCATTAACAGCAGATTACAAGCTTGATCTGGATGCAATGGAGGCAAAGATCAGCAGTAAGACCGGTCTGGTTTATATCTGTAACCCGAATAATCCTACAGGTACGGTTCTGGATACGGCAAAACTAAAGGCTTTTTGTGAACGGGTAAGCAAAAAAGTTCCTGTGTTTGTAGATGAGGCTTATATAGATTACCTGCCAGACCCGCAGGCCGCCAGTATGATCAGCATGGTAAAGGCAGGCAGTAATATCATTGTTGCCCGTACCTTCTCTAAGTTATATGGTTTTGCAGGTTTGCGTTGCGGATATGTGATCGCTCAGCCTGCCACGATCAAAGACCTGATGAAATATGCCGTCGGGCATATGAGCATTTCCGCGCCAACTGTTGCTGCTGCCATAGCCGGCTACCAGGAAAAGGATTTTTTAAAGGATGCATTAAAAAAAACACTGGCATCCAAGGAATTCCTGTATTCGGTGCTCACAAAAGAAGGATACGACTATATCCCCTCATCGGCAAATTTTGTAATGTTCCCGATTAAGATGGAAGGCTCCCGTTTTGCTACGGAGATGTCTAACAGAGGCGTGGGAGTACGTTTCTGGAAATTTAACGATAAGGAATGGTGCCGCGTAAGCATAGGCCGCATGGACGAAATGCAGGCTTTTGCAGATGCTTTCAAACAGATATCCTAATACAATCAATTCATCAATTTAACTTTATATGCCAAAAAAAATCGCCCTTATTTTACTCCTTGCCACAGCTGTTAGTCTTACTCAGGCGCAGCAAAAATCAGTTAATCCACGACCTTTAACTATGGCGGAGTACGATATAGCTAAAAACTATACTATCGCAGATCTTGATAAGGATACCTATGTGAAATTTGATAATGCCTATATTCTGGACCGGTACCAGGCACGCAAACCTTTTTTTATTACAGGTGATGACGGGCTCAAAAAGCGGATAGACCTTTATAAACTGGTAGCTAAGGAAGGAATGCAGGATATTGGCCTGATGGTATTCTATACGAATGAAAAAGGGAAGATCTATAAGGCTGTTGTACCGGATTATACCGCTGACGGGAAGGTTTGGGACAAGTACTTTCAGGATATTGACAATATCAATAAAGAAGAGAAGAACTTTGTGCTTAAGCTCTCCTATATACTGTCAAGAGAACTCAGTTTTCAGCAATACAAAGTGCTGAATAACGGAAAAGCCCCCTCAGAAGAGGAAGCCACCTATGGAAGCGATATTTGTTTTCCCGGCGATGAGGAAGTGGCAATGGCCGATGGAGCAAAAAAAATGCTTAAAGACGTGAGAGCGGGCGATGAAGTCATCACCGTTGATCCGGAGACTAAAACTACATCTGTAGTTAAAGTGAAAGAACTGACCATTCATGATGCAAAAAACTATGCGCTGACCAGTTTAATACTGATTGCAGCCCGTAGCGAAACTAAGCCGGCCGGAACGGAGATACATTTAAGTGCAAAAATCTTAAAGGCTACTCCCAATCACCCGATGATGACCAGGGATGGGGACCGTAAGATGGGAGATGTACAAGTAGGACAGGAAGTTATTTGCCTGAACGACCTCACTGGCAAGTATGATGTCTATAAGGTGTGGAAGAAGGAGGAGCATGCCGGAGGTACTCAGCGGGTTTACAATATTGTAGCAGATGGTGGAAGTACTTTCATAATGAACGGGGTGATGGTAATGCAAAAGTAGAGCGGACAATCTCATTTTGTCGCATATGCCCCTTTCCAAATTACAGAATTATCCGTAACTTAATTGCTGATACGAAATGATCAGTATTACCAGTATACTCAATATTTTTTATGATGTCTGGCCCTGTTAAAACGTGGCATCAATTTGTAAATCATTATTTGATTGAGATAGCTAGTATTGAGGGTCAGAACGCTGGCCCTCAAAACAGGTGCTGAACCCTGTTTCCATTTGTTTAAGTTCAGCTTCCTTTCCGGTATCTGAAACCGATAAAGGTATATTCAATGTCAGCAGGATATACCATTCTCATTAAAGTTAACGTTATTGTTGCATTGTGATCGTATCACTCTGTTAATTTAACCAATTCATGTAATTATTGTAAGTTACATCCAACTTTCATTCAGCAGTACAAATTCATGAGGTAATATTTTGGAGTTTTACGATAGTATTTTGTGATTATAATCGCGTTTTAAATTACAGGAAATGAGAGAAGGTTTTCGTAATCCATTTATAGAATATTTAAGTACAATTGTTGATCTCGATACTGAAGCGACTCTATTGATTGAAGAACGGACTAAAGAAGTCTCTTTTCCAAAGGGGCATATTATCTCTCCTGCGGGAACGGTATGCAGATATGCTTATTTTCTGATCACGGGCGAAGCCAGGTCATTTTATACAGACTTTTCGGGTAAAACTACTACATGGATATTTCATTTTAACCAACAGTTTAGTAACGTCAAAAATTTACTCATCGTAGATTATAAAAGTTTTCTGAATGGGAGGCCAGCATCGCTGACCAGTGAAACACTGACCAGCCTAACGGCTGTTCAAATCAGCAGATCAGATCTGGGGTATGTATTGGAACGCTCGCTGATCTGCGAACGGGCAATGAGGAAAGTGAGTGACGCATCGTTTATCGTTGCGTACGACCGTGCATTTACCTTGCTGACCATGTCTGCTACCGAACGCTATAATAAACTGCTCGAGGAAGAACCTCATCTGCTGAAAATGTTTTCTAACCAATACATCGCATCATATTTAGGAATTACACCACAGTCTCTCAGTAGAATCAGGAGCAATTCCCTTTCGTAATCGTATCAAAAACGATCATTATATATATTATTTATTACCAAATGTTAATGTTATTTCTATAACAATTGCAGAGATTTGGATCGGATTAATAATAAATGAACTACGAAAGATGAATCAATTCCTGAAATTTACTAATATATACATCGTTATTTTACTCAAATTCTTTCAACTTCCCGGAAGTTCATATGTTTTAGAATACTTCAAAAATAAATTTATTTGCAATTGACCTAAATCAATTTTTTTATCCCCCGAAATGGGGAGTTTTGAATCACTTAAATAAAAAAATAAAACTATGCTTCAATTCCTAGAATTTTTTGGCAAACAGAAAGTTAACCTTAAAACTAGTATCACAAAATCCTATCATTGGCGTATAAAGCAGCTTGATCATCTGGAACGTATGTTGAAAGAAAACAAGAATGCCTTCTGCGATGCAGTTAGGAAAGATTTTGAAGTGCCATTCTCAGAATCATTTTGTGAGATTTGTGCCCCGATTGCTATCATAGAATTTACCAGATCGCAACTCAGGGAGTGGGTAGCACCAACAGGGCTTAAGGGTGATAGTTATCCGGAGCCATATGAGTTATCATTAACTGGAGGGGCTTCAAGTGGTTCATTGATTTTATTGCTAAACCCTGTTATTGCTTCTATTTCATCCGGCAATCCGGTAGTGTTAAAGGCAGATAACGACACCCCCGCCACAAATGCAATACTCGATACGCTGCTGCCTCAGTATTTTGAACCTGCAGATGTAGCTATGATTAATTGCTAAAACCTTTTAATAATCTATTAATATTGAAATGCCGTTTGACAATCAAGCGGCATTTTTTTTCCCGCGGTGGCCTATTTGCCCGTCCCCGCTTGTGAAACATCGGGGTCATTGACCCGCTTATGATAATAATGGATCACCGTATTGAAGATTAACGTAACGGCTAAAGCTACTGTACAGCCTGCAATCACACAGCCTACTCTTTCAAGTGCAATCAGCCAGTTACGGTGCTGCTCTTCTTCAGTAATGATTACAATGACCAGTGCCGCAATTGCTGTTCGGAGTACGGTAGTTAGTTTTAGTAATGTTCCTGTTATAATAGTTACCGCAACACCGGCACATAAAAGCACAAGTGGGGGCATATGAATAGGATAGATGCCCAGCGCTACTGTGCAGCCTAAAATATTAGCTGTTATCCTGTCATAAGCCAGTTTATTGCTGCTATCCGGAGATATGGTTATAGCGACAGATACCAGCGACCAGTAAAAAGGATAGGCCGGGAATTTTCTATAGAGCCAGTAGCAGATGATGATCCCAATCAGACACTTGATAATATAGAGAAGATTAGAGAAGTTTGCTAAATTCATTTTCGGTTATGGCTTTAATATAGTATTATTACCTATGCGTTTTCCTCTTTGCTTACTTGCTTTTTTATTCCTGTACACAGGCAATGTTCATGCCCAAACCCAACATCAGAATAGTGGCTGGTTATTCCTGCTGAACAATACAAAGATCAGTAAAAAATGGGGCGCCTATTTGGATATGCAGGTGCGGTCTGCCGATAACTGGTCTGAAGTGAGAAACTTCCTGTTCAGGCCTGGCATCACCTATTATGCAAATGGCAGGAACGAACTGACCCTGGGATACCTGTTAAACCAGACCTTTACTCACGCAGATGGCACGGCTGACAATGTACTTACTGAACACAGGATCTGGGAGCAATATGTATACAAACATAAGATCTCCACTGTTATTGCGTCACACCGTTTCAGGGTAGAGCAAAGGTTTATAGAAAGGGCCGGGAAGGATCAGCTTTTCGCCCAGCGCTTCCGGTATTTTGCGCGGTTTATCATCCCTCTGGAAAAAGGAATGAAAAACTTTGAAGAGGGCATTTTTGTGGCTTTACAGAATGAGTTGTTCTTTAATATTCAGCATAAGAATGAACTGAATCGCAGGTTCTTCGATCAGAACCGGGCCTATGTGGCAGCAGGCTATCGTGTAAATAAGAATCTTGATCTTGAAGCCGGATATTTAAACCAGGCGATCAAAGGGCTGAACAACAATACGAGCAATAATGTTGTTCAGCTTGCAGTTTATACTAAATTTTAGACACCATCAACAACCTTCAGGACGATTTTTCCCCTGACGTGTCCTTCTTCTATCTTCCTTTGTGCTTCGGCTGCATCTTTTAAATCCATGATATCATGGATGACCGGCTTCAATTTGCCTTCATCAATAAGTTTTGCAAGACTTGCAAGATCATCCGGAACAGATTGTGTCATGAACCTGCCCCCGGTTAATCCTTTTGCTTTGATAGCAGCCTCATCTTTAATGGCTACCGTGCTGATGAATATTCCTCCTGGCTTTAATACCTCCAGCGATTTCATTTGTACATCTCCACCAATGAGGTCGAGTACCAGATCTATATTCCCAAGCCTTTCTTCAAAATCTTCCGTTGTATAATCGATCACTTCATCGGCACCAAGATCTTTAAGAAAATCTATATTGCTTTCTGAGGCAGTGCCAATAACATATGCACCTTTCCATTTTGCCAGCTGTACTGCGTAGGTTCCCACCCCTCCGGCCGCGGCGTGTATGAGTACCTTTTGCCCAGCCTCCAGTTTACCCTGGGTAAAGAGACCCTGCCAGGCGGTCATCCCGGCCAGGGGTACCGCTGCCGAATGCAGATGATCCAGAGATTTTGGCTTTAAAGCAATTTCATTATAATTGACGGCAACGTATTCTGCATAAGTGCCCTGCCGTTTTGTATTTGGTCTCGAATAGACCTCATCACCTATTTCAAATCCGGTTACTTTTTCCCCTAACTGTTCGATTACTCCTGATACGTCCCAGCCTAATATTACAGGGAAGGTCCTTTGATCAGCTCCGGGGTAATTTCCGCTCCTGACTTTCCAGTCAATAGGATTTACACTCGTTGCATAAACTTTAATCAATACGTCGTCAGGCAGAATTTGAGGATCTGTTGCACCTTCATAGATCAGTTCATCGGCGCTGCCGTATTTGTGGATGGTAACTGCTTTCATATTATTAAATTTGAAGTAATAACAGCTATAGCACCATTTGGTTTAACTAAAACTTGTTTGGATGTGTGCCTGCCCGGATGGGTGTAAGAGAGAGAAATTGCGGTCACGTGATTAACGTGACCGCAAAAGATATTTTATGTTAAGCTTCCAGCCATTCCCTGGCATTTACAAAGGCAGCGATCCATGGTGACACTTCATCATTGCGTCCTTCAGGATAATTGGCCCAGTTCCACTGGAAAATAGAACGTTCAATATGCGGCATGATCACCAGGTGTCTTCCGGTATTGTCACACATCATTGCTGTATTGTAATCAGAACCGTTAGGGTTAGCAGGGTAACTTTCGTAAGCATATTTTGCAACGATCTGGTATTTGTCTTGCGCATATGGCAACTGGAATTTGCCTTCACCATGGGAGATCCAAACCCCCAGAGTAGTTCCTGCCAATCCGGAAAGCATAACTGAGTTGTTTTCCTGTATCGCTACCGAAGTAAAACCGCTCTCGTGTTTATGGCTGTCGTTGTGTAGCATTTTAGGTTTTTCCTCGTGATCCTTATTGATCAGTCCCAGTTCCACAAACAGTTGGCATCCGTTACAGATCCCGATAGATAAGGTGTCGTCCCGTTTAAAGAAGTTTTCCAGGGCGAGCCTGGCCTTCTCATTGTAAAGGAAGGCACCTGCCCAGCCTTTAGCCGAACCCAAAACGTCAGAGTTGGAGAATCCTCCAACTGCACCGATGAACTGAATATCCTCCAGTGTTTCCCTGCCTGAGATCAGGTCAGTCATATGCACGTCTTTGACGTCAAAGCCCGCGAGGTACATGGCATTTGCCAGTTCTCTTTCAGAGTTACTTCCTTTCTCACGGATAACAGCAGCTTTGGGTCTTGGTTTTGAAGGGTCAATTACGGGTTTCTTTCCGTCAAATGACAGTGGGAAAGTATAGTTTAATACATGATTTTTATAGTTATCAAACCGTTCTTTCGCTTTTAGGGGGCCGCTTTGTTTCTGATCGAGCAGGTAAGAAGTTTTAGACCATACATCACGCAGGTGATCAATGTCAAAACTTATGTTTCCAGACAGATCTTTCACTTCCAGGATTGGGGTAGCGGTAACCGTACCTATCTTGTGATAAGTTATTCCGTTAGCATTTAAAAGGGCTTCGGCGCTTTCATCAGCCTGGAAAACTACACCAATATTTTCGGCAAATAATTTTGCAATGCTATCCTGATTTCCAAGGGCAGAAAGGTCAATTGATGCACCAAGGTTACGGTCTGCAAAACAAAGTTCCAGCAGGGTAGTGATCAAACCTCCGCTGCCAATATCGTGTCCTGCCTGTATTTTTTTTCCTTTAATCAGTTGCTGAAGGGTGTTGAATGTATTTTTAAACTGAGCGGCATCCAGTACATCAGGTGTTTCATCACCGATCTTGTTCAGGATCTGTGCAAATGAAGAACCACCTAATTTATAGGTATCTCCCGATAAGTTAATATAATAGACGGCGCCACCTGTTTTTTTGAATACGGGTTCTACTACTGCTGTAATATCATCACAATGACCGGCTGCAGAAATAATTACAGTTCCCGGAGAGATCACCTCTTCGTTCTTGTATTTCTGTTTCATGGATAAGGAGTCCTTACCCGTAGGAATATTAATGCCGAGGCTGATCGCGAACTCAGAACAAGCCTTTACAGCGGCATATAAACGGGCATCCTCTCCTTCATTTTTACATGCCCACATCCAGTTGGCAGAAAGTGATACACTTTCCAGTTCATCTTTCAATGGAGCCCAGACAAGGTTAGAAAGTGATTCAGCGATCGCGTTACGACTTCCTGCAGCAGGATCGATCAGTGCCGAGAGTGGCGCATGTCCGATTGAGGTGGCAATACCGTCTTTTCCCTGGAAATCCAGTGCCATCACGCCACAATTATTAAGAGGCAATTGCAGCGGGCCTGCAGTTTGCTGTTTTGCCACTCGTCCGCCCACACAGCGGTCCACCTTGTTTGTTAACCAGTCTTTACTGCCAACTGCTTCCAGCTGTAGCAGCTGCTCCAGGTAGGTGCCGATTTTTGCCAGTTCATATGTAACCGGTGCATATTTTCTTTCCACCGTTTTATCCTGCATAATCACTTTAGGTGAGCTGCCAAACATATCGTCCATTTTCAGGTCCATAGGTTTAGCCCCTGTAGTGGCAGATTCAAACGTAAAACGATGGTCTCCGGTTACTTCACCTACAGTATACATCGGTGCCCTTTCGCGGTCTGCTATTTTTTGAAGGGTTTCTATGTGTTCCTGTCCGATAACCAGTCCCATGCGCTCCTGAGATTCGTTTCCGATGATCTCCTTGGCAGACAGGGTTGGGTCACCTACAGGTAATTTATCCAGGTTGATCTTTCCGCCTGTTTCTTCTACAAGTTCGGAAAGACAGTTGAGGTGGCCACCCGCACCATGATCATGAATGGAAACGATGGTGTTGTGATCACTCTCTACCATTCCACGAACGGCATTGGCAACCCTTTTTTGCATTTCAGGATTGGAGCGCTGTATGGCGTTCAGTTCAATGCCTGAACCCATTGCTCCCGTATCTGCAGAAGAAACTGCAGCGCCGCCCATACCAATTCTATAATTTTCTCCGCCTAATACAACGATTTTGTCATGTACAGACGGTTTCTCTTTCCTGGCCTGGTCCGCTTTCCCGTATCCGATACCACCCGCCTGCATGATCACCTTATCGAAACCAAGTTTTCTGGCTTCTTCTTCATGTTCAAAGGTGAGCAGTGAGCCCGTGATGAGCGGCTGCCCGAATTTATTCCCGAAATCAGAAGCTCCGTTAGAGGCTTTGATCAGGATGTCCATAGGGGTCTGGTATAACCAGTTTCTCTCGGTCATCCCTTTTTCCCAGGGGCGGTTTTCTTCAAGGCGTGAAAAGGATGTCATATATACAGCAGTACCAGCCAAAGGCAACGAGCCCTGTCCGCCGGCAAGCCTGTCCCTGATCTCACCTCCCGAGCCTGTGGCAGCACCATTAAAAGGCTCCACTGTAGTTGGGAAGTTATGTGTTTCCGCTTTCAGCGAAATCACAGCGTCAAAGTCTTTAATTTCGAAATAATCAGGTACATCGGCACGTTTAGGTGCAAACTGCTGTACTCTCGGACCTTTCACAAAGGCTACATTGTCTTTATATGCAGAAATGATCCCGTTAGGGTTTGCTTCAGATGTTTTACGGATCAGCTTAAATAAAGATACAGGCTGCTCTTCACCATCGATCACAAAAGTTCCGTTAAAGATCTTGTGCCTGCAATGCTCTGAATTTACCTGGGAAAAGCCAAATACTTCTGAATCCGTTAATTTTCTGCCGAGTTTTTCTGACAGGTTATTTAAATAATCTATTTCTTCGTCACTCAGTGATAAACCTTCCTTCTTGTTATATTGGGCAATGTCAGCGATCTCCAGGATATGTTCAGGCTGAATGCTGATTGTATACAGATCCTGGTTAAGCTCCTGGTATTTCTGAAACAACATTGGATCGAAATCGTTGAAATCAGCTCTTACCTGTGTAAACTCCTCAATCCTGACAATGCCATGGATGTCCATGTTTTGAGTGATCTCCACTGCGTTTGTACTCCATGGAGTGATCATTGCAGCGCGGGGGCCTGTAAAGAAATCTGTCAGCACAGTTTCTTTATTGAGTTGGGCACCGCCAAAAAGCCAGCTTAATTTTGAAATATCAGACGAGGTAAGGGTTCGTTCTAGTTGTACAGCAAAAACAGTATTGCTCTCGTTGGAGAAGAAATAAATCATGGTTTTATTTTATGGCGCAAAGGTAAGTTAAAAATGTAAATTTCTCCCTATCAGCGCACCAACAGATTATCATTTCGGGGCTATTTTTACGGAAAATCTGAGGCATTTTGAATAATGCCCCAGATTTATTTGTCAGTACCTCACTGATCTTTACCATTGTCCGGCTGATCATCATCAGTATCTTCACTAATGATCACTGTGCCTTCAGTGGAAACAGGACGGTTTGCACCGGTCCCGTTCGTTTCGGGCAGATCCGCGGAGTCTTTGTTCTTTACAAGCTTATCAAGCTGCGTGGTAGGGTTTACATCTTCCTGGTTATGCAATTTATCTGATTCCTGTTCTTCCATCATATTAATTTTCCAAATTAAACACCATAGCGGTAAATCTGTTTTAAAATTGCCTTCTTCGTTTACTTTTTTACGACTATAGTTCTGCCGGTCACCAGGTGAAAGGTATAGACCTTGCTGAAACCGTCATCTGTAATTTCAATGGTTTCCACTAAACCGGTTTTACTAAAGGTATCTGTTACCATGCTGCCTTCTTTAACGTCCTGCAAAACACTTGTCGGTGTATCGTTATTCAATCTGATCATAATACTCAATCTATGTTTGTAAAGATACGGTTATGATCTTAGCCTTGCTGACTGTGATGTTAAAATAGGAAGCAACTGCGCCGGGATAAAAATTGTGAATTATTCGGAAAATACCTGAAAAATGTGAACAACTCAGCAGGAGCAGCGATCCTGTTCTGATCTTTTTACCAAAAATTATGACGTAAATTCCCTTTTAGTTTTCAGAAAACTTCGGGCCATTATCATAGTTATCAATGAGTTGATTTTAGATTCAGCACATCCGGATGTGTTATTCACAATGTGAGAACGGAATAGTTAACAACATGTGTTGATAACCCATACTTATCAACATTAAAATCAAAAAACTTCGGATATATGATTGCATTGTAGGTGGTTATCCCTAAGTATAAGTTTATGTTTTTTTGTTTACTATTTTCTTGATCTTCGCAATCCCCAAAAGGAAGGTAACAATTTTTTAGACGAATATATCAAGATAACTATGCAGAATACTTGTACTACAGTGTGGAATAACTCACTCCAAACTATTAAAGCGAACATCCCGAATCAGAGTTACAGAACCTGGTTTGAACCGATCTCAGCCTTAAAATTGGAAGGGAATGTTTTGACTGTACAGGTGCCCAGCTTATTTTTTTATGAGTGGCTGGAGGAACACTATGTTGGCCTTCTGCGCAAAACGGTAAAACAGCAGTTAGGAGAAGAGGGACGGTTAGAATACAACATTATTGTAGATAAATCTTCAAACAGCGGGTCACCGTATACCACCAAGATGCCGTCAAATGGTAATGCTGCGGCATCAAATCCGCAATCTCCATCGGTTCCTGTGGCAGCAACCGGAAAAGACATCAGGAACCCTTTCGTGATCCCTGGTGCAAAGCGAATGAACGTTGATCCGCAACTGAACTCCAATTACACTTTGGAAAACTATGTAGAGGGAGATTGTAACCGTCTGGCGCGTTCTGCGGGCTTCGCAGTGGCAGCGAAACCGGGAGCAACATCATTCAATCCACTAATGATCTATGGTGCTGTAGGGTTAGGGAAAACGCATCTGGCGCAGGCCATTGGAAACGAGATCAAACGCACACATCCTGAGAAACTGGTGATCTTTGTATCCTGCGAAAAATTCTGCCAGCAGTTTGTAGAATCATTAAAAAATAACACCATTAACGATTTTGTGAATTTCTACCAGGCAATGGATGTGATCATCATGGATGATGTACATAATTTTGCAGGTAAAGAAAAAACACAGGATATCTTCTTCCATATCTTTAATCATCTTCACCAGTCGGGCAAGCAGATCATCATCACCTCAGATAAAGCACCTAAAGATTTATCTGGTTTGGAAGAAAGGCTGCTGAGCCGTTTCAAATGGGGTTTATCGGCTGATCTTCAGATCCCTGATCTTGAAACAAGAATCGCTATCCTTAAAAAGAAAATGTATGCTGATGGAATTGACCTTCCTTCAGAAGTAGTTGAATACGTTGCACACAATATTGACAATAATATCCGCGAGCTGGAAGGTGCAATGGTTTCCTTACTTGCACAGTCTACATTAAATAAAAAAGACATTGACCTCCCGCTGGCGAAATCAATGCTGAAGAATTTCATTAAGAACACCTCTAAAGAGGTTTCAATGGATTTCATTCAGAAACTGGTATGTGAGTATTTTGAGGTACCGGTTAACCTGGTGAACTCGCCGACACGCAAGCGTGAGGTGGTACAGGCAAGGCAGATCTCTATGTACCTTTCTAAAAGCATGACAAAGTCATCGCTTAAAAGTATAGGTGCGTACCACGGTGGCCGCGATCACTCTACAGTAATCTATGCATGTCAGACAGTAGATGACCTCATGGGCACTGACAAGAAGTTTAAAGGTTACGTAAACGATATCCAGAAGAAATTACAGATGAACTAACTTCAGCTTACCTGGCCCCGTAAAACAGGCATGTGTAATACAGGCCCCGGTACATGACTTTTTAAAAAGAGTGTGTACCAGGGCCTATTCGCTGATGTCCGGGTGAGGCCGGGCAATAGCCTGCGTCACCTTCTGCGGTTATATTGTAGTGGGGCAGCGTAAGGGATCAATATCTCAGGTTCAGATAACTGACCTGTATATTCTCAGTCATGTAGATATAGAACACAGTCAGAATGTGGTTCACCTCGTCTTCAATTTCATTCTTCAGATCATCGTTATAGAGGTCTATCTGGAGGATCGGAAGATTGTCTTTGAATTTCATGTACAGGCGGTAGGGCATGATCCTGCCTTTGAGGATAAGCGTCTGTTCAGAGACAGATTCTAATAGTACCGGACAGATAAGGGCTATCTTATTGGCTAATGCATTTAAATCAATCGTATTCATAGCAGTAGGGTTAAAGTTCTATACGATCAATGTCTTTCGTGAACTAAATGTTTGATAGTTAGCCAATTTGAACAAAGTGAACAGACGGGTGGCTTACAGGCCACACAATTCCATTCTCCGGGTTGTTATTAAAGTTAATATGATTGTCGTTAGTAAAAGAGCGGCAAAGAGAACTGAAGCAAATAAATATGGGCATTCTATCTGTAAATCCATTCAATGGAGAAGTGATAAAAGAATATAAAGAAGATACCGTACAGGAGATAGAAGCGAAGGTCGCGGCAGTACACCAAACCTGGTGTAGTTATAAGGATACGGATTACAAGTTAAGAGCTGCATTACTGCTGAAAGTGGCCGGTCTGCTGGAAGAAAGAAAAGATGAACTGGCCAACCTGATGGCGCTGGAAATGGGCAAACCGCTCAGGCAGGGGGCAGCTGAGGTAATGAAATGCGCATCAGTTTGTGAATACTATGCTGAAAATGGTGAGAATTTCCTGGCCGACCAGTATATTGAAACCGACGCTGTTAAAAGTTATGTCAGTCTGAGGCCCATAGGGGTGGTACTGGCCATTATGCCCTGGAATTTCCCTTTCTGGCAGGTGTTCAGGTTTTTAGCACCTGCTTTAATGGCCGGCAATTGCGGGGTGTTAAAACATTCTTCAGGAGTTACAGGCTGTGCGTTGGCTATAGAGGCAGTCATTAAAGATGCCGGTTTTGAGGGTGACGTATTTAAAGCGCTGATATGCAGCAGTAAGGCTGTCGCGGAAGTAATAGAGAACCCGCTGATCAAAGCTGTTACGATTACAGGTAGCACCAATGCCGGTAAAAAAGTAGCTGAGCAGGCCGGAGGTTTACTGAAGAAAACGGTACTGGAACTGGGCGGGAGTGATCCTTATCTTGTTCTTGCCGATGCAGATGTGGCCGAAGCAGCCAGAATTTGTGCAGATGCACGGCTAATCAACAACGGACAAAGCTGTATCGCTGCCAAGCGCTTTATTGTTGTAAAGGAGGTTGAGGAAGAGTTTACCCGCTTATTTAAGTACCATATGGAACACCGGATCACTGGTGATCCGTTCAAAGACGACACCGACCTGGGGCCGATGGCAAGGGCCGACCTGAGAGATGAACTGCATCAGCAGGTACTCAAATGTATTAAACAGGGAGCGGGTTGTATTTTGGGAGGTGAGATTCCATTTGCAGATGGTGAACATGCCTTTTATCAGCCTACGATACTCAATAATGTAAAAAAGGGAATGCTGGCTTATGACGAAGAGATCTTTGGTCCGGTAGCCGCAATCATTAGCGCCGAAGATGCTGATGATGCGATCAGGATTGCAAATGATACCAGTTTCGGACTTGGAGCCGCTGTCTTTTCCCGTGATACTGAACTTGCGGAAGACATTGCCAGAAATAAACTGGCTGCAGGATCCTGCTTCGTTAATGAAGGTGTAAAATCTGACCCCGCACTGCCGTTTGGCGGGATCAATCAGTCCGGTTATGGACGGGAGCTCGGCATGTTCGGTATTCATGAGTTCGTTAACATCAAAACCGTTTACATCAAATAGCAAAGCGGCAATTATTTAAAACCAGTGTTATACTCTATTGTTATCAACAAAAATAAAGCTACCATGAAAGAGCAACAAAAAAGTGATCCGCAGAAAAAGAAACCTGTTAAAGTTGAAAATGATCCTTTTCAGCCTAAAGGGCCGCGTGACGGACTTGACAATACCGGAACCCAGGGATATGATTCTTTAAAGGATGATGGTTATACCGGATCTTCTCCCAAGGATACTGACGGTGATACCAAGGATGGTACGGCAAGTACAATTGCTCCCTGAATTGTATGAATTTTTTAATACATTCGCGCCCCGGCAAATACCGGACTGCGAATGTTTATTAATAAATTATCTCCCTTTGCGATGAATAAATTTCTTTATGGAATTGATTTTGGTACAACCAATTCTGCACTATCCATTTATGATGAGGAAAAAAAAGAGATCATCACTACCATAACGGTTCCTTCCCTGATATACTTTCAGCAGGAACAAGGCTCATTTGAAGTTCCTGATTATGTGATCGGTGAACAGGCAATTACTGCATACCTGAAAGATGGCATGAAGGGCCGCTTTATCAAATCTATCAAACAGATCCTTTCAAGAAGCAGTTTTATCGAAACCAGGATCCACAATAAAAGATACAATGCAGCTGATCTGGTTACCTTAATTCTGAGGGATTTAAAAACAAAGGCAGATAAAATTATAGGTTACGACTGTCAGAAGGCGATCATCGGCAGGCCTGTGTTTTTTGACGATGACAGCACCTCAAAGGATACACTGGCACAAACACGGCTCAGTAAAGCGGCTGAAAATGCTGGTTTTCGGGAGGTGCGTTTCCAGTTTGAACCTATAGGTGCTGCCTTCGCCTATGAAAAGACGATCACTAAAAGGGAAAAAGTGCTGGTGGCCGATCTCGGTGGAGGAACGACAGACTTTACTTACCTGGTGCTGGATCCTGCAAAAGCAGGCAGCAGGAACAGGAAGGATGATATGATTGCCAGTGGCGGAATATATATCGGAGGGGATAGTTTCGATTCTGCTTTTATGTGGGATAAAGGCACTCCATACTTTGGAAAGAACACCCTGTACGAGGCGACTCCCGGCAAAGTGCTTACAGTTCCGATATCGCTTTTTGCAAATATCTGCACCTGGGACCAGATGAATTTTTTCAATAGCCTCAGGATAAAAAGAGATATGGAAGATTATTATCATTATTCAAAAAAAGACAGAAAGTTTAAGAACCTGCTTACACTGATTGACAATAACCTGGGTTATTCCGTATTCCAGGCCATAGAGAAAACAAAGATTGAACTGTCCGGCCTGCAGGTTTCTAAATTTTTCTATTCAAATATGGAAATAGAGATCAATGAGGATATTTCTATAGCACAATATGAGGCAATTATTGAAAAAGACGTCAGGAAGATCAACGTTTATCTTGATGAATTTATGCTGAAGAACAATATCAGGGCTGAAGATATTGACAGCCTTTTTCTTACCGGAGGTACCTCACTTGTCCGGGCGATACAAAATTTATTTAAAATGAGATTCCCTCATATCCCAGTAAATTCGGGTGATAACTTTACCAGTGTTGCCAGGGGATTGGCTTTAAGCGGTTATTTATTTGAAGGGGATTAAACATTAGAAGGAAATCTGGTTTGTCTTCTGATATGGTGTAGAATATGGTGTCTGCTATTTAAATATACATTTTTGGGGATGTAAAAATGACCGAAAGTGACTATTTTCTGGCCGTTCGGTTTTGTCTAGATTTATACTTTGTTGATGTAAAGTATAACAATGTTCGGATCTGCAACCCTTGAAGTAGCCATTGGCCTGATTTTCGTTTTTATCCTGTTCAGCACTATTTGTGCAGCGATACGTGAAGGGATAGAGAGTTTTTTAAAAACGAGGGCTTCTTATCTGGAGCGCGGCATCCGCGAACTTCTGCGGGGCGACAAAAAGGAAAGCCAGGTATTGTCTACCGCTCTTTTCAGGCATCCGCTCATCTTCAGCCTCTTTACCGGCGATTATGAACCTGGCACACAAACCGGAACTCCGGGTGTATTTGCAAGAGGAAAAAATCTGCCATCATACATTCCGTCGAAGAACTTTGCCCTTGCATTAATGGACATTGCTGCACGGGGTATAACAAAAGATGAAGAGCCCGTTGATACCGCTGTAATCATATCACTGGATAGCATTCGTACAGGTCTTTCCAACATAGGGAATACCCAGGTTCAAAAAGTATTACTTACTGCTATTGATACTGCACAGGGCGACTTGAATAAAGTTCAGGCCGGTCTTGAAGCCTGGTATAACAGTGGGATGGACCGGGTCTCGGGATGGTATAAGAGATCTACCCAGTCGATCATTTTTGGTGTTGCCTTTGCTGCCGCCGTTCTTATGAACGTAAATACCATTCATATCGCCGATTACCTTTTACGTAATGACGCTGCCAGGGCAATTTTAGCAGAACAAGCCGGAAATCTGCAAAAAGAGGGGGCTTTTATTGCGCTCAATTCTGCAAAAGCTGCTTCAGAGCTCAATGTTGGGACGCTTCCAATAGGATGGAACGCCGGCTGGCATGTTGTTGGGTTAAAGGAGCTTAGTAAATCAGACGGTCTCTGGAAATATCTTTTTATGCCTTTGATCGGATGGTTCATCACCGCATTGGCGGCAACGCTGGGTGCGCCCTTTTGGTTTGATACCTTGAATAAAGTGATGGTTATTCGTTCCACAGTAAAACCTCACGAGAAAAGCCAGGAAGAAAATTCTGAAGACAGATAATTCTTTGTATATAGCAATTGAGTGTACCAAATTTCCACCGTTGCAGCTTCATAAAGCCGCGTTCTTCGTTTTCCTATCAGCACAGGTTTGAAGGAGAGATATGCATGGGATGTAATTATATAATTCAAAATAGGGTCCGAAAATTGTTGTAAATACGTTTTTAATTTATGTATTTATTTCCTAAATTTAGTAAAAGTACCTGTTTTTGGTTCGTTTAACTACTGTATTTAATTGGAGTTAATTACACATAAAAGTGTATATTTAAATTATAACTATTAGATTTGTTTAGAGGGGATAAAAAATGATGTTTTATAACATAATAATCAGATCCTTGCACAAGCTATTATTTTACTGTTAATCTTGGTCAGGATTAGTTGTTCTTTGATAACTTATACTCTCCTTTAAGATTGTGAATTACTCTTTTGGTTCTAACCTTTATCATATGTTAAAACACAAATTATATGAAGTGCTTTTTAGTGTCAGTCATCTTCCTGATGAGTTAAAAGACAATAGCAAACGCGAGGAATTGATCAAAGTAGTTGAATCGCAATTGTCTGTTCGCAGCCTGAAGAAAAACCAGGTTATTCTCACCCCGGGTTATATAGCTGACCATATATATTTCCTTGAAACGGGAACGGCGAGAGGTTATTTTTACGATGGGGAGGGAAAAGAGCACACGTTATATATGTGGGACGAGAGAAGTATCATCACTGATTCCATGAGTTATTTTTCTGATCAGCCTACAGATCTGTATATCGAGGTATCACAGAACAGCACGTTGTTATCCCTGTCAAGGGAAAAATTACAGGAGATCATGTCGGCATTTCCTTATCTTGAAGTTGTCATTGACTCAATATTTTTCAATGATTTTTTGGCATGTCGTAAAAGAATTATGGATCTGATCTCACTCAATCCCGTTGACAGGTATAATAATCTGACAAAATCTTTTCCTAAGGTGGACCTGAAATTTCAGCAACAGGACATTGCCTCCTATCTCGGCACCAGCCGGCAAACCTTGTCCCGGTCTAAAAGGGGAGAACATCCCTAAAGCTTATCTTTCCATGGCTGCTGCGCAAATCCTAGTCCGACCTGGTAGAAATGATAACTCCTTTAGCTTACAGCAAAAACCAGTTGAAATTTAGCCCCGGCATGCTGTAACCAAGTCTTTCACTTCGTAACGCTGCAGGTAAAAAACGGCTCGTCTGGCTCCATAACAGTGTAGATACAGATAAATAGGGGAAGGAAAGAATTTGTATTTTAGCAGCCGGAGTCTAAATATCAAATTAAAAATCCTTATGAATAAATTTTTCCCGGTAGTCATCATTTACGCGTTCAGTCTTATTTCAGTTTCTTATGCCCAATCGTCCTGGATGAAATTAAAGGAAGAATTAGTTTTTACCAATCCTCCGTTTAAACAATGTCATGCTTCTACTATTGTTGAGATTTCTCCGGGAAAGGTATTACTTGCTTGTTTTGGCGGATCGGCTGAGGGCAAAAAAGATGTTGACATCTGGTTATCCACTGCCGGCGATGATGGGTTTTCACAGCCTGATGACATTGCCAATGGAATGGTGAGTGATACCCTGAGGTTTCCCGCGTGGAACCCTGTATTATTTAAATCTGATCGGGGAAAGTTATTCCTTTTTTACAAGGTGGGCCCAAATCCAAGGGAATGGTGGGGGATGGTAAAAACCTCTGATAATAATGGTCAAAGCTGGACAACCGCTCATCGTTTACCAGACGGCATCCTCGGGCCTGTGAAGAATAAGCCGGTGCAATTGGCTAATGGTACTATATTATGCCCTTCCAGTGTTGAACTTACGGAAAAGCGCTGGATAGCGCATATCGAAAAGTCGGTCGATGAAGGAAAGACATGGGAATTGATCCCTGTGGATCATGAATCGAAATTTGATGTCATCCAGCCCAGTATTCTTTCCTATCACAAAGGAAGAAAACTTCAAATCCTGTGCAGAAGCAAACAGGGAAGTGTAATGCAGGCATGGTCGTCTGACGGCGGCAATACCTGGGGCAAGCTGAGTAAAACAACGCTTTTAAATCCGAATTCAGGTACAGATGCTGTTACACTCAGAGATGGGTCGCAGCTGATCGTTTATAATCCGGATGTTCCGGGCAAGGATTGGTTCAACGGCAGAAGTAAGTTAAGGGTAGCGGCTTCTAAAGACGGCCAGATATGGAAAGATATCGTAATCCTTGAAAACGGCTCAAAAGAAGAATACAGTTATCCTGCAATTATCCAGACAAGTGATGGACTGGTGCATATTACGTATACCTATGACAGAAAAAATATAAAACATATTGTGCTGAAAAAGGGGTAGCACATTGATCTATATGCAAAACTCTGCCTATAAGATAAATAATGCTACCCGATGAAATTTTAATGATGCTGTTCATTCAGGAAGGGCAGGATATCATTCCCGATCTCTTCTGCATGAGTTTCCAGGGTAAAATGTCCTGTATCATAAAATTTCACAAGCGCATTTAGGGTTGTCACGTTTACGGGCTTCAGCTCCAGCAGGTAAGAAAAATGGATCTTTATTGCCCCATACCGCCAGAAACTTTGGTTTCTATTTTCATAAAGAACCGGGAACTATGACCACTATTATTATATTCAGGAAAAATGTTCCTCGGTCAGGTGCACTAGAAGTATTCCTGGATATGTATAAGGAAAGAGGCGATTGATCTGTTTTTTGATATTTCAGGAATTAGTTTAGCTTTGAATCTGTGAGATCATTAGACTTTAATAACAAATGGATTTTGGTAACCGGGGCTTCCTCCGGTCTAGGATATGAAATGGCCTGTCAGCTTGCCCGGCATCATAAAGCAAACCTGATTATCGCTGCCAGGCGTGAAGACAAACTGAGCCAGTTAAAAACAGATCTGGAACAGCGGGAGAACATTCAGGTAAAAGTTGTTGTAGCCGATCTTTCTGTACCTCAGGACGTAGAGCGGTTAATTAAGGAAAGCTTAACCGGACAGCAACTTTACGGTGCCATTTTGAATGCTGGTATTACTCATTTTGGACCTCATGCAGAACTGTCAGAAGACAAATTTGAACTTCTGGTACGCACCAATGTGATCAGTGTGGTTCGGATTACAAGTGAACTGGTCAAATATTTCGAAACATCAGGATCGGAGGGAGGAATTATGATCGTATCAAGTATGGCGGGGATATTTCCGGTACCCTATCAGGCGGCTTACTCAGGTACCAAATCATTTTTGATCGGTTTTGCGAATGCTCTGGCTCATGAAATAAAAAGTTCAGTGCTTTCATTAACTATTTTTGCACCTGGTGGTGTAGTTACCGAAATGACAGCAACGGAAGAATTCAATGACCTGAAAGGTTGGCTGATGCCTGTGACTGAAGCTGCAAAGGAAGGTATCTTTGCATTGAAACACAGAAAGTTTAATTATGTGCCCGGCGCTATCAACAGGTTTGGCAATATCTTTATGAAACTGCTGCCAAAAAAGCTCATTACTGGTATTCTGGCCAAAACCTATCAGCGGTCTCTGGCTAAAGTTGAACGCTCCAAAAACACAAAAATCTCTTAACCGGTTTTTCTTACCCGTGTGAAATAGTCTCCTGCAATTTGTATATAACATTCTTATTATTAGTTTTTTATATATTTAAACTTATTTTTCAGTTGTATAACTGAAAAATAAGTTATAGCTTCGTGTTATGGAGGAGTTAACAAAAGCTGAAGAACGGATCATGCAGGTTTTATGGAAATTAAAAACTGCCTTTGTTAAAGATATTATTGACGCGCTTGAAGAGGAGCCGAAGCCGCCCTACAATACCATTTCCTCCATCGTCAGGTTATTGGAGAAAAAAGGCTATATAGCCTACAAGGCTTACGGAAAAACCTATGAATACTTTCCCGCCATCAGCAAAGAGGAGTATACAAAAACTACATTTTCTAAAATACTTTCGGGGTATTTTGACAATTCACCTGTAAGCCTGCTCTCATTTATGGTAAAAGAGGAGAAGCTCAGTGAGAAAGACATAGAAGAACTTAATGCGCTCATCAACAGGAAATCCCAATGATGAAACTTCTAATCTACCTTGCCGAGACTGCTTTCAGCTCCATCGTCTTTTTTGCGTTTTACGCCTTGTTTCTAAAAAAGCTGACTTTTTTTAGAACAAACAGATTTTACCTGCTCTCTGCACTTCTGTTCAGTTTCGTCATCCCTGCATTGCAGATTACCATACACCGTACGGCTGAGCCGGTTCTGGCCAGCAACATTTTGCCCAACCAGATCGAAAAATTACACATTCGTTCTTTACGCCCGTTGATAAAGCGCCATCAGCAGCCTGTCAGCGTTGCGTCGCTGCTGGTATGTGGTTATACCTGTGTTGCCCTTTTATCTTTCGGAATGGGAATACTCCGCTTGTACCGCTTATTGAAATATACGCGCGCTGATAACATTGAAAAAGACGGGCTGAAGATCATTTACAAGACCAGTGGTTTTGCCAACTGCTCATTTTTCAATTATGTTTTTATTGATCCCCGCAATCTTACGGTTGATGAAATGCAGATCTTGTTACACCACGAACAGGTGCATGCAAGACAATGGCATTCTGCAGATAAAATCTTTCTCCTGCTTTGCCGTTCTCTGCTCTGGTTCAACCCGGTAGTTTATCTGTACGATCGTGAACTGGAAAAAGTTCACGAATTTGAAGCCGACGCGGTTACTTCATACCAGTCGGACGTAAAAACCTATGCAAGTCTGCTGATCAAACTATCCAATGACAAAACACCTGTGCTTACCCACAGCTTTGGCACTCATCCCGTGAAAGAACGGATTATGATGCTGTTCAGTGCCCCCTCAGCAATATATTCCCGGTCGGCCTATACGCTGATCGTACCGCTGTTATCCGGATTAACCTGGTTATTTTCCTTCCAGTACGTATATGCTGCTCCATTATCCGGGCCATCTTTTACACTGGTTCTTGATGCCGGACATGGTGGAACAGACAACGGATCCGAATTTCAGGATATCAAAGAGAAGGGACTGGCCCTCATGTTAACGAATAAAATCAAAGTATTGGCGCAGGCCAGAGGCATAACAGTCGTCAGCACCCGCAATAAGGATACGAACGTTAGCCTGAAGGACAGGGCGCAGAAGAAAGGCGACCTGCTGATCTCCTTACATTGCAATGCGGCGGCCGATCAACAGCAAAACGGAATCCAGATCATGTACAGCAGACCGGCATCAGACCGGCTCAAATCAGCCAGGCTGGATATGCTCAGTGATAACCTTTTCCAGAAGTTAAAAGAACTGGAGGGGATTAGAACTGATCAGGTATCTAAAGACGTTACAGGGCTTTATCTTTTGGAAAAAAGTACGGCTCCGAGTGTGTTACTGGAATTGGGTTTCATCAGTAACTCCGCAGACAGGGCCTTTTTAACCAACGCCGCCAAACAAAATGATCTGGCAGCTGCAATAGTTCAATCGGTTTTAGATTACCGCACTGATCTCAGATCCCTGCGCGAATGACCTGCAAAGGGGGGGTATTATCAATTTTAATGTATTTTGCCATACATGCTGTGCATGCGCAATCTCATGACCGGGCGCGGGGCATAAAAGACACATCTGTACTGAGCAGGGATAGCTCAGTGCTGAAGCAGCCTCAGAAACCGGCCCTGAATTTAAAAGAAGTAAAAATCAGGAAGGCGAAACCGCTGATTGAAAAAAAGATTGACAGAATTGTTTTTAATGCCGACAACAGCATTGCCGGTACAGGCACAGATGTTTTGGAGCTGATTGGTAAAATCCCTGGGTTAAGGGTTGTAAATGATATGATCTCCATTGTTGGCAAAGGCAGCGTCAATGTGATGGTAAACGACCGGCTGATTCAACTCTCTGGTGACGATCTTGCCAGTTACCTGAAGTCTATTCCCTCGGATCAGGTTTCAAAGGTGGAGATCATCACAAATCCCCCGGCAAAATATGATGCGCAGGGTAACAACGGACTGCTCAATATCATTCTGAAAAAGGCCATTAACGACGGACTGCAGGCTTCCGTTAATTTCGATTATAGCCTTGCAAATTATGCTACAGCCGCCATAGGCGGGAACATGAGTTACCGGAAGGATAAACTCAGCCTCTACACTAATTTTAATCTGCGTAAGGGCTCCATTGCGCCTGAAGAGCAAACAGAAGTATTTTACCCCGGGCAAACCTGGACTAGCTTAAATCGATACAGAAATTTTCGGACAGTACCCGCCGGACAGATTGGGCTGGACTACCAGCTTTCAAAAAATACATTTATCGGGGCCTCCTACAATGCCGGGAGCACCCGTTTTCATTCAAATGAAAATATCAGGACTACAATACTGAACAGCAAACTTCAAACACTGGATTCTACACTGATGTCAGACGCGAATGCAAAGATCAGATCAGGCTTTAACTCGGTCAACCTGTTTCTAAAAAGGGTGATCGATACTTCCGGAAAACAGGTCTTTATCAATGCAGACTGGTTTAAGTACCATGATAATAAAGAAAGGTTTTTTAATAACAATACGTATTTAAATGATGGCCGTTTAGCTGAAGATTCTTTTGCCCAATACCTCTCTGCCAGTCAGCAGGATATCAATCTTTACACCTTACAGGCAGATGCCGACCTGCCTTATCACTTCTTCAGGTTATCTTTTGGAAGTAAATTTAGCTTCATCAGGAATAAAAGTGATGTTTCATTTTATAAACAGCTAATGGAAGAGTATGTACCCGTTCAGGATCAAACCAACGTGTTTGATTATACTGAAAACACGCAGGCCCTGTATATCAACGCAAATAAAACTGTTAAAAAATTGACCTTACAGATTGGACTGAGGGCAGAGTACACGCAGATAAGGGGGATATCATCTAATGAGGATCAAACAGATCGGAACCGGTATTTACAACTGTTTCCGACTGCTTTTTTATCTTATCGCTTAAATGAACTCAATACTTTTGCGCTGAGTTACGGCAGGCGCATTAACCGGCCGAAGTATAAAAAATTAAATCCCTTCAGGTGGTACAGTAATCAATATGCATATACGGAAGGCAATCCGTTCCTCAAACCGTCATACAGTAATAATCTGGAACTGTCACATACCTATGCGGCTGTTTTAACCAGTTCTGTATCCTTTGGCTATACAAATAATGGTTATGGCGATGTTAATTTCACTGACCGTCAATCTAACATTCAGGTGATCAGGCCTGTGAATTTTATTACCGGATATAATTACCAGTTCAGCAATTCCCTTTCCCTAAACCCGGTGGCCTGGCTGCAAAGTAATAGTCAGTTGAACTTGTTTTACAACCTGTCTAATTCGTCCCTGGCTGAAACCAACGCTTCTTTAAAAGGTGTTGGTGCATATTTTTCTACCAGTAACCAATTTTATTTCAATCAGGACAAAACGCTGTCAGGGGAGGCTGGCTTCTGGTATCAGTCCGGCGGAATTGATGGGCTGCAAAAGCTTGAAAGACAATATAATTTAGATATCGGTTTAAGGAAACTGCTGCTCAATAAGCGACTGCAGCTTACTGCAGGTCTTACAGATGTGCTAAAATCAAATCAATACAGGTATACCAGCCTGGTTAATAATATTGAACAACGTTATGCAAATTATTACGATTCCAGGAAACTGCGCGTAAGTATCAGGTATAATTTTGGCAACGACCGGGTGAAAGCAACCACAAGAAAGCCTGGAAATGATGAAGAAATACGGCGGAACAATTGAACCATTTTCCCTGCTCCGTCCACCGGTTCCTACTTCACTAAGATCTCTTCAGGATCAAGGTCTTTCCTATAGATCCTGATGAAGTCCAGCTTGCCCTTCAAATCAAAAAACTCCCATTTTCCTATGTAGAACCAATGTATATACCCTTCTTTTTCTATTGTTTTAACAGTTTTTCCAATTGAATTGATCTTTCCGTTCGGATAATAAAAACTGGTGTAACAAGTATCACGCTTGTACTTCTCTTTAGATAAAAGATGACCATTGGCGTAGGTTTTCCAGGTGCCTCTCTCAACACCCATTTTATAAAACTGTATCCTTTTATATTCCACGGTATCAAGTTGTGTTTTCTCCACCCACTTACCGGTCTTAATCCCATTTTTGTAGCGGTTGGTACCACAACCGCACATCATCAAAATTGCTATAACTGCTGTCAGCAGCATAGAAGTCAGGTCTTTAATTGTCATCTGATTTACTTTGATTCTAACTTACAACTAAATATATAGTTTTGCAACTATATATTTAGTTTTGTTTATTCCTGCCACGAATTATTGCACAAATATCCCCATATTCGGGTGTTGTGCGGAGGGAATAGAAGTTACAACTTTGAAAAAAATAAATCATCCCGTTATATACCTATCGCGGGCAATGGTTTAACATCTCTTTTTTAAAACCACAGCATATGGCTACATGGAAGACAGATCCTGCTCACAGTACCGTGCAGTTCAGGGCAAAATATTTAATGCTTACCGCAGTTACAGGGTATTTCACAGATTTCAACGTAGATGTTGAAAGCGAAGGTGATGACATAAGGAGCAATCCTGCTATTCATTTTACTGCCGAAGTTAACTCTTTACAGACAGGTAATCATCAAAGGGATGGACATCTGAAATCAGATGATTTCTTTGATGCTGCAAAATATGGACAGGTCAGGTTTAAAGGAACGGATCTTGAACAGATTGGAGTGATCAAACATCCGTTTCCAATTGGTCCCCGTCAGAAAAGTTACCGCCTGGAGGGCGACCTCACAATCAGGGGTATTACCAGACCAGTTACTTTGAAAGTGGACTACGAAGGGCAGGTCACCGATAAGCAGAATCGCATCATTGCGGGTTTTACGGTAACCGGAAAGCTCTCGAGAATTGAATTTGGAATGAACTCAGCAGAGAAAACCGGCGCCGGAAAACTCGTTGTCAGCGACGAGATCCGTATCAGCTGCGACATTCAGCTGATCAAGACTGCCTGATCCGGGCTAAACCTGTTCCGGAACGCCTGTCCTCGCTCAGGATATTAGCGCCCCGGAACAGGGTCAGCATCGATTTCCATAACGCCCAGAGGGATCTCTACATAAAAAGTAGTTCCTTTTCTTGCCTTGCTTTGAAACCAGATCTTTCCTCCATGTCCTTCAGTAAGTGATTTTACGATCCACATTCCCAACCCAACCGACTCTTCTCCATCCAGGCCTTCTCTTCCGGCTTTCGTATACTTATTAAAAAGAAATGGCTGAAGGTTCCTGGGGATGCCAATCCCATCATCAGTCAGGGTCATCAAAAATGTTTTTTCCAGCAGATCAACGTTCAGCAAGATATGCCCATCATTTTTTGTGAATTTTATGGCGTTTGAAACAAGGTTATTTATAATCTGGACGAATTTCATACCGTCCAGCTGTGCGAAGATCTTATCATGTGAAAAGGTATAGCCAATGTTTTTGCTGATGTTATTTTGCGATTTGATATAGATATCCATCGCCTGCTGAACCTCGAGCACCACATCCAAACGCTCTTTGCTTATTTCCATTTTTGCAGTGTCCAGCACTTCTTTTTTCAGCAGCGATTCAATAAGGTCAATATTTCGCTTTGAAATATCTTTGATCATCTTTGTCAGCTGAAGAAGCTCCTTATTTCCACGCATTTTTTTTGCGATGATAGAGGCCAGCATTTGCACGCTGCCTATGGGTCCGCGCAGATCGTGGGAAAGAATTTCGAGTGCCGAATCTTTCCATCCGTTTATTTTCTGGATGCTGATCATGTTTGCTTTTCTGAAAGAGTCATCTTCGGCAGTACCGGTGATGTATTGTATCTTATTGCCTTTGAGAATAGGATATATTTTTACCCTTATCCATTTTTCTGTTCTATCAGGAAACTGAATCCTGAAGTTTAACAAACTGCCCGTCTTCTTTTTTAGCAGAAATTTCATTCTGGATGCTGTATCTTTCAGATCATCCTTATGAATTAGCTGAAGGAAAATCTTTGGCGTCTCCAGTAGTTCATTACTTTTTCTTTCGGTAATATGCTCAAAAGCCGCACTGATATACTCAAAGAGGCCTGTAGCGGGGTTGAATATAAAAGTCACCTCGTCCGACTTATCCATCATCTGTTTCAATACTAAACTTTCATTATCTTCCATAAGATGTAAAGTAGGTATTTAAAACCGTCAGGCTCTAAATTAATATTTGAAGCGGTCACGCTGATGACGGGAAACGCATCATTTGACCTTCCCTGGTGAGCAGTTGAAAAACAGCTTAAATGCCCTTTAATCTGGAGAAGCAGGCTGCTGATCGGGCCTTCTGCTCATCCGCTTGCGGATACGGCTCAGGGAAGGGGGCTCAATCCCCAGGTATGAAGCAATGTGATAGAGGGGCACAGCCTGGAAAATATCAGGATGGGCCCGCAATAGCTCCGAGTACCGGTCTTCCGGCGTTTTAAACATTAAGCTTTCGGTGTTCACCATCACAGCATGTAAGGCCGATTCTGCGAAAATTCTTCCAAATCGTTCCCAGGCCGGAGAAATACTATACAGGTGCTGGAGATGGTCATAGTGTATATACAAAATTTCGGAATCCGTCATCGATTCGGTATAATACTCACAGCTTGTCTGACTCAGAAAGCTCTTGAAAGAACTCATAAACTGGTCGTTGGTAAAAAACAGCATGTTCCTTTCCGATCCGGAAACATCATGGTATTTGTATATTCTGAACACACCGCTGAGTACAAATCCGAGATGTCTGCATACGTTTTTGTACTCGTTATAGAATTCACCTTTGACAAATGTTTTAGGGTGCCAGTAAGGAATTGATTTATCAAATTCCTGATTGCTCATTCCGGAAATGGCTTTTATTATCTTCCTTAATCTTTCAATATTTTCCATCCTTTTTTCCGGCCCTGCTGGCCGTTCGGAGCTAAGGTATATACCAATCGGTATAAAAGCAAGGATGAAGATAGCTCAGATCTGCGCAACGAAACTGAATGAACGTGTTTTTAGCCATTTCTGGCGAATGGATGACTATTCCGGCCGATATTCTCTGGAAGGGCGATCTGAATTATTACAGTAATAAGACCGATTGGTATGATGTAGTATTTGCATTGACTTTCAGAACTCTTGATAAACACAGGTCATGATTCGAATAAATAAGATCAAAAAGAGGCAGGGAAAGCTGCCTCTTTTTGATTAACTCTTAATTATTATCTAATTCCTGGCGGTATGTGTGTTGATACTGCCGTTCAGGAACATATTCGCCTGTAGAACAAAGTGCTCATGGTACTGGTAAATTGAGCCGTGGTTAGAGTCTGGATAGATAATTAGCTGTGCATCAGGGAGAAGTTGCTGCAGAAGATAAGAATTAAAAGTAGGAAATAATACATCCTCTTTACCATTGACTACCAACACCGGTTGTTTGATATTTTTGAGGTAATCATAGGACCCCGTGCTTTTTCTGCCCCACTCGCCAATTGCTGCAAGCTGGGCGGGAATCACTTTATCATTGATAGTAATGTCCCTGTTTTCCTTTCTGGATCTGATGCGGTCAAGGAAAAGCCATCCGGCTTCCTGGCTGCTTTCTGTCGGCGAAAAAAAAGTTTCCAGCAGCAATTCGTCGGGTTGGCCATATTCCTTGTTAAACATTGCCCAAACTTCAGGCGAAAAGGTTTCAAGACCTTCGCCACCCCTCGGACCAGAACCTACGAGTATGATCTTGTTTACGAGTTCCGGCCGGTTCAGTGCAACTTCCTGGGCCGTAAAACTACCCATAGAAAAACCAAACAGATCAACTTTTCTTAATCCAAGCGCATCAATAAACGCTATGGCATCTTTAGCGATACCGGCGATGGTATAGGGTACTTCGCCCCCGGATGCAGCAATGCCTGCGTTATCAAAAAGGATGACCTCACGCTCTTCAGACAGGGGGGCAGTCACTGCCGGGTCCCAGTTATCAAGTGTTCCGGTAAAATGCTGAAAAAATACTAAAGGCAGGTTGCCCTTTTTGCCAAAACGACGATAAGCGAATTTTATACCGTTCACCTCAACATATTGTGTTGGTGCGGTTAGGTGTGTGTAACTATTCATTTTATTATTTAATTAATGATGAAACTAATATTCTTTATTTTCCATTTTTAAATCTGTATCTCATCACGGCCATGATTGATAGGGCAAATATATAATGAACAATCGTTCATATTTAGGAAAATTATCCCGCATTCTCTTTGTTTACAGCAACGTGACAAAAATGAACAATCGTTCACTGTACTTTGTATTCAAGAAAATACGCCATGAACAGAGCAGAGAAAACAAGACAGTTTATCATTGAGCAGACTGCGCCTCTTTTTAATACCAAAGGAGTTGCGGCTACCGCCATAACTGATATTATGAAGGTTACTAATATGGCTAAGGGCAGCCTGTACGTACATTTTCAGAATAAAGAGGAACTGAGTCACTGTGCCGTGGATTGGAACCTGCAACAATTTACCGACAAAATATCGGCTGAGGCGGAGAAGTTTACCGGGGCCAGGGCTAAATTCTTCGGGCTGCTTGATTACCTTGGTGATCCGCTTAACCCGCCCGTGCAGGGTGGATGCCCTATGATGAACTTTGGAATGGAGGCCGATGATACCAGCCCGGTTATCAGGCAAAAAGTGAACCAGACGATCTGCACTGTACAGGAGGGAATGGTTGATATCCTGGAAAAAGGCGTTACCGATGGAGAATTTGATCCTGAATGGGACTACAGGTCCTTTGCCATCAAGGCTTATGCGATGATAGAGGGAGGCATCCTGGTGTCAAGGGTATCACAGGATATTTCCCAGATGAAAATGCTGGTAGGTATGCTTAAAGATGAAATTGATCAGCAATTTTTACCGGGCCGCTAATCAGTTTCTTCTGCAATCATCAGTAATTATACAGGTGAAATTTGCAGGAGGATCATGTCCGGTCCAGCTGCAAATTCGCGGGTGTGCATCCAGCTCATGTGACAGTATGTGATTCAGCTTATGCACCGGCCATTTTAGAAGCCTGGATAATAGCATCGGCAAAGGCTTTTGGCGCCTCCTGAGGAAGGTTATGGCCAATACCGCCCTGAAGGGTCTGATGGGCATATTTCCCTTTAAACCGGGCAGCATAGTCTGTAGGGGCTGGATGCGGGGCACCATTAGCGTCGCCTTCAAGTGTAATTGCCGGAACTGTTATTGCGGGCGAAGTTGCCAGGATCTTTTCGAACTGATCATATCTTTCTTCTCCTTCAGCAAGGCCCAGTCGCCACCTGTAGTTATGGATCACGATTGCAACGTGGTCAGGGTTTTCCAGCGAAGCAGCTGATCTTTCAAAAGTAGCTTCGTCAAATTGCCATTTTGGAGAAGCCGTTTGCCATATCAACTTTGCAAAGTCTTTCCGGTTGGCTTCATAGCCTAAACGGCCGCGTTCAGTTGAAAAATAGTATTGGTACCACCACAAATATTCTGCTTTTGGAGACAGCGGTTTTTTATTTCCTTCCTGGCTTCCGATCAGGTATCCGCTTACTGAGACCAGGGCTTTGCAGCGCTCCGGCCATAGGGCGGCAATAATATCTGCTGTGCGTGCTCCCCAGTCACATCCTCCGATGATGGCTTTTTTGATTTTCAGGGCATCCATAAATGCGATAATATCGGCTGCAATAGCAGATTGCTGACCATTTCTGACTGTGTCTGCAGAAAGGAACGCAGTTGTTCCATGGCCCCGTAAATGGGGTACAAGGACGCGGTATCCCTGGGCTGCGAGTAATGCCGATACTTCTGCATAGGTGTGGATATCATAAGGCCATCCATGCAAAAGAACAACTGCCTGACCGTTCACAGGCCCGCTTTCCGCATACCCCACATTCAACACTCCGGCCTTTACCTGTTTGATCTGATCGAACTGGGCTGGCAAAGAGTTACGGTTTTCCCTTTTGCCGGATCCGTTAGTTTTCTCTTTTGCTTCAAGGATGTTCAATCCTCCTATCTGTGAGGCGGCAATGCCCAGGGCCGCAAGGCTTAGAAAGCGGCGGCGGCCAAAGTTTTTTTCGTTTTCCATTTTTCTGAATTGCATTTTAGGTTTAACAATAGTGGTTTACATTATATCGCTGCCGATACCTTTGAGTAGGTCACAGGGTAGAGTTTACGGAACATTATATAAGTTACTGAAACCATGATGAATGCTACAACGGCGTCGGCGGTAGCAGGCAGTCCTATTACAGCTAGTTTGGAGCAAAAAGCAAATATGATATCAAAGAAAATTCCTGCAAATACCCATTCTTTCAGTCTCAGCAATTTGTTGGGGATCAACAGGACTATGACTCCCGTGAGCTTTACTACACCCAGCACGTAGATAAAGTATTCCGGATAGCCTAATTTGAGAGTGATGTCCCAAACGATCGGATTTTTGGTCAGCTCTCCGGTTCCGCTTGCAGTAAACCATAATGAAGTTAGCGCAGCTCCGATCCAATAGATTGTTTTAGTTGTTTTCTGTGTCATGGCATTTTTCTTTTTTAGTGTGATACAAAATTGCGTCGTAGATCATTTATTTGACAGAGGAATGAATGTGAACCCGGCAAATTAGCATCTGAAATAGACAATTCGGTACATGCAGCCATAGAAGAACACCCATTAGCCCCGGCGTGAAAACAACGGTCTTCAATATGATCAGCTATCTATGAAAAACTGCATGTATCCCCGTTAACGGAAACTCTTGTAAAAGCAGTGAAGGATGGATTAGTGGAATGATGCCGTGAAATATCGTTTATCTTTACGCAAAATGGCGGTATATCGTTTGATAAATAATATAATATTTCCTTAAACATCTGGTAGTCATCTGTTTGTGTGATTGGCGCATGTTTTGTATGACTGTTTGATATCGCTCATCTATGAAAGCAAATCTACTCAGGCTGCCATTCCGTTATTCCGTTATCTGGTCCGGAATTCTTTTAATCATTTATTGTCCCTGCACCGTTAAAGGACAAAACTCTACAGTAGTAAAGGGAGTAATCACCGATGCCAAAACAAAAGAGACTATGCCTGCCGTCACAATAGCCTTTGTAGGGACTTCCACAGGAGCAAGTGCTGATAGCCAGGGTCACTACCGCATTAGTGGTACAGGGGATCTCAAACAGGTCCGCTTCTCATTTATTGGTTATCAGACGGTGGTCAGAAACATCGTTCCCGGGCAGGAACAGGAGATTAACATTGCATTAACGGAAGACAGTCATTTACTGAATGATGTAGTGATCAACGGGGGTAAAAGAGCAAGGTACCGCAATAAGGGAAATCCTGCAGTGGAATTGATCAGGCAGGTGATTGCCCATAAAGCTGAAAACCAACTGGAAAATTACAGCTATGCCGAATATCACCAGTATGAGAAAATGATCTTTGCGCTGAGTAACCTCTCAGACAAATACAGGGATAAGCGTATTTTCAAAAATTATCAGTTTCTATTTCAGAAACAGGATTCCACAGCGATAGGAGGAAAGAACCTGCTGCCCCTTTATATGGAAGAGAAGATCTCGCACACCTTTTTCAGAAAGCAGCCCTACGCCAAAAAACAATTCATGGAGGCCGATAAGCAGGTAAAATATGACCCGCGTTTTATTGACAACCAGGGGCTGAGCACCTATTTCACCCGGATGTACCAGGATATCAATATTTATGACAACAATGTTTCCATGCTAGGGAACCAGCTGCTCAGCCCGATTGCCGATGCCTCACCAACATTCTATAAATTCTTCATCACCGATACCCTGAAAGATGTTAGCCCCAACCTGATAGAACTCAGCTTTACTCCACGCACCACAACTGACCTGCTGTTTGAAGGGCGGATTTATATCACCATGGACGGCAAGTTCGCGGTCGAAAAGGCCTTTTTAACGGTAAATAAAAACATCAACCTCAATTTTGTGCGGCAGATGCAGGCCACCCTCGCTTTTGAAAAAGCCGCCGATGGCAGGTACCACTTAAGCCAAAGCGATCTGAAGATAGAATTTGGTATCAACAAAAATAAGGGCGGCGGCATCCTGGGCGAGAGAGTAGTCATGCTAAGAGATTTTGCAATCAATATACCCAGGCCTGTAACTACATACCAGGGCCCCTCAGAGGTGATCAGTGCAGACGCAGAAAATAAGAACGATGAATATTGGACAAAAAACCGTCCCGATAGCCTAAAGGCGTCGGAGGTGAACATCTATAAAAATATTGACAGCCTGCAAACCATTCCATCTTTCAGGCGTACCATGGATATTGCCACGCTGGTACTGGCAGGATATAAAAGTTTTGGCCCTTTTGAAGTAGGCCCCTTAAATACGTTTTACAATTTTAACCCCATCGAAGGGTTCCGGCTCCGGCTGGGAGGGCGTACCACAACCGCGCTGAGCAAGCGCTGGTATTCCGAGACCTACGGTGCCTATGGGTTCAGGGATAAAAAGTTCAAATACTTCCTCAGCGGCACATATTCGTTTAATAACAAGTCGGTGTATTCCTATCCGCAAAGTTTCATCAGGGCAAGTTTTCAGCACGATACGAAGATTCCCGGGCAGGAGCTGCAGTTCGTACAGGAAGATAATTTCCTCCTTTCCTTTAAACGCGGAAACAACGATATCCTCACGTACAACAATGTCTTCCGGTTTGATTATGTACAGGAATTCCTTAACCACTTTTCCTACAAGATCGGTTTCAAAAAGTGGAACCAGAAGGCTGCCACTCCCGATGTAGGCGGAGCTTTATACTATCAAAATATAGTAAATGGACTTCCGAATTTTATTGATGCCGTGAAAGACATTCAGGTATCTCTCGAATTGCGGTACGCGCCGCATGAAAAGTTTTACCAGGGCAAGCTGTACCGCACGCCTATACCTGATAAATATCCGATTTATACTTTCCGCTACCAACAGGGATTTAAAGGGGCACTTGGGGGGCAGTACCGATATGAAAACTTTACTGCCAATATTACCAAGCGCTTCTACCTGTCTCAGCTGGGGTATGCCGATGTCAGCTCTGAAGGAGGGGTGATTGCGGGCAAAGTCCCCTTTCCGCTGATGGACATCCACCATGCAAACCAGAGTTATGCACTGCAACTGCAATCCTATAACCTCATGAATTTCCAGGAATTTGTGAGCGATCATTATGCAGCGATCAATGTAGACCAGAACTTCAACGGCTTTTTCTTCAATAAGATCCCCTTGCTGAAGAAGCTGAAATGGAGGGAAACGATATCCTATAAAGTGCTCTGGGGTGGAGTTAGGTCACAGAATGACCCTGCCAGGGATCCCGCGTTATTGCAGTATCCTGAACGGAATGGCGTCCCCTTTACCTACACGTTAAACAATGGGCCATACCAGGAAGGCAGCATTGGTATCGGTAATATCTTCAAAGTGCTCAGGCTGGACTATGTGAAGCGTTTCTCTTATCTTGATCATCCAGATGTTGCCGGCAGTGGTATCAGGGCATTGGTGTTGCTGCAGTTTTAACCGAAAGCTGGCTTAAGCGCCGCTTCGCGAACAGCCATTCCGGAATGTTTTCCCCGAGCAGGGCGGGGGATACTATATTGTCATGAGTTCTGTGTTCAAAGATCCAAAACCTGGTTTTTTGTAGAGTGCTGATCTCTTTATACAATTCCTTGCTGCCGGCAAAGGGATTCTCTGAATCTTCACTGCCGTGAATAAGCCATATTGGGACACGCCTAAGTGCATCTGTATTTGCAAATTGCGGTACAGGGGCAACGGCCACTGCGGCTGCAAATGCGCCAGGCCGAAGATTGAGAAGATCAATCACTGAAGACCCGCCCATCGAGTAACCGACCAGATATATCCTGTTCTCATCAATATTGTAGTTTTTTTTCAACGAATCAACCAGATCCAGAATAGCCGCCAGCTGAGGTGCAGCAACAGATGTAAGTATTTCCCTTTTTTGATCGGTTATGTATGAAGCAGAGCGAACAGAGAACTGAGGAGCGAGCACATGTGCCGGGTACTTTTTCCGGATCCTGGCAGCTAGCCACAGCCTTGCCAAGGGCTCCAGTTGCGCTTTATTGTCGCTGCCAATCCTGCTTGAATTATGCAGAGTAATGATAAGAGGATATTTTTGTGCTGGTTGGTTATTTACCGGTGTCAATAACCTGTAAGGAATTATCTGGCTGTCTTTGGTTAAAAATGACTTCGTCAGAAAATCCTGGTCGGGCAAACTATTCAGTAATTTTTTAGCGGCGGCTGTACTTGCGCTGTCATTCGTTAACTTCAGCATTTTTACTCCATATTCAGGATAGGTGCTTTTGCAGGAAAACAGGCTTAACAGTGTTGAAATTAGAATAAGACGGATATAGATGAATATGAATTTTCTCATGAAAATTTAACTGTTAAGACGCGGTTCCAAAACTACCTTTTTGGTTCAATAAAGCAAAGGCTTTAGTAGCCTCTGTTTCATTTTCAAAACACTTTTACGACGTCGGTTGTATTATAAATACCTAAATATTAAAGCTATGGTACCAAATGGGAATAAGCCGGAAGGCACAGAAGAAAACCAGGCGGGCAAAGAAGAAGGACATGAGTTCTCTTACCTGGAAAATAAAATGAACATAGACCGGGCTTCAATTATGGAAGCCATCGACCAGGTCGGTAATGACAAGGCAAAGGTAGAGGAGTACCTTACCAACACAAGAGGTCTTTAAGTAAAGATGCTGATCGTTGAAGAAATGGTCAGCATCTTTGTTTATAGGAATGTCTGGCAAGTTATTGCCTGATAATTCTTCATTGACTAAAAAATAAATCATATTTTATTTTAATTACTAAAAATATTAGCATATTTTTGCTGATGTTATGCAAAAGGAATTCAATAAAAAGCTCAATAAACACCTCAGTCAATGGGTACAGAATAGTCAGTCTATCAGCTGTTCACGAACTGGCCAATCATTTTTCAGTGTGCGGGAAGACAGCAATATTGTGGTTAATTTCAACCTGTTGAGTGAATCGTACCGGAATAAACACATTGCCAGTCAGCCTGGTGGTTATTGCAACATGTTTCTTGCCATACTACAGCCTTATCTGGCCGAATTCCTTATTCAATCCGGGATCAGGGAATACCATTTTACTTTTTGTTTTCTAATGAACGGAACAGCCTTTAAAGACTGTATGGTTACAGCCGCTTAATATCATTAGATGTCTAATATTAATTAGAAAGACGAGGTCATATGCAGGTTTATCATTATTCACTACCTGATAGTCAGGAAGACATTATCATTATTGCACCAATTCAGGATGAAGAGGAATATCTTGTGGTGTGGGAAGGAGCAGAATTGGGTTATATCTATCCGATTTTAAATAACGATACATTTTTTATCGATTGGAAGGGTAGCAATCCCATCCTCAATTTACTGGCAAAACAGTTGGGCGTATTTATCGAAGACTCTGGTTTATAAAAGCGCCGGACCTTCTTCCCGGGGGGCATCGGGAATTTGTCTGACAGATATCTGAAAAATTGTCAATAAAAAAAGCCTCAGCTCTGATCATTCAGGACTTGAGGCTTCTGGAAACTGAATATCATTCTATTCGGCTAATTATACATTTTCAGCGTAGCCTGTAATAACTTTCTGGCCACGTGAATTCTTGTTTTTACTGTGCCGAGGGGAATGCCGAGTTCCACAGCAATCTCACAATATTTATATCCTTCAAAGTATCTCAAAAAAGGTACGGAATATACATCCGGTAACATGTTGAAAGCTTTATTGATATCTTCATTTACCAGCCGGTCAATTCCGCGGTTGGTTGTGCTGCTCTTCAGTAACTGGGAAGAAGTGAAATCCCCGGCGACATCCATGATCTTATTACGCATGGTGGATTTGCGGTAATCATTAATAAACGTATTTCGTAAGATGGTATATAACCAGGCCTGCAGGTTGGATCCTTCAGTATACAGGTTAGCATACCTGATCGCTTTAACAAATGTGTCTTGCACAAGATCATCTGCGTCGTCAAAGTTTTTTGTAAACCCAAAGGCAAAGTTAAAAAGCATCTGTTTGTGGGTAGTGATCTGATAATCGAAAGGCATGTTTTCCATAGGTAGATATTGTTAAATGAACATGGGTAGATGTCACTGTTGAGATATCAACCTGCATACCAATACAGCCAAAAGATGGTAAAACATGTGTGTTGTAAGTGATTTTTCTCTATTTTTCCGTAAATCTCCAATTCTATCGTATCAGGCGGACAGCGTTATAGGGGCGTTGCATGTATAGGTGTACGTAACTGACCTGCGAGAAAAAATATGGCTACACATTGTGTATAGTAAAAAAACAGGTAATAAATACGTTCTAACACCGTAGTGTTACGCATTAATGCGCGAATAAATACTGAATTTTTATCTTGCTTATTTGTCTTGATATTCAGATCCACGTTCAAAGCGTCTTTGAAGGCTGTTTCTCTTGATTTTCTTTTGTCGCCGCCGCTTATAGTGCAATCATTGGGTACCTGATCGGCATAAACTTTGGCGTTTACTATTAAAAAGATTAGTTATGATGTATGATCAACCCAACAGCGATGAGGTGGAAGTTATTATTTCTCCTCTGCCTCCCAGCAGCGTAAATGATATTGAAGCTCATGAATCGCCAGCTGGTGATGATTGGCTTTCTGATAAAAGTGATCCTGATGAGGGGGACGACTTTGAAGATGATGATCGGGATGAGCCTGGTTCTTTAAGTCCGGATGAAGCCGCAAACGAAGATGACGCGCTGGAAAACGAGCCGTTAGACGAGGAATTGGAGAATGGACAGTCAGACGAAGAGGATTAAATTCCCATATGGCAAATTATCATATCGGGTGCTCCGGGTTTCATTATAAGCACTGGCGGGAAACGTTTTATCCTGCTAAACTTCCTGTTAAAAAATGGTTCGATTATTACAGCCAGCACTTTGCTACGCTGGAACTTAATGTTACTTTTTACCGGTTTCCACAAGTTGATATGCTGCAGAAGTGGTATAATGAAAGCCCTGATCATTTCCGGTTTTCGGTTAAAGCCCCACGGGTGATTACCCATTTTAAGAAATTCAATGGTACAGAAAGGATGATGGAGGATTTTTATGCCACAGTAAAAGAGGGGCTTCAGCATAAGTGTGGATGCTGCCTGTTCCAGCTTCCCCCAAATTATATTTACAGTGAAGAGAAATTGGACAGGATCATCAGCGCTCTGCATGCCGATGTACAGAACGTGGTAGAATTCAGACATGAATCCTGGTGGTCTGAGGAAGTTTTTAAAAAATTGGCAGACAAAAAAATTAGCTTTTGCGGAATGAGCCACCCTTCATTACCAAAAGATATTATTCACAATACAGAATTCCTTTATTACCGGTTCCATGGGGAAAATAGCCTGTACTCTTCAAATTATACATCTGCTCAACTGAAAGATTTCGCCAGCCAGCTTACTGGTGAAAAAGAAATCAAAGAGGCATATGTATTTTTCAATAATGATATCAATACCTATGCGGTATACAATGCCGAAGAATTAAACAAAATTATCTCTGCAAATCGTAAACGAGTGTAAAGGCTTTCCGTAAATCGTCAGCCATTATCGCTGCAAATTTAAAGGTGCCCGTTTAAATCAGTCAGAATTTCATGTTACCATTGTGTTAATAAGCCGTGCAGCACTGCGTTAATTTCCCGGATCTTTCACCTTCTCCACCACATCCTGTACCGCTTGCGGCAGACTTGAAAGTAAATTATAGCCTGTCTGTGCTTCGATATCTCTAACCGTTACGATATATTGCTTCCAATCGGCATTGATCGTATTTACATTTGGCGTATTGATAGCGATCACGCGTGTGCCCGAGGCTATCCGGCTAATGTCATTATCCCCCCTGGGCATGATGACCACTACTTTCCAAACGTTGGCCGGTACATTAATTTTTCCATTGTCTATGGAGGTCATAACTGATGTACTTGCAGATCCTATTCCGCCGCTTCCGTAGCTACCCATGATGATATAGGCTTCGTTACCGCTTAACACCTGTGTCCTGATGTAACTTTCAAACTTCTCCCAGGTCTTCTGGTTATTGTTCGGAGCCTGAGGGATCATGTTGGTCATCAGGAAGGTAGCTGAGTTGGCATCAGTTGAGCTGGTACGGTCACCACTCGGGCAGTTGTGGCCACGGTCAAAGCCGGAATTTCTATAGCTGCTGCTCTGCGCCTGGTACCACCCGATGGGAAGTTCAGAAAAGGATGCAAAGTCATCTTTACGCGATACCGCACCTGTGAAATTGGTGGCGTCAAGGTGCCAGCTTACCCAGTTCGGGCGGCCTTTGGTCATGCTATAGCTTTCCGTGTAGTAGTGCATGTCGATCAGATAATTTTCGGCCACAGTAACTGAAGCCATTGCCCCGGAAGGATTGCCCAGTAAGAGGTTTGAGTTGTCTCCGCCTGCTGGGGGCGCGTCAACGCCTGCAACCGGCGTTCCGCGTCCTGCTGTTGGAGTTGACGTGTTTGTGGTGTCATCGGGATTGGTGTCCGGTGCCCCTACAATAACGCCCGGATCGCCTTTTCCCCTGAATGTGATATCATCAATGTTGATGCGCGTTGTTCCCGCCTTTATGATCTGGAAACGTACCTTCGCCGTTGCAGTAACGCTGAATGAATCTGTGACAAGAACGGTATTGGATTCTGTAATGTCAGATCCCAACTGGCTATAGGTCTTTCCACCATCGGTTGACATCATCAGTTGCCAGGTTGAGTTTGCATCGGCGCCAAATTTCGCATGTTTGATATAAATAGTGGAGAGACCGGCTACGTCGAAGTTCATTCCTATATATCCCGTCTTCAACCGAATTGATTTGGCTCCGTTTTTTGCATCAGTAGCAAGATTTCCGATCAAGGCATCGCTAAGTGTCCACTTTCCTGTAGTTAGCTGTATGCTGTCTGTCGCATATCCAGGTTTAGTGCCTGATTCAAACCCCTCAGTAATCGAATAAGGGGCTGGTGCCGGAGCAGTAACAACAGGGGTTTCCGGATTGATGGTTGTTTTCTTCGAACATGCCGAAAATGATATGATACCCGCAAGCCCGCAGGAAAGAATTATATTTTTGATAGTCATGTTTTTCGTAATTAGTTCTCCTGTAGACGGAAGCGAAGGATTTCAGGGATTTACAGGAAAGAAAAATGTTTACTTTGGTTAGCTGATAGTATAGTTTAAGACTATCACAAAAGTATAAATTTACAGGAGTAGTATCATATTAAATTATTGTTACCATATAAGGCCATAAGTTTTCAAGCCATCTGGAAAAATTGATAGAGACTAAACAAAACGTTTTGGCAGTTGTTCGACTGATATGAGAACAATAAAACTTCCTTCCGGAAAATCAATCCCTGTCCTGGGCCAGGGAACATGGGGAATGGGCGAGGACGCTGCAACGCGCCAGGCAGAAATAGATGGATTGAGCCTCGGCTTAGACCTGGGTATGACCCTTATTGACACCGCTGAGATGTATGGGGAAGGAGGTGCAGAAAAGATAGTTGGCGAAGCAATAAAGGGAAGGAGGGATGATGTATTTCTTGTGAGTAAGGTATATCCGCATAATGCTTCTGCAAAGGGAACTATTGCAGCCTGCAGGCGAAGTTTGGAAAGGTTAAAAACGGATTATCTGGATCTTTATTTGCTGCACTGGCCCGGCTCTGTCCCCTTATCTGAAACACTTATGGCCTTTAAATTACTCAGGGAGGAAGGGCTCATTTTGGATTACGGAATAAGCAATTTCGATCTGAAAGGAATGCAGAAGGCCGTTGCTTTGCCGGGCGGTGATGAGATAGCAACAAATCAGGTCTTATATAACCTCGTTAACCGGGGTATTGAATGGGATTTACTGCCGTGGTCAAGAGAAAATGCTCTTCCAATCATGAGTTATTCCCCTATAGAAACTTCCGCTGCTCATCAGAGGGGATTTCTTGATCATCCCTCTCTTACCGGTATTGCTGAACGGGCTAGTGCTGCTCCTGCACAAATAGCTATAGCATGGCTCATCCGGCAGGGGGTAATTGTGATCCCGAAAGCAAGTAATCCTAAACACATCCGGGAAAACCGGGAGGCCCTGGATATAGTGCTTACCGCTGCTGAGATTGAACTACTTGATCAGGCATTCCCTCCGCCAGTCCGTCAGCTACCGCTGGCGATGAGATAGGGATAAATAGAAAATTGATACCAACTGCTGATAAAAAGGTTTCGCTGCATAAAAAGAAGGACGGGATCAGATTATATATAGCGTTATTTTCAGGCTTCAATTACAAAAGCTTTTAATTGGGACATCTTACCATCGCGAAACTTCCAGACGTCGCAATAAGCGTAATTGACTGTTTTCCCGTCTTCGCCTTTCAGACTGATTTTCCCAACTGCTGTAACGTAGTCGCCTTCGGCTATCAGGTTTTCTATCATGAACTTTGGTGGCTCAACGTATGCTTTTTTCATATACTGCCGGACGGCTTCCTTCCCCCGCAGGATCTGTTCGCCTACAAATGTCCATTCCGTGTCTTCGGTGCAGAAGGACAGAAATCCTTCATTATCCCCATTGGTGACGGCTGAATTTGCCTTTTCGAGTATTTCTTTATTGTTCAAATGCATGTTGTAATAACATAATCATCGTTAAATTTGTTTAGGGCCGATCGTCGCACCCTGAGTAAAATTTTAAGACAATGGGGTTCATAACCCTTTAAGCACTCAAATTAAGTTTCATAATGTAGTCTGTTTGTACATCCGAACCGACAGTGAAAGCTTTCTTATCAAATTTTACAAAACCATTTTTTTCATAAAAGCCAATTGCATTCAGGTTGTTTTCCCATACCCCCAGCCAGACAAAGTCGGCCATTCTTTCATTTGCGATCTGTATAGCCTTTTGATAGAGTAGTTGACCAATCTTTTTGCCCTGGTATTCACTTAATACATAAATACGCTCAATTTCAAGGCTATTCTTATCTTTCATTTCAGCCTGTGCTTCCCCAAAATTGAGTTTTAAATAACCAATTGTTTTTTGACCTGCTATTGCGAAGTAAAACTCCGAACCGTCATTTTCAATTTCGGCAGTTAATTGTTTCGTTGAAAATGCTTCGTCCACATATTTCCGGACGTCATCTTCAGGTATGCTTTGAGAATAGGTTTCAATAAACGTTGTTCTGCTGATTAATTGTAATTGTCCGATATCCTCCAGCGTTGCTTTAGTGATTTGTATATTATTCATCGGTAATGAGGTGTATTTATTATCGCTAAGTTACAAATCCGGGAGGAGAATATTTATGAGTAAAACAAACACATAGTATACTATTATAATTATTGTTTAATTAGCAGACAGTAACAAGATACTATATTACACATACAATGGCATGTAGTGAGAAAAGTACTGATGCACATTGTTTTTATTTCGGGCAGTGAAAGGTTGATCTCCGTTGATTGTGGCATACAATATTTATTATATCTTTATTTTATGCTCTGAAAATTTATCATTTGATAATATGAGCCAATCTAAACTAATCAAATGGACGCCGCACTCAGCAATAAGACAGTTCTAAAAACGAAACAACATTTTAAAATCCTCGATGGGTTACGGGGAATTGCAGCGATTGCTGTAGTTATTTTCCACTTCATGGAATTTGCTGTTCCCGATTATAAGGATAATTTTATTGCACACAGCTACCTTGCGGTAGACTTTTTTTTCTGCCTGTCAGGCTTTGTTATTGCCTATGCTTATGATAGCAAAATAGAAAGTATAGGCCTTGTACGGTTTATCCAATTACGGCTGATCCGTTTGCACCCGCTTGTGGTCATCGGTGCATTGCTCGGGCTGCTTACTTTTATATTTGATCCTTTCAGCAATCTTTATCAAAAATACGGTTTAGGTAAAGCGCTGCTGATGTTCTTGTCAGCAGGTTTGTTAATTCCATATCCCCAGATACCAGAGCGCTACTTTAATCTCTTTCATCTTAACCCGCCTACCTGGTCATTGTTTTGGGAGTACATTGCAAATATTTTTTATGTTTTTATACTCTATAAAATTAAAGACCGGTTATTGTGGGTACTCGTTGTAATTGGTGCCCTTGTAATTTGCTATGTGGCCTGGCA
>Ga0247730_1000177_pt1 | contig 62291 bp, 53 predicted proteins | sample UWRJL073202C2_FD_180959 | JGI IMG/M metagenome (GOLD analysis project Ga0247730, IMG submission 180959) | Plant litter microbial communities from Arlington Agricultural Research Station in Wisconsin, United States - UWRJ-L073-202C-2 | ecosystem: Environmental > Terrestrial > Plant litter >... | reverse complement strand
TCCAACAGAAACCCCAGGCAATTTCAAGGTTAATAATATGTCTTCTGTTTGCTTTTTAAAATAATCTGCAGAAAATGATAATTTGTTGCTTAAAATGCTCATATCAATTCCAAAATTGGTCTGTGTTGTGCTTTCCCATTTTAGGTTAGGATTTCCATAACGTATTACTTCTGTACCATTTTCATTGGTTGTTACAAAAGTTTGGAAAGCATCGTTTGGTATTTCTTGATTTCCATTTTTACCCCAACTAGCACGAAATTTCAAGTTTGAAAGCCAATCTGCTTCTTGCATAAATTTTTCATTAGAGATTATCCAATTGGCAGAAACAGAAGGAAAATATCCCCATTTATTATTAGGTCCAAATCGTGAAGAAGCATCAGCACGAACGGTTGCAGTTGCAAAATATCTATCTTTATAACCATAAGTTCCTGAAGCAAAATAGGAAAGCAGGCTCCATCTTGATTCAATTCCAGAACTATAAGGATAAGGTGTGGTATCACTACCGATTCCGCCAAAATCTAAATAACGATAAGGATCTGATGTATTGTCAAAATTTGATCTTGCACCGCCAATTCCTGAAGCCTTATTTTTTATAAATTCTGTACCTAATAAAAAGTTTAAGCTGTGAACATCGTTGATTGTTTTTACATAATTTAGCGTGTTTGACCAAGTAAAAGTTATATCTTCTCCTCTGCTTTCATTTAAGCTATTTGGCCTATTATTTCTTCCCTGCCCATAATATTGGTCAGTTGGAGTAGCAATATTTGGATCTCCATAATTTTCAGCAAAAACTTTAGCATGCAAAAATTTAATATCAGCACCTAAACTGCTTCTAAATTTCAAAGATTTATCTTTTAATAAAGCATATTCAGCAAATACATTTCCAAAAGCCTGAAAAGTACTTCTCTTATCGTCTGTAAAGTGAACGATTGCCAAAGGATTTGAAGAGTATTCATAATTTCTGCTCCATCCGCCATCGGGGCCTGTATAAAAAGGCAAATCAGTATAAGGATCATTAGCAGAATATGTTGGGTCATTTACATCTTTATAAACACTTAAAACCGGAGGACGAATCAGCGCATGACGAATAACTCCTGGTGCATCACCGCTAGAAGATAGCCTATCTTGGGTTATATAAGTAAGTTGTAAATTTGATCCCACAGAAAATCTATCAGATACATTTGATGTAAGATTTGTTCTAAAATTAACACGCTTAAATCGGTCATTTTTTTCAGTAACAATTCCGTCCACGCCATAATAGCCACCTGAAATATGATATCTTGTTTTTTCAGTACCGCCAGATGCGGCGACTTGAAAATTATTCGATAGTCCTGTTGTAAAAAGTTCATCCTGCCAATCAGTATCTGCCAAATCAGTTCTCGTTCTTCTGTCAAAAGCATACGGACTTTCAGCTCCCGGAGCATTTCCTATTGAGTTATGCCATGCTTGATCTTTTACGTTTAAATACTGATTTGTATTAAGCATATTTGGAAGATTTGTTGCAAAGTGAATTCCTGTAAAAACATCAACATTAAAGCTTGATTTCCCTTCAGATCCACGTTTTGTTGTAACTACAACTACTCCACCGGCAGCTCTTGATCCATAAATTGCTCCCGCTGCCGCATCTTTTAATACGGTAATTGAATTCACATCATTTTGATTTAGAAAAGAAATATCACGAGTAGGAACTCCATCGACAACATAAAGTACTTCATTGTTACCCAAAGATCCTTCTCCTCTGATCCTTAATTTGATTCCATCGCCAGGCGCACCAGTATTTGCAGCAACGAAAACACCAGCAATTTGTCCTTGCAATGCCTGAGCAACATCCGGAATTAATGCTTTCGACAGATTACTCATGCTGACTTCTGAAACAGCACCAGAAATTGAATTTCTTCTCTGCCCCACATATCCTGTGATTACAACTTCTTCTAATTTTTTTGAATCTTCTTCAAGAATTAAATTTATTGGAGCGTCAGTAGTAGCTGTAATTTCTTTAGTCAGATATCCTATAAAACTAAAAACAAGTACTGGATTTGAACTTTCAGCCGTAATACTAAACTTTCCATCAAAATCAGTAATAGTATTCACCGAAGTTCCCTTCACACTAACATTGACTTGAGGTAACGGACCATTTTTGTCAGAAACTATGCCCGAAAAAGTTTGTGAATAGATGACACTTCCAGACAGCAACGTCCATATCATGACAAGATTGTAGATAATTTTGTTTTTCATAAAAGTGATAGTGAATTGTTAGTAATTTGTAATTTTTTTTTCATGTCAATAAAAATTGGTTGAAATAAATACGATAATGATTATTTTAAACTAAAAATCATTTTATAAAAGTAATATTAGGGCACAAAAAAGAGTGTACACTATTTCTTCAAAAGTGTATACGAAAACGAAATAGTTTGATTTTCAGTTTTTTGAAAAAGCTATTCCCTTTGACTTATACTGCAACTGATAATTTTTAGGAGTAGATTTATACATTTTTTTAAATTCCCTGTAAAAATAGGAACGGTTATTAAACCCAGATTGATAACATACTTCTGAAACCGTCAGCTTATTTTTTCGTAAAAGTTCTGCTGCATGTTTCAAACGAATTGTTCGAATCAAATCTCCTGGCGTTAGGCCAAAAATCTCTTTTGTTTTTCGGTATAATTGTGACGTACTGATTCCTAAAGTTTTTTCAATATAAGAACTCTGAAGATTTTCATTATCGATATTTTTCCGGATCAAATCAATCACCAATTTCATAAAAGCTTTTTCTTCATTATTTATAGGAAGCTCTGATAAATTGCCAATTTCTGCATCTTGGGTAAAATGTTGCAATATTAAAGCTTTCTCTTCGAGAAGTTTTTGGATTCTGACCAACAGATGATCTGGATAAAAAGGTTTTGGAATATAGGAATTAGCGCCACTCTCAAGTCCTTCGATTCTATGCAAGACAGATTCTTTTGCAGTAAGCATAATAAACGGAATATGGCAAGTTTTTAGATCAGTCTTGACCTTTTTGCAAAGCTCAACACCATCCATCAAAGGCATCATGACATCACTGATAATAATATCAGGAATTTCATTTTGCATGATTTCTAAAGCCTCTAATCCATTATAGGCGGTCATTATTCTATATCTATCAGACAACAATTGATTTAAAAAAGCATGTATTTCCTTTTCATCTTCAACAATCAGAATCTTTTTTCTATTATTTTCTAGACTATCTAAAATTGCAATTTTTTCAGGAACTTCATCAGCTTCTTCGTCAGCTTCTTCAAGGATATTTTTAAGATGTCTCGAAATCAATATCGGTGAGGTTTCCATATCAATTTCCTTTTTAGTAAATGCCGTTTTATCGCAAGGTATTAGAATCTTAAAAACAGTTTCCTTATCAGCAACGCTTGATACTATGATTTCCCCACGCAATACAGTAACGAGCTTTTTAATATACGCCAGGCCAATTCCTGTCCTAAACATTTCTGTATCTGAAGTTTGGTTGGTATCCGATAGAAAAAAACGATCGAATAACGAATTGAGTTTTTCTTTAGGAATTCCTTTTCCCGTATTTGTCACCGTTATGCTCAATCTTTTGGAATTCGAATTTTCTATTTCACACTTAAGATAGATTTTTCCATTTGGCGGCGTATATTTAAAAGCATTTGACATTAAGTTAAATACTATTTTTTCAAGCTTATCCTTATCAAACCATCCTTGCAAGTCAGACGGAACTTCAAGATGAAAATTAATATTTTTGTCAAGCGCCCAATCATCAAATAACTCTGCTATTTGCTCAATTAAATTAACGAGATCGAATTTTTTAACTACAATTTCCAAATAATCATATTCCGCTTTCCTAAATTCAAGCAATTGCTGTGTAAGAAATAACAATCGTGATGCATTTCTTTGGATGAGGTGTATAAATTTCTGGTTTTTTTCATCAAGATTTTTTGCTTCAGACAATTTCTGTACTGGTCCTACAATCAGTGTTAGAGGCGTTAAAAATTCGTGGGCAATATTTGTAAAAAACGTCAATCTGTTCTCATGCAATTCTTCTTCGTTTTTTCTGAAAAGAATATTTTGCCTCAAAGATTGTTGCTTGAAATAGTAACTTCTTACAAATAATATAAAAAATATAAAAAGTCCGGCATAAATTGCAATTGCCAAATTCGACTGCCACCAAACTGGCTTGATTCTGATATCAATAGCACAAACAGCTTCGCTCCAAACGCCATCAGCATTTGACCATTTCATCCAAAGTGAATAATTTCCTCTAGGTACATTTGTAAAAGAGATTATTTTGCGATTACCAATTTCGTTCCAATTCTTATCAAATCCTTTCAACTGGTAGGCATATTGGCACTTTTCATTGTTAGTGTAAGTTAATGCTGCCAACTGAATATCAAAGAAATTTTGGTTATGTTTTAATACAATTGAAGGATAGGTTTTTGAGTCAGGCGATATAACAAGTCCTTGATAATAAGGAACAGATTGATTTTGCCCGCTTATTTTATCAATTAATAAATCAGGTATGGCTGGCGATTCTTTAATTTTTTGGGGCAAGAAATAATTAAAACCTTTTATTCCTCCCATAAATACAAAGCCAGATTCAGGATCGTTATAAAAAGCTCCGTCTGCAAATTCATTGTTTTGCAACCCTTCGTTTTTTGAATAATTAGTAAACTTAGCTGGATTTATAACAAAATTAGACAAGCCAAAATTAGTGCTTAGCCAAAGATTTGATTTGTCGTAAGGAACAATTCCGTGGATCGTATTATTTGGCAAACCATCTTTTACCGTAAAATTCTTAAAAATGGCACTTCCATTATTTTTTAAATCTTCTAAAACATTCAATCCAAAACTTGTACCAATCCAAAGTTTGTCGCTTTCATCTTTTACGAGACACAAAATATCATTGTTTGAAAGACTTTTAGGATCATTAGGGATATTTTTATAAGTGCGGAAGTGCTCTGATTTTTTGTCAAAAAGATTTAATCCGCCAAGTCGTGTACCGATCCAAAGCTGTTCCTCATTTCTAGGAATAATCGAAAATATAATATTGCTGCTTAGCTTATCTTGGCCAGCATTGCCAGCTACATATCTTTTAAAATCCGTAATCTTTAATTTTCCTTCAGATCTAGCAATTTTGCAACGAATCATGCCATAACCGTTAGTTCCTAGCCACAAGAACCCAGTCTTATCTTGATGAATGGCATAGATAGACTTAAAATAATCATATTTATCGCTTCCTTCAATTTCCTGCCAACTGATAATTCTAGATTTTTCAAGATCATAAACAGAAATACCGTCACCGTCAGTTCCAATAAATATAAGATTTTCATTTCCCTTGCATAATGCAAATACAGAATTATCAATCGAACTGTTGGTTTCATTAAAATTTTCATATTCCAAAGGTTTCTCTGGATTTAGATAAAAATCGTCAGAAATGCGAAACAAGCCTTTACCTTTTGTACCGAGCCAAAAAGATTTTTTACCGGCTTCTAAAAATGTTCTCACAATGCCACCGTCTAGTTCTGGCAATTGTGCTTTTGAAATCAGATTGAATGACTTTTTAAGCGGATATATTTTAAAAACGCCATCTCCATCAGTTCCTGTCCACAAGACATTCTCATTTCCTTGAACAAATGTTGTAATTTTTTGATTTTTTAAATATTTTGACCATGGTTTCGATATATTGTTTCCTTCAAAATCTACTAAAAAAGATCCTGATTTTCCGGCAAGAACAATTCCTTCAGAATTATGGCCAACAATATTTTCAATGTTTTTATAATCCAGCAGGCGCTTTTTACTATTGCTCAAAGAAAATAAAATAGCTTCGCCATTGTTTGAAATTCTGCAGATATTTTGATTTGGAAGAACATCGAAAGTTTTTGTATCATTAGAAATCAATTCCGTTTTAGAAATATATTTTTTACCATTATCTAATTTTTTGATTTTTAACGAATAAAATTCATTGTTGTCAAGCAATACAAGCAATTGTCCAGAACTTGAGAATTCTATTTTTTTAACGGTGTTTGCAGAAAAAATTGGATTTTTCAACTGTTGAAAATCATTTCCATCAAAGTATCCGATTCCCCATTCTTTGACTGCGCAAAAAACCTGCTTTGAAGTATCAAGAGCAATATTAAATTCTGATTCTGACAAGGGTGGCATATTATTTCTAGAAAAATAATAGTGCGTGAATTTATCTGTTTTTTTTTCATAACGATTTATACCGTGCATCGTTAAAATCCATATATATCCAGCATTGTCTTCGACTACTTTTAATATGACTTGATTGCTGAGTGAATTTTTATTGTTGGCTTCTGGTCTGAAAATTTTAAAATTTGTTCCGTCATAACGGTTCAATCCATCCCAAGTTCCAATCCACAGCAGATTTTCAGAATCTTGAAAAATACAATTGACAGAGCTATTTGATAACCCCTTTGTATTATCTAGTTGTTCTGAGGCATATTTTATATTCTGTATTTTTGAAGAATCTGAATATTTAGTTGAATTTTCACTTTTTATATGTGATTTATTAAGGTGATTTGACTGCTCTGTATTATTACAAGAAAAAAAAAGCACAATACAAAAATTAATGAATAAAATTTTAATTTTTGATTGAATATTATTTTCTGAAATTTTAGTTTTACCGAAATTCATATTTTTATTTGCAAACCGTTATTATAGCCATTCATAAATATAATGAGATGTATAAATTCATAAATAGATGAAAATACTGGATATTAATTGACATGTTCTCAAATATACAAACAAATAGTATTAATAATTCCTATAATATACTAGAATAACTATTAAAATGAATTTGCAATTTTACTTTTAAACATCTATATAAATTTTTAAATTATAGGTAATCTTTCGTCGTTGCTATTGTGTTTAGTATCTTTGTATTTACTTCCTATTTTATATACCGAAATGAGTACAACTACAGCTTTTATCAAAAAAAATTACATCCGCATTAAATGGCAAAAATTAACTGTCGTATCAATGTTAATCGGATTTCTTGCCACGCTTTTAGCAATCTCTTTAAAGCATATAACAGAACATTACGAAGAAATTTTATTTACTAAAACGCAATCTAATGCTGTTTACCTGCTAATTTTTCCAATTTTTGGATTATCTGTAATTTATTTTTTGAGGCAATATCTTTTTAAGAAGAAGGAAAATAAGGGAATTAAGGAAGTTTTTGAAAGTACTTCTTCCAATAAAAATTTACCATTATATAAAATTCCTTCACATTTCATAAACGGCTTAATCACAGTAGCTTTTGGAGGCTCAACAGGAATCGAAGTTTCTACCGTAGTAGCAACTGCTACAATTGGTTCTGTTGCACATACTAAAGAAAATTTTTTCAAGAAATATAAAACAGAACTTATCTGTGCCGGTGTTGCGGCGGGAATTACTGCGCTTTTTTCGAGTCCAATAGCCGGATTGCTTTTTGCTTATGAGGTTATTTCTAAAAAAACATCAAAAGTTTTCTTTGCTACCATTATTATTTCTGTTACAATTGCTTCGGCATTTTTATTTATTTTTGAAGAAAAGCCACTATTTGAAGTCAGCATTACTACTTGGCATTGGCAGGCAATTCCTTATTTCATTTTGTTGGGCATCATTGCCGGAATGAATTCAGTCTATCTTACAAAATGTGTTTTATTTTTTAAAAAACAATTTTCAACTATAAAAACGCACTATTACAAAATCATTATAGGAGCAACAATCTTGACGGCTTCTCTTTTTATTTTGCCACAGCTTTATGGCGACGGATATCATGCCATTAAAAATAGCATTCTTTCAGCAAACACTGATGTGCTTACTATTTCTCTAGCCATTACGCTTGTGTCAATAATTATTATGAAACCAATTGTGACATCAATTACACTCTCTTCTGGAGGCGACGGAGGTGTTTTTGCTCCAAGTCTTTTCATAGGTGCTTTCCTTGGTTTATTAATTGCTATTTGTTTGAATACTTTTTTTAATGCCAACGTAATTCCATTAAATTTTATGATTCTCGGCATGGCTGCAATGTTGAGTGCCAGTATTCATGCGCCTTTTACTGCATTGTTTTTAGTCTGTGGCGTAATTAATGATTATACTTTGTTTTTCCCTATTTTATTGGTTTGTTTGGTTTCTAAGTATACGGCACAAAAAATTTATCCTTTTACAGTTTACAGCTACAAAGAAAATCTAGCCAAATAAATGCCTGTTAAAAGAATAAAGCGAACCTATCGCAAGACAAAATATGTACTCTATAAAGAAACTTTAGTTGATTTAACAGAACATTTCTGGGCATTCATCGGTTCTTTTATCGGACTTGGTTGTATTGCTTTTTTACAATACAAAGCTTTTCCTGAATCAGATATGATATTTCTAATTGGTTCCTTCGGAGCTTCTTGTGTGTTGGTTTATGGCGTGATACAGAGTCCGCTTGCGCAACCTCGAAATCTTATCGGAGGCCATGTTATTTCTGCGCTTGTTGGAGTAAGCGTTCAAAAATTAATTCCTGATATTTTGTGGATTGCGGCACCGCTTGCTGTCTCGCTCTCCATTGTTTTTATGCAGATTACCAAAACGCTACATCCGCCTGGTGGCGCAACTGCTTTAATAGCTGTTACTGCTTCTCCGGAAATGAAAAGTCTTGGTTATTTTTATGTAATTTCTCCTGTGTTAAGTGGTGCTTTGATTCTACTGATAACGGCCTTACTATTTAATAATCTGACTTCAAAGAGAAGCTATCCTTCAAAAAGAAAAAAGAGGCCACTTTTTAAAGTATTTATTAAAAAGTATATAAAAAACGAATAAAGATTGAAGTAATAAAAAAATCCAAGACAAATTTATCTTGGATTTTTTTAGTTTTATATTCTTTTTGTTCTCATATTATCTAGTAAGCCATCCCCTTTTTCCTGCTGTGGCAATAGCATAAGGCATAATCCAAAATAATCCGAATGTATACAAAATGCTATAGGAATAAGCCCACAATGATTCAGAAAAATTATGCCTTTTTGCATAAAAGAAAACAGAAAAACTAGATGCAATTAATATCCCTAAAAAAGTAGAGCTAATAAATAATACAGGATGCATCACTATGAAAAACAGCATAAAAATCAAAAATGGATATGCCATTGCAATTGTCAGAAATTGATTCAAGAATAATAATCTTGCACCAACTTTTGATTCCTTTCTAAAATTTTTAAAGACAAATTTACCCATCATCAAATTCTCACGCACATTGCTTCTTCCCCATCTAATAAACATTTTATATAATCCTTTATATTTTTCAGGAACATTGGTAAGTACGTAAGCATTTCTTTGAAACAACACATGCTGTCCCTGCTTCAATATCATATTTGTCATTGCACGGTCTTCTCCAATATCGGAAGGTTGCCCCATAAAAGTTTGGTCAATCCATTCTGGCAGGCATTTGAAAACTGCCGTACTGCGATATGCTGCCAAAGCACCGGGTGTACAAAGTACAGAACCAAGCATGCTTTCTGCAGAACGTATGAATTCAAAACTCATGACAAAACTAACATTAAGCATTTTTGGAAGCATCGCTTTAGCATTATTCAAAACTTGAACATTTCCAGCAACCGCGCCACAATTTTTATTCGTCACAAACGGACTAACTAGATTTCTCAAAGTATCTGTTTTAACTATCGAATCGCTATCAATTGTTACAAATATTTCACCCGTTCCAAGATTAAAACCGCGATAAAGTGCATGACGCTTTCCTTTATTTTCAGGCTGTTGAAAAATTGTCAATCGATCTCCTAGCCTCTTTTTTGCTTGCTGCATCCAATACCAAGTATCATCTTTGCTTCCATCATCAATTGCCAGCAATTGTAATTTTTCTTCTGGATAGTCACTGTTTGCTATACTCAACAAAGTATCCCAAACTAATTTTCCTTCATTATATGCCGGAACAATCACCGTACAGGTTGGCAATAAATCGTCAGTAACAGATTCAATTGGTTTATAACGGAAATATAAAAAGACATTATAAAGAAAAAAGATGACCTTGAATAAAAGCAATAATCCAGCAACAATGACAAAAGAGAATCCTAAAGTAGAATTCATTCTATCTAAATTAAACTGGTAAAATTCAGGTTGCAATTCATATACTAAATAGGCACCTCCGATCATGAGCAAAAAAGTGCCCAAAAGCACAATAATATTTAGTTTTTCAACGTTTGTAGTAATATTATTTAAATAGCCAGAAAAAGTTTTCTTAAACACAAGCCTGTTTATTCTAAAAATAAAATTATTTAGAACTTGTTCATCTATGCTAGTTTCATTTTCTGAAGAAAAAAATTCTTTTGAAGTAATTGTTTCGCCTTTCATGTCTGTCTTCTTATTTGGTTTACATTATTTGTCTACAAATAAAATAAAAAGCAAGTCCTGTGCCATTACCAATTTTAGCACAAACAGTGGGTTTTAGGCAGTTTCAACAGTAATTAATTGTGGAATTTGTACACAGTTCAGGACACAATTCCACAATTATTGTAAGAATTATGTGAAACTTTACGATCTGTATTTTTAGATGTTTAATCTCATTCCCATATCAAAAGCATGGATAATGCATTGACAGTGCATGAAAATATCTTAAAAAGAATATCAAATCCAATAGGATTATAATAAAAAAGCTTCAGCAAAAACTGAAGCTTTTTATAAATTATACAAAATCAACTATTCTTTTATTCTTGTCCAATATTGTGTCCTTCCAAGCAATGAAAAACCAACATAACCTCTTACTTTCAGCTTATTTTCATTTTCAAGGCTGATCGTACATTTATACTCTTTACCAGTTTTTGGATCTAAAATTTTCCCACCGTCCCAATCTGAGTCATTTTTTGAAAGTCCGTCAATAATTACCATTCCTTTGATTGGCTTGTTCTTTTTATCACCTTTGCATTGATCGCATAATTTGTCTTCCTTCCCTTTTTCTAAGATTTGAATAACTTTTCCATAAACTTTTCCATTGGCTTGGTAAATTTCTACAACAGATTTCGCTGCACCAGTTTCATCGTCAATAGTTTTCCATTTTCCAATAACTGATTGCGCTTGCATAGAAACAATTCCTGCAAAAATAAAAAGAACGCTATAAATAACTGATTTTTTCATATTCCAAAAGATTTTGATTATCATAAAGTTAGTAAATTGATTAGCAATCCAAATACCAGACTGCAAACTTTTAACACATAAAAAAAAACCAGCTTCTCTCGAAACTGGCTTACTTTTATAAAAAAGAAAAAAATTATTTTCCTTTTCTTCTATCTCTTTCTGTTTTAATCAAATTCAATTCACGGCTCGTTTGTCCGGCAACAGAAGTGTTTTCTTCCGCTCGGCGAATCAAATATGGCATCACATCGCGAACCGGACCAAATGGCAAATATTTCGCTACATTATATCCGTTTTCAGCCAAATTATAGCTGATATTGTCGCTCATTCCATACAATTGACCGAACCAAACTCTGTGATCGCCTTTCTCAATTCCGTTTTCATTCATCAATTTCATCAACTTATATGAACTGTCTTCATTATGAGTTCCAGCAAAAATTGACATCTTTTCCAAGTGTTCTATCATATAAACTACGGCATCGTCATAATTAATATCTGTCGCTTCCTTTGAAATACAAATCGGAGAAATATATCCTTTCTCTTCCGCACGCTTATTTTCTTTTTCCATATAAGCACCGCGAACCAATTTCATTCCAATATAAAATCCTTCTTCTTTTGCAATTTCGTGCACTTTTTTCAGATAATCTAAACGATCCCAGCGGTACATTTGCAACGTGTTAAAAACAATCGCTTTCTCCTTATTATACTTGCGCATCATATTTAAAACTACTTCGTCCGCAGCATCTTGCATCCAGCTTTCTTCACCGTCAATCAATAACGCCACATCTTTTTCATAAGCCGTTTTACAAACCAAATCAAAACGCTCCAAAACTCGGTGCCATTCGTCAGCTTCTTCAACCGTCAAAGTCTTTCCCTCGCCTAATTTCTCATACAATTCAAATCGTCCAAAACCTGTCGGTTTAAAAACCGCAAACGGAATCGCCTGCTTTTCCCTAGCAAATTCAATGGTTTTCAACGTCATATCAAGTGCAATATCAAACTGCTCTTCCTCCTCTTTTCCTTCTACAGAATAATCCAAAACCGAAGAAACTTTTCCTTTTGTGTACATTTTATCCACAACAGAAAGACAATCTTCCTCATTTACGCCACCGCAAAAATGATCAAAAACCGAAGCTCTGATCAAGCCTTCCACAGGCAAATGTGCTTTTAATGCAAAATTGGTAACCGCGGTTCCGATGCGAACCAAAGGTTCAGAAGCAATCATCTTAAAAAGAAAATAGGCCCTATCAAGTTCAGTATCACTTTTCAAGGCAAACGCCACTTGTGTATTATTGAAAATCTTTTCCATTCGTTAGTTTAATAATACTGCAAATATAATTACTCATTTGCGATTTTTTCTTAAAAATTGCCTTATTTTGCCATTCAAAATTAAGTTTTTCTTGATGAGTGAATGGCCAGTAATTTTCAGTAATCCATTTTCCCGCTGAAGCCGCTCGCTTTGCTTTTTCTAGCGCAAAAGCAAGAGATCAAACAACGGCATCATCGGGGCTAGTTGAGAAACTATTTGAATTTTTGTAAAGGCCAGTCCAAACCTTTGCGGTTACAGAATCGACAAAAAACAACAGAATGAATACAATTCCAGCCAACGGCTACCCAATACATTTCAATGAAAATGCTTATTTAGAATTGAATAAGTATCTTCTTGAAAATAAATATTCAAACATTTTCATCTTTGCCGACAGCGAAACAAACGAGCATTGCCTGCCAATTTTCCTTCCAAATTTAGAAACAGATTTGACTATTGAAATCGTGGAATTTGAACCAGGCGAAGAAAACAAAAACATCGAAACCTGCGTCGAACTTTGGAAAATCTTGACTGAATTAAAAGGAGATAGAAAAAGTCTAGTCATCAATGTCGGCGGTGGCGTTGTTACAGACTTAGGCGGATTTGTAGCTTCTACCTTTAAAAGAGGAATTGATTTTATTCACGTTCCAACAACATTATTATCAATGGTCGATGCTTCTGTGGGCGGAAAAAATGGCGTAGACTTAGGCAACTTAAAAAACCAAATCGGAGTGATAAATGTTCCGAAAATGGTTTTGATTGATACACAGTATTTAACGTCGCTTCCGCAAAACCAAATGCGTTCTGGCTTGGCAGAAATGCTAAAACACGGATTGATCTTTGATAGAAAATATTGGAATTTATTTTCAGATCTAAAAAATTTAAATACAGATGATTTAGATATTTTAATTCATCAATCTGTTGAAATAAAAAATAACATTGTTTTGCAAGATCCGACAGAAAACGGAATCAGAAAAGCACTAAATTTCGGGCATACCTTAGGCCATGCGATTGAAAGTTATTTCCTTGAAAGCGAAAATAAAACGACTCTTTTACATGGTGAAGCAATTGCTGTCGGAATGATTTTAGAAGCTTATATTTCTTTGAAAAAAGATTTGATTTCATCGAGCGACTACGAAGAAATAAAAACTGTAATCAGCAGCATTTTTGACAAGATTGTTTTTAAAGAAAATGACCTAAATCCGATACTAGAATTGCTGATTCACGACAAGAAAAATGAATATGGAACAATTCAATTTGCATTGCTAGACGGAATTGGAAATATTAAAATTAATCAAATCGTTGAAAACGAACTCATTATTGAGGCATTTTTAGAATATAATTCTTAATATTTTTTTAATAAAAATCGTTGCATTGCAGCTATTTTATTTTTTACATTTGCGCCAATGAAAATGAATCAAAATCCGAATCTTTGTTTGCTATGCGACAGCGTAAACCATAAGTCTTATCAGCATTTGTTGAAAATCTTGTGTGCAATTAAAAGCATTATGGTTTTTGATATCTTTCAATATTCGAATACATATCAAGAAAAACTACCAATCATTTATGCAAATATTAGGGTTTGAACTTTAGATAAAAAATAATTTTTTACTATATTTAAATCTAAAATACTGACAAATAAATGAATACAAAATATTCTGATCTAATAAATCAAACTTTTTACTTCCCCCAAGAAGAGTTCAAACTTAATAAAGATAACCTTTTGTTCCACAATATTGACTTGATGAAGTTAGTTGAACAATATGGCACACCTTTAAAGTTTACCTATTTACCTCAAATTTCTGCCAATATTAATCGCGCTAAATCTTATTTTAGAAAGGCGATGGAGAAAAACAAATATGATGGAAAATATTTTTATTGCTATTGCACAAAAAGTTCTCATTTTGAGTTCATTATGAACGAAGCTTTCAAAAATAACATTCACATTGAAACTTCTTCTGCATTTGATATTAATATTGTAGAGAATTTGTTGGAAAACGGAAAAATCAACAAAAGCACTTACGTAATCTGCAATGGTTTCAAAAGAGACCAATATATTACAAACATTGCGCGTTTGATAAATAACGGACACAAAAACACGATTCCGATCATTGATAATTACGAAGAATTAGACTTGCTTCAAGCGGAAATTCCAGGTAAATTTAAAATCGGAATTAGAATTGCGGCTGAAGAAGAACCTAAGTTTGAGTTCTATACGTCTCGTTTAGGAATTGGCTATAAAAACATCGTAAGCTTCTATAAAAAACAGATTCAAGATAATCCAAATCTTGAGCTGAAAATGCTTCACTTCTTCATTAATACTGGTATCAACGACACTTCTTATTACTGGAATGAGTTGGTAAAATGTATTAAAGTGTACATCGCTTTGAAAAAAGAATGCCCTACTTTAGACGGTTTGAACATAGGTGGCGGTTTCCCAATCAAAAATTCATTGGCTTTTGAATTCGATTATCAATATATGATTGACGAAATCATCAACCAAATCAAGATTGCTTGTGAAGAGGCTGAAGTTGATGTCCCTAACATTTTTACTGAGTTTGGTTCTTTTACTGTTGGAGAAAGTGCGGGAGCGATTTACCAAGTTTTGTATCAAAAACAACAAAATGACAGAGAGAAATGGAACATGATAGACTCGTCTTTCATCACAACTTTGCCAGATACTTGGGCCATTAACAAGCGTTTTATTATGCTTGCCGTGAACCGTTGGAACGACCAATATGAAAGGGTTCTTTTAGGAGGAATGACTTGCGACAGCGATGATTACTACAACTCTGAGCAAAACATGAATGCCATTTATCTTCCTAAGTATAACAAGGAAAAACCTTTGTATATTGGCTTTTTCAATACGGGAGCTTACCAAGAAACAATTGGAGGTTTTGGAGGTTTGCACCACTGCTTGATTCCGCAACCAAAACACATTTTGATTGATCGCGATGAAAATGGAATTTTAGCAACAGAAGTATTTTCTGAACAACAAAGTGCAGAAGATGTATTAAAAATATTAGGCTATACGCAAAAATAATTTGAAATTTAGGCGATGAGAAAATTTGAAAATTCGTAACATTGCCAAATAATAAAACTGTAAACCCTATAACAATTTCTTTGATTTGGATAACATTTGAATCTTGCAGTTGTATAATTTTAAAAATAAAAAAATGAGTAAAGGACCGATCAGTCAGTTTATTGAAAAGTATTATTTACATTTCAATTCTGCTACAGTAGTTGACGCAGCGAAAGCTTATGAACAGCAATTGCAAAATGGTGCGAAAATGATGGTGACTTTGGCTGGTGCAATGAGTACTGCTGAAATCGGAAAGATTTTCGCAGAAATGATTAGACAAGACAAAGTTCAGATTATTTCTTGTACAGGTGCAAACCTTGAAGAAGATATTATGAACCTTGTTGCGCATTCTCACTATGAAAGAGTTCCAAATTATCGTGATTTAACGCCTCAACAAGAGTGGGATTTGCTAGAAAGAGGCTTGAATCGTGTTACAGATACGTGTATTCCTGAGCATGAAGCGTTCAGAAGATTGCAAAAACACATTCACAAAATCTGGAAAGATGCTGAAGATGCTGGCGAAAGATATTTTCCACACGAATTCATGTATAAAATGTTGCTTTCTGGCGTTCTTGAAGAATATTATGAAATCGACTTAAAAGATAGCTGGATGTATGCTGCAGCAGAAGCTAATTTGCCAATTATCGTTCCAGGATGGGAAGATAGCACAATGGGAAATATTTTTGCTTCTTATGTAATCAAAGGCGAATTGAAAGCTTCAACTATGAAGTCTGGAATTGAATATATGACTTATCTTGCTGACTGGTATTCTAAAAATAGCAGTAATGGGGTAGGTTTCTTCCAGATTGGTGGAGGAATAGCTGGGGATTTCCCAATTTGTGTCGTGCCAATGTTGTACCAAGATATGGAAATGCACGATGTGCCTTTCTGGAGTTATTTCTGTCAGATTTCAGATTCGACTACAAGTTATGGTTCTTATTCAGGAGCTGTTCCGAATGAGAAGATTACTTGGGGAAAATTGGATATCAATACTCCAAAATTTGTTATCGAGTCGGATGCTACAATTGTAGCGCCATTAATTTTCGCTTACCTACTAGACTTATAATAAAATTGTATGAAAAGAATTATTGTAGATTATTCTAAACTAACTAACGAAATCTTAACTTTATTGGTTGAGAAGTTTCCTGATGGATATGATGATTCCAACATTATCCGTTTCAGAAATGCAAAAGATGAAATGATTGAAGCTGTGGAAGTTCGCACGGAAGACACTATTTATTTAGTGAAAGTAAGCACAAAACTTGCCAGCAGAATTGAAAACTTTGACGAAGACGATGATATTGATGATGTTGTTGTGCCAATCGATGCTATCAAAGGTCTTGATTTAGACGATGATATTGCAGATGATGACGATGATGAAGAAACTGAGGAGAAAATCGAACTTGATGATGAAGATGATGAAGATCGTGACACAGCAGACATTGCTGATGAAGACGATGATGAAGACGAAGATTAATCAATCTTAAAAATATAGAAAAGGGAACTCAAAATAATGGGTTCCTTTTTTTTTGAACTATATTTTGCCTTTCTCTTGGGATAATTTATTCAAATTTTTAAAATAAAAAAATCTCAAATCTGTGTTTCTAAACAAGCACCTTTTTAGCAACACTGATTAATATTTTTTTTTGAATAAAACATAGATTTGCATTGTAAGAATCTGATTTCTTTTAAATTTGATTATGAATATTAGGTTTATAATTCTTCTTCCTATTTTGGTGCTGCTTTTTTCTTGTGACTATTCTATCAAGAAAACAAGAGAACAAATAACTATATCCGCTAATGACACTTTAAAACAAGACAAGAAACTAAAGCCTGTTTTTGGATATCGGTTTATAATTTCAGGCGATTTTGATGGAGATGGTAAAAATGAAAATCTGATAGAACATTTTTTTAGCGGAATTGACAATAAAGAAACAAATAAGTTTTATGAAAACTTAGAATATGATGATCTTGTTGAGCTGACAATGAAGAAAAATCCTTATTCATTTGTACTTTCTGACAACAAATCAATTGACACTTTACAAATTTCTTCATTGGGGCAACTTTTTGGCCTTTCTTATCTCAAGAATGAAGGCGATTTAAATGACGACGGAACAGATGAAGTTTCTTATGTCGTAAACTTCGCAGACTGGTCGAATTTAAACACTTGGCATTTGATGACTTATAAAAACAACAAATGGCAAGAGCTTTATTCTTTCCCTATTTGGGACTGGCAACTTCCTAATCTTCCTGAAACGACTAATCAGTATGGATTATTTGGACTTGATAATAAAATAGTAAATTCAGAAGATGCTATTGCCAATAATGAGATTGTAAATGAATTAAAAAACTTCAAAGGACTTGTAAAAAAGATTAAGACTAATAAAATTCAAGTAATCTATAGGAATGAAGAAGCTGATGAAGATACGATAATTGTTGACTTGAAGAAATTCAAAATATAGAAAAAGAATTCAAAATTAAAATTTGAGATGACTAGCTCATAACTAAATTTTATACCAACACAATGAATAAAAAATTTAAAACTGCTATTATTTTAATTATGCTTTCTATCGGAACTTTTGCCTCTTTTGCAAAGTTTAATAGTTCAGATAATAATAATTTCGTGACTTACATTGCAGATCCAAAAACTCAAGATATTAAGTTGTATTGGAAAAACGATCAATCACAAAACTTCAAAAGCATCAAAAATTTAAAATTATGGTTGGAAAAGAAGAATCAAAAGCTAGAGTTTGCTACGAATGCTGGGATGTATAAAAAAGATGGTTCTCCACAAGGATTATATATTGAAAATAGAAAAACACTTTCTCATTTGGATAATTCTAATGCAAATGGCAACTTTTATTTAAAGCCAAACGGTATATTTTATATAACAGACAAGAATATTGCAGGGATTTCTATTACTGAAAAATTTAATAGCAAAGACATAAAATATGCAACGCAATCTGGACCAATGCTTATAATCGATGGTGAAATTCATCCTGCGTTTAATTCTGGCTCAACAAATTTAAATATCAGAAATGGCGTTGGAATTCTTCCTGATAATAAAATCGTTTTTGCGATGTCAAAAAAAGAAATCAATTTTTATGATTTCGCCAATTATTTTAAAAAAATGGGATGTAAAAATGCATTATATCTCGACGGATTTGTTTCTAGAACTTATTCTGTAAATGACAATTGGTTGCAAACTGATGGAAATTTTGGGGTAATGATTGGAATAACAAAATAAAAAAGAACCCTTTCGAGTTCCTTTTTATCTATAAATATCTTTCTTGAAAAACTTTCTGATGGTGTTTTTGGTGCCCAATAATTATAAAACCTAAAGCTCTTACTGAAACCGGTTTATCAGAAGCTGTTCCTTTTCTCAATAAAATTTCTTCAGAAAAATTCTTGAAAAGCATAATTGTAGATTGTCTTACCAAAGCTAATTCTGTCAGCAAATCTTTAAGATTTCTTTTGTTTCCATTGGCTTCGTCAGCATAATCATTTTCTTCAAAACCTGGCAAAGGCGTTTTGTCGTTTCTGGCAATTCTTAGCGCTCTGTAGGCAAAAACTCTTTCAGAATCAATCAGATGTTGGATGATATCTTTAATTGTCCATTTGCCCTCTGCATAACGGTAATCAAATTTATCCATTGGAATGTTTTGCACGAACTTAATAAATTCATGCACCGAAATTTCAAGTTCTTCAACCAAATCAGCTTCATTGGCAAGCGAAATGTAAGTTTCATAAAAAGGAGCAAATTCTGTATCAGATAATTGGCTAGGTTTCATTAAATTTTATTTTAAGCAGAATTTCTGCTGGCGTTAATATTTCCAAAAAGAGAACGCATCACAATTTTTTCATAGACTTTCATCAGCTCTTCGTCATGATTTTCATCAGCATTCAGTTCATTAATTTTTGACAAGGCATATTGTTGAATTGTCAGTAAAGGAAGTACGATTTGTTCACGCAATTTGATGGACGCTTTTCCGTCAGGATAATTCTGCATCAACTCTTCAAATCCTGAAATTTTTAGCAACAACCTTTTGGTTTCTGAAAATTCATTAAAAATAATTTCCCAGAATTTTCCGAATTCAGCATCTTCTTTCATGTAAGCTGTCAACGGGAAAAATGATTTTGCCAAAGACATCATACTGTTCTCGATCAGTGTTTTAAAAAATAAAGAATGATCATAAAGATGTTGCACTTTATCCCAATTTCCATTTTCTTCAAAGTGTCTTAAAGCAGTTCCAACTCCAAAGAACCCCGGTACGTTTTGTTTTAATTGGCTCCAAGCCCCAACAAAAGGAATTGCTCTCAAGTCATTAAAATCTAAAGTATCAGACTGGCTTCTTTTTGATGGACGACTTCCAATATTAGCTTGTGCATAATATTTCAAAGCGCTTCTTCTCTCTAAATAAGGAATAAATTTTGGATGATTTTTAAAATCAGAATATTCTTTATAGCTAATTTTTGATAATTCCTCTAGCAATTCTTTTTCGTCACTTGTAAGCTTATTTTCTCCTTTATAAAATACTTGGTTTGCCGCTCCAGCACTTAAAAGATTTTCTAAATTATAACGGCATGATTCTAAAGTTCCAAAATTTGAACTGATAGTTTGTCCTTGAATCGTAATTTGAATTTCTTTATTTTCAATGTCTGGACCTAGAGAAGCATAAAATTTATGAGTCTTTCCTCCTCCTCTAGCCGGCGGTCCGCCTCGGCCGTCAAAGAAAATTACTTCTACGTCATATTTTCTAGAAATTGCTGTCAAAGCTTCTTTTGCTTTATAAATACTCCAGTTTGCCATCAAATAACCACCGTCTTTTGTTCCATCAGAAAAGCCAAGCATAATAGTCTGTTTTCCGTTTCTGCGGTCAATGTGTTGCGAATATTCTGGATTTGAATATAAAGTATCCATAATTTGCTCGGCATTTTGCAAGTCTCCAACCGTTTCAAAAAGTGGCACAATGTCAACGGAAGGATTTTTCCACCCACAAAGTCCGAACAAGGCATATGTCTCTAAAATATTTTGGGCGCTTTGCGTATTGCTAATTATATAGCGATTTGATCCAAATTCACCATTCGTTTCTTGAATTTTCTTGATAGCAAAAATAGATTCTATCGTTGATTTTGAATTTTCTTCCTCAAACCAATCAGGATTTAAATTTCCTTTTGCATTTACCAAAACTTTAATTTTTTCACTTTCTGAAAGTGAATCATAATTTTCTGGAAAAATATTCAGCTTTTTTTCAGAAGCCACTTTTACAATATCTTTATAAACGGCATCGTGAATTTTGCTGTTTTGGCGCACGTCGAGCGTTGCAAAATAAAATCCAAATAAATTTACTTTGTTTATAAATTCATCCAAATCATCCAAATAAAGCGATTGGTGGTTGTCGATAATTCTTTGTCTTACATTTAAAAGTGTCGCTTTCAATTCTTCTAAAGTGATAAAAACTTCACCTTCAGAATAAAAGGCTGAACGATAAATTTTTTGCTCCATTTCAGTCCAAATCATGTCAACTCCGCTAAAAGTAAGCTTTCTTTTTAACTGCCTAATTTCAGCATAATAACATCTGAGGATAGAAATACGAAGCCTTTCGGTTACTTTTAATGTAATTTCATTAGTTACAAAAGGATTTCCGTCACGATCACCTCCTGGCCAGAAACCAAGTGTAATTATTGGGTTTTCAAGCAATTTTCCTTCAAAAATATTTTTTTGGAAATACTGCATCATCTTTCCGGCAGTTTCATAGAAAACATTTTCAAGGTACCAAGTCAAGCTGACCGCTTCATCAAAAGGAGTTGGTTTTTCTTTCTTAATAAAAGGTGTTTTTCCTAATTGAGCCAAAAGCTCTTTGATTCTTTTTAGATTATTGTTTCGAATAGCATCTTCTAAATCTGTAATGATTCCTAAAACCGAGCCTGGATAAAACTGGGTTGGATGCGCTGTAAGCACTGTTCGAATTTTGAATTCTTCAAAAAATGCCTGCAATTCTTTCATCTTATTTTTAGATTCTGCCTTTTCTTTTGTATTTCGAATAGAATTTTCTCCATCAACATTGTTTACAATAGAAAATGCAGCGTCTTCAATGGCATCGAATAAAACTATTTGTCTTTCAACGTATTGAATAAATCGAAACATCAAATCAATTTTTTCAGTTTCAGAAGCATTATCTAGATATTTTTCTGAGAAAAAGTCAACTATTTGCTGTGGATTCCATTGATTTTTGAAACCAGAATCACAAACTTCTGCAAAAAGAGGCAAAAGAATTCCGGTATTGCCGATATTATCAAAAGGAAGCGTAATGAGAATGCTATTGTAAATCTGATATTTAGACATTACATTTTCTTCAAAACGTTCTAATTTGGGTAGATTGTACATTGTATTATTTTTAAATGAAAATTAATAAAAAAACCCTCAAGTTTTCACAAGAGGGTCTTAAAATATTAATTATAAATCTTACAAATCTTTAAAGATTGTATGCATTAATCGTTTTTTATCGTTGATGCTTTCGTCAAGAGAAATCATAGTTTCAGTTCTGTAAACACCTTCAATATCATCAATCATGAAGATTACTTCTTTTGCATGTTTTGTATCCATTGCACGAATTTTACAGAAAATATTGAATTTTCCAGTCGTTACATGTGCCACAGTCACAAATGGAATTTCATTGATTCTTTCTAAGACAAATTTAGTCTGAGATGTATTATGCAGGAAAACTCCAACATAGGCAATAAAAGAATATCCTAATTTTTCGTAGTTTAAAGTTAGAGAAGAACCCATAATGATTCCCGCTTCTTCCATCTTTTTAACTCTTACGTGTACAGTTCCTGCTGAAATCAATAATTTTTTTGCAATATCTGTAAAAGGAACTCTTGTGTTATCAATCAGCATATCAAGTATCTGATGATCTACCTCATCTAAACGAAACTTATTCATATTATTTATTTGTTTGTATTTGTTTTTAAATCTTCTACAAAAAAATTAATTTTTTTTCAATAAAAAAAGTAAATCCTTAAAGAATTGGCAATCCATTAACAATTTTAACTTTTTCTCCTAAATAAAAATCAAAATTCTGACCCAATTTCGGAATATTTTCAAAATCATCTGAATATAAAGCTTCTTTTGCATCATATTCAAAATGTCCATGATTTCCAACGAGTTCCCCCATTTCTACTAGCGTTGCCAAAAAGCTAATTTTTCTGTCTTGGAGCACCTCAGTAAATTGAAATGCAAAATTCGTAATAATTTGTTTATTATCATAGTAAATTTTGATATTTTTATAAATCAAATCATAAAATACAGGCATATTTTGAGGAATATTGAAATAATCGTCTGTTTCCTTGCAAACTATATCGTTTTCGTAAATACATTCCAAACCAGAAATCAGCGCTATAAAAATATATTTTCGAGTTTGTTCTCTCTGATAATCATTAGGAAAATGTCCAGCTTCAAATAAAATCGTAGGAGTTCCTAGATATTTAAAAGTATCGCCCACACAATTTAAGTTAAAACCGTCGTCAAATCGCCCTACGTGACCTGGAATAAACTTTTGCAAAACTTGATTCATATATGAAATTACCACCATGGCCTTTTGACGTACTTCATTTATTTCCCTTGCCTCATTATAAGAAGGTGCCAAAAATGACACTGTTGCAGACTTATTTGTATTACCAACACCATAAATTGTACGTTGATCATGAAGATTAAAACAAAAATCTGGTTTAAATTCATCATAAATTTTTCGCAAAAGCGTACTTTCAGGCTGTGTCATTGCTTGAAAATCACGATTTAAATCAATTTCATTAGCATTTACTCGCGTATATTCCTCAGATCCATCTGGATTCAGCATCGGAATACAATAAAATGTAAAAGCATTTAAATAAATCTGTGCATTTGAATGATCAGAATTCAATAAATTTAAGAAGTCAAAAAGAGCTTTTGTAGTTGTACTTTCATTGCCATGCATTTGAGACCAAATCAAAATCTTGGTTTTTCCTGATCCTATTTGATAGGAATAGATTGTTTTTCCTTCAACAGATTTTCCTATATCCTTAAGTATTCCTTTTTTATACGAAGATAAAACTGGCACAATATCTTGCAATGTAATGTATCTTCCAAAGAGCTTTTTTTCATTATGCTTTTCGAATAAAATTTCAAAATCCATTTTATAAAATTTAGATTTACAAAAGTAAACATCTTATGATTTACATTTGTAATTAAGACTTTAAAAGAAATTAATTACTTATGTAAACACATTTAAAAGCAAGCATTGTGATTACATTAACGTTAAATTACAAATTAATTAAAAACAAAACAACTCACTTTAATTCAACACTTAAAGTTAGTCTATATAAAGTTTAAGTTTTAAATTAATTTACATTTTACAATTGTAAAATAGGTTATGTACTCTTTTATATTTACATTTGTAAATACTTAATTTTACAAATGTATTTACAATGGTAAACACTGATGATTTTATAAAACGCCTTGAAATAATATTAGATTATTATTCGCTTACAGCTTCTTCATTTGCTGATAAAATTGGTGTGCAACGCTCAAGCCTTTCTCATCTCCTATCTGGAAGGAATAAACCGAGCTTGGATTTTATATTAAAGATAACAGATATTTTTCCTGAAGTAAATCTATATTGGATTTTAAACGGAAAAGGAAGTTTCCCAAGTGCTGAGGAATTTATCAGTACAAAGATTTCAAATACTCCCTCTTTTGGCTTGGAGGAAAAGCAAGCTGATTTATTTAGTAATTCTGGTGAGGCTGCAATAAGTAAAAAAGAAGAAATGAATACAGATATGATATTAAATAAAGCTAATACATCTAATATCGAAAAGATTGTAATACTCTATAAAGACGGCACATTTAGTGAATTTAAGCCTCGATAAAACCTATAAAAAGAAAACCCCAACCTTGTTAAAAAAGATTGAGGCTTTCAAACCAATAAAACAAACACAAAATTTTAGTCTCTCAAATAAATACCTGTAACTCCTGGTTCTATTCTTGCAGTTAATGGCGTTGCGTCAGATTGTGCTGAAGTCGGATAAGCGAAACTTATCACTCTCCCACCTTGATTCAATCTTTCTGCTATATAAATTTTATTATTGTCTTCATCAAAAGCCACATCAACGGGATTTCCTAGTGTTGAATTAGGTCCATAAATTCTTTTTTGATTCGCTAGTGCAATTGTTCCATTATTAGCTGTCGAAGAAAAAACAGAACTGAAGTTTTCTATCACAACTATACCTCCATCAATATCTGAAGTAGCACTGCCTACATCCGTCAAAACCATAGTGTTATCTTCATGGTGAATTCCGTGAGTTCTCACTAATCCTTCAATAGCAACCTTTTTATCTGGAACTAAAGCTCCTGATGGTTTTGAAAAGATATTTGTAAAAACTGCAAGTCGATTACTCAAATCTTCTACAGCATATAAGTTACCGTCTTCAATATCGATTCCCCAAAGTTTAAACGGAATTATAAATGTTTTTTCTAATGTAAATCCTGTCGCAGTTTTTTGGTAAACTATCAATTTATTCACTAATCCATTTGCATCGTTTTGATCTTGCACTACGACTACTCTATTTCCATCTACAGATATTTCTCTAGCGTTATTAAAATCTCCAGTTGCACTGCTTGCTGTCATGGTAAGTGAGGTTCCCGATCCAGTTAAAGCATTCCCGAAATTTCCATAAACTTCTAACCTGTTATTTGTTCTCGATGCAATGATCACTTCATCAGTATCATCATTGTAGTAAATTCCATCAGAATCTGTTGATCCTATAGAGAAAGATCTTGCGGTCGGAGAAGTTGCTTTTAAATCTGTATAAGAAATCGATCCGCTGGTATTACTAGAAGTGAAAAGTGCTGACTCATCATTATCGCTTCCGTTGTTGTTTGAATTGTCATCGCTACTGCACGAGACAAATCCGATTGCGCTGAAGGCTAGCGTGGCCATAAATAAATTCTTTTTCATAATTTGTGGTTATTAAGTGGTTGAACTTATTCTAAATTACGATGCAAAATCAATTATGGTTTTATAACAATCATCAAAATTTTATTAAATTAAAAACTATTTTTCGGGATCTTACCAAATATGCCTTTATAATTCTCTTTCAAAATATTAAAATCATCTTCAATTTTTCCTGAAGGGTAAAAGGCTTCGTGAAGAATAACTAGCTTTTTTGAATAATCAAAAGCTATTGGAATTATTGGAACTTTTGCTTTCAATGAAATGTAGTAAAATCCAGTTTTCCAGTCATCAACCTTTTTTCGAGTTCCTTCAGGAGCAATGGCAAGTCGGAAGATTTCTCGCTTTTCAAAAATTTCAGAAATAGCTTCCACAGTATTTTGACGGGAATTTCTATTTAACGGAGCGCCTCCCATCCAGCGAAAATAATATCCGAATGGAAATTTGAAAAGTTCTTTTTTAGCGACAAAATTCATTTCCAATCCAATAATTCCTCGGACAAAAAGCCCGATGTAAAAGTCATGCCAGCTAGTATGAGGCACTACAATTATTATGCTTTTCTTGATCTTCGGATTCATCTTGCCGACAATCTTCCATCCCATCAAGTTAAAAAAAATAATTTCATAAATAATTTTCTTCATCCTTCATTATTTTATGTAAATGTAATATTTATCGTTTATTTTTGGGTAAAATTAAATTTTGTGTTTAAGAAACTCTTTAGTTATATCATTCCCGTAAATATCCACAAGCAAAATTCTGCCATCAGCAAGAATCTTGAAATTACGTGGGCAAATGGCGAATTAGTTTTAGATTCAAAAAACACAAATTATTCTTATGGAAGTTTACAGCGAATTCTAAGAAAAGGCTTAAAAAATATCGGCTACGAAAGAATTCTGGCAATGGAAAATATTCTGGTCTTGGGAGTTGCCGGCGGAAGCGTGATCAAAACTCTATCTGAAGAAATAAAATTTAAAAGAAAAATCATAGGCGTTGAAATTGATGCCGAAATTATCAAGATTGCCAACTCTTATTTTCATTTAGACGAGATTCCAAATTTTGAAGTTGTCATTGATGATGCTTTTGAATTTGTCTTAAAAACCAAGGAAAAGTACGATCTGATTATTATCGATATTTTTCAAGATACAACAATGCCAAATTTTTTATTCGAAGAATTTTTCCAAAATAGAACTTGCTTTTTATTAAAAGAAAAAGGAATTATTCTTTTTAATACGATGTGTCTTTCTGAAAATGAAAATCTGCGCAACAAGAAATATCTTGAAAATGTAAATTCCGAATTATTTATAGCGAGAACGATTCCGCGTGTTGAAGACCATAATGAATTGATTATTTTGGAACGGAAATAATTTAAGCGAAAATTCACATATTTGTCTCCAAAAAAAAACATTTCCTCCTTACCTTTATAACTCAATTTATAAAGATGTCTGAATTTCAAATACTTTCCCGCGCTTACTTCGAATATTTCAAAAAATCATTAGGCCAAAATCTCGAAGCAGATTTCCTTTCTCTGAAATCTAAACCAATGGACACCGATTCTTTTAAATTTTATAATGCCACCTCTGTAGTATTTTCTTCTAGAATCGAAGGCGAAAAAATTGAAATTGATGACTATTTGGGCTATAAATTGCTTAAAAACAATTTAAGAGAAGATTTGGCTGAAAAGCCAGATGATTTATATGAAGCATATATTTTTGCCCAAAGGGAAAAGCTGAAATTTGATAATTTTTTTAAAGCACATTCCATACTTTCAAAAAGCCTTTTACCTCAAGAACAGCAAGGAAGAATGCGTTTTGGACAAAAAGTAATTTCAACAGAGAAAGATGGAAAAATTACTTATGAAGCTTGCCAAGCATCAGATGTTCCAAAGGAATTTAGAAAACTATTTGAAGATATCGATTATCTACTGAAGAAAGACTTGACTTTGGAAGAAAGCTTTTATTTCGCTTCATATATTCATTTGGTATTTGTGAAAATTCATCCTTTTGATGACGGAAATGGCCGTTCTGCTAGACTTTTAGAGAAATGGTTTTTAGCTCGAAAATTGGATATTGCCGTTTGGAGCATTAATTCTGAAAAATATTACCACGATAATTTATTGGAATATTATAAGAATTTGGAAGATGTTGGCTTTTTCTATGAGAATTTGGATTATGGAAAAGCGAATAACTTTTTGGGAATGTTGGTAAAATCTATTTCTTACGAATAAATTAATTTTATAATCCTGTAAGTCTTAATTAAGTCTCAAAATAAAAACCTACAAGGTCAAAAAAGACCTTGCAGGATTAATATTAAAGCATCTTTCTCGCCTTTTCTAAATCTTCTATCGTGTCAATCCCGATTCCAACGTGCGTGGTTTCGACCATTTTGATTTTCTTTCCATATTCCAAATAACGAAGCTGTTCTAATTTTTCAGAAGCTTCGAGCGATTTCATCGGAAGGCTGTAAAAATCCAACAAGGCCGGCTTTCTGAAAGCATAAATTCCGATGTGCTGAAAATAACGAACACCCACATTTTCTTCCCTCGGATAAGGAATTACAGAACGTGAAAAATATAGTGCGAGTCCATTTTGGTCCACAATAACTTTCACATTATTCGGATTTGCAATTTCTTCCTTGTCTTTTATTTCGCGCATTAACGAAGCCAAATCAATTTGTCGTGCTTCATCATTTTTAAAAACTTCCAATAATTTTTGAAGCGGTTCTTTGTTGATAAAAGGTTCATCGCCCTGAACATTTACCACGATATCAACATCTAAATCTTGAACGGCTTCGGCAATTCTGTCGCTTCCTGATTCGTGTTCTTTTTTGCTCATAATGGCTTTTCCTCCATTTGAAACAATTTCATTAAAAATCAAATCTGAATCAGTTACTACAAAAACATCATCAAACAGATTGGTTTCAACTGCCGATTCGTAGGTTCTTAAAATGACTGTTTTTCCTCCCAAATCTTGCATTAATTTGGCCGGAAATCTTGTGGATGCGTAGCGTGCGGGAATGACTGCGGTTATTTTCATTGAGAAAGTTTCTGAGTTTTAAAGTGGTAAAGTTACAAAGTTTAAAGAAGAATAAGTATAGAATTCTGACTTTGAAACTACTCCTCCAAAAAACTCTCATCCTTAAAACCAATCAAATACAATTTATCTTTTGCTCTGGTAATTGCCGTGTAAAGCCAACGGATATAATCTCTATCAATGCCATTTGGCAAATAAGGCTGTTCTACAAAAACGGTATTCCACTGGCCTCCCTGAGATTTGTGGCACGTGATGGCGTAAGAGAATTTCACTTGCAACGCATTGAAATAAGGATTCTCTTTTACTTTCTGGAATTTTCTATAATTTGATCTTTCCTCTTCATAATCAAGCATTACTTCTTGGTACAATCGATTCGATTCGTCATAAGAAAGCGATGCAGATTCGCTGGTTAAAGTATCTAAAATCAAGACGGTTTCAAAAGGTTTCTGGTTCGGATAATCGACCATTCTGATTTTTACAGTGGCAAATTTAAAACTGTACAATTCTTGCATTTTATAGATTTCTAAAACTTCGATAATATCACCATTGGCAATAAAATCGGTTTCGGTGGAATCTTTCAGCCAGAAGTAATTATTTTTCACGACCATCAGAAAATCGCCTGTGGAAAGTTCGCTTTCCTTATCTAAAATTCTGGTTCTGATCTGCTGATTGTAAGCGTTTGCTCTTTTATTGGAACGAACGATAAACGCTGTATCTTCCAAACCATAATTGCTGTAAGCGCCGTGAATCGCGTCTTGAATGTCATAACCGTCTGTCAATCTGACGATATCTTTGAAATTTTTTACGTCAAATTTAAAATCTTCATAGAAATCATCATTTAATTGTTCCCGAAGTTCTGTCGCATTGAATAGAATTCCGGAATTTTCTTCCTGACGCATTACTTCGTCAAATTCGATGTGGGAGATTTCCATATCATAATTTCTGGAAAGCAAATCGATGTCTAATGCTGGCGAAATATCAAGATTTACAGGAGGCAACTGCGCAGTATCACCTAAAAGAATCATCTTGCAATTAGTTCCAGAATATACATAAAAAATTAAATCATCAAGCAACGAACCGTTTTCATACATACTCGAATCAGAACTTGAGTCAGAAATCATTGACGATTCATCGACTATAAAAATCGTGTTTTTATGCTTGTTTTGCTGTGTCGTGAAACTTACGCCACCGCCTTTTGTCTTTGGGTAATAAATCTTTTTGTGGATTGTATGCGCCGGTTTTTGGGAATAATTAGCGATGACTTTTGCGGCGCGACCTGTTGGCGCCAGAAGCACATATTTTTTATTTATTTCTGTGAGATTGTTGACAATTGTAGAAATGACGGTTGTTTTTCCGGTTCCGGCGTAGCCTTTTAAGACGAAGATTTCGTCTTGTTTTGCATTGGTTAAAAATTCTGCGATTTTCTGGAAAAAAATATCCTGCTTTATCGTGGGATTGAAGGGGAATTTTGTTTTTAAGGTTTTGTAGAAAAGTGCGGCAGTCATTTGGATTTTATTTACTACAAAGTTAGTTTTTATTTAAACGCAAAGTTTGGAAGATTTTAAAAAGCTTTATCTCGCAAAGACGCTAAGTCGCAAAGTTTTGTGTTTTTAATTTGGAAGTTTTTAAAACTCTGAAGACAATGTTTATCGGCAATCTTGGTCCAAAAGTTTAAAGAATGCCTGGCGTTTTTAAATAGCCCCGATTGCTGGGGAAATCCTTTTTTCTCGCTTCTTTAGCGAGGAAAAAGATTGCACCGGAAAGCGGGACTGACTTTTAAAAAATGCTTTTTGTTTTTGCTTCTGAAAAAAATTAGAAACGACTTGAATCATCAAGAGATTTAGGTTAAGTTTTTACTTTGAAACTTTGGACTTTAAAACTTTGCAACTTTAAAGCTTTGCAACTTTAAAGCTTTGCAACTTATTTTTTGTAAGTTTGCGAACATCAGTAAAAATCAATGTCGGTTAACCAAAACATAACAGAAAAAACATATAGAAAATTAGCGATTCAAGTATCTTTGAGTGGTTTCAAGTTCTGTGCTTTTGATACTTTGAATGAGGTGGTTTTGTTTATGAAAACGGTTGATTTTAATGATTTCCCGAAGTCGAATAAAGTGGAAGACCATTTTTGGAAGGCTTTTGTAGACGACAGAAATCTGACAAAATCATATGACGAAGTTGTGGTGATTCACGAAAATAATTTGTCGACCTTTGTGCCAAGCGCGCTGTTTGACGAGAATTATTTGGGAAGTTATTTACAATACAATACAAAGGTTTTCGAAACAGATTTCTTTGCTTTTGATGAACTTTCGACGTTTGAAATGGCCAATGTTTATATTCCGTATGTGAATATCAACAATTATTTGCTGGACCAGTTTGAGTCTTTTGATTACAAACACGTAAACAGCATTTTGGTTTCAAAGCTTTTGGAAGCATCGAAAAACGTGGAAGGAAAACAGGTTTTTGTACATTTGGGCAACGGTCATTTTGAGATTGTAATTGTTGAAAATCAGAAGCTTTTGCTTTTCAATTCGTTTGATTTTGGCACAAAAGAGGATTTCATTTATTACATTCTTTTCACGGCAGAACAGCTGAAATTAAATCCGGAGATGTTCAAATTGCAGCTTTTAGGAGATGTTAACGAAGAAAGCGATTTCTTTAAAATAGCCTACAAATATATCAGAAACGTTTCGCTGATGGGCGTTTATCAAACTCAGAAACACAACGATTTTTCTACCGAAGAAAATTTAAAGCATTTTATTTTATTCAATTCATAAATGAGAATTATATCCGGAAAATATAAAGGCAGGAGAATTTCCCCGCCTAAAGGTTTGCCTGTTCGTCCCACCACAGATATGAGCAAGGAAGCGCTGTTCAACGTTTTGAACAATTATTTTAATTTTAGCGGATTGAAAGTTCTGGATCTATTTGCCGGAACTGGAAACATCAGTTATGAATTTGCCTCACGCGGAAGCGAGAATATTACAAGTGTTGATGGCGATTTTGGGTGCGTGAAATTCATCAAGCAAACGGCTGACGAATTTGATTTCAACATTGCCGGAATCAAAAGCGATGTTTTCAAATTTATTGAAAAGAACAAAAGTTCGTATGATATTATTTTTGCCGATCCGCCTTATAATTTAGACCAAAAGACTTTTGAAAAATTGGTTGAACTGATTTTTGCAAACGAGCTTTTACAGGAAGACGGAATGATGGTTATCGAACATTCAAAATACACGAAATTAGATCACATGATTAATTTTTCATTCAAGAAAAGTTATGGCGGTTCGATTTTTTCTTTCTTTGAAATTAACGGAGAAAGTGAAGAAGAAGTAAAAAATGAAGTGGACGGAACTGAGGAAGGATAATATTTTTAACGCAGATTCAAATTTGAAAATACAAAAGCCACTGATTCTGTGGCTTTTTTGTTGTGAATTTTTTAGCCACTAATTCACGAATGATTGGGATAATATTATTCAATTCGTGAATTTGTAGCAGAATAACTAAACGCTTTTTGATTGATGATAATTGATTAATATTTAATTTCCTGAAGCCATTGAAGCCAATCTTCGGCTATTTTATCCCAGTTATAAATTTCTTGATTAGCAGTTCCGTTTTCATTTATCGGAAAATAATTATGCTCTAAATTCAAGTAACTATTGAACAAAATATTCTTCTTTTTCTCCCGAATCGCTTCCATTTGAAACAAATCATTGAACGGAGCCGACCAATCTTTTGTACCATAAGAAATCAAAACCGGAATCTCCAATTTCATCAGATTGTCTTTTTGTGGCAATGAGAAACTGTAAGTCGTTTTATAAGAATCGCCTCTTTGGGAATTAATTTCATTAGGATTTCCAACGACTTTTTTCCAATAAGCAATCGTGTTATTTCCTTCGTTTGTCGAATCTGTATCGAAGCTTCGGCTTTGCGACAAAATATTCATAATTCTGCCGTAAGGATTTCCTCCGGAATAAATCAAATGCGTAATTTTTTTATTTATGGAAGCCATTTTTGAAGCAATCGTACTTCCTTCAGAATGTCCGGCAACAACTAGTTTTTTGTTTTTTACCCAACGTTCTTTTGCCAATTGTTTCAAGACAAAATTGTTTCTAAACACATAATAATCAAGGTAATTACGTTCTAAATATCCTTTGGGCGGAAACTCATTTTCCCCATCTTTATAATAGCAAAAATTCTTCCCGAGCATTTTTACATCTGAAATTATCGGAACAAATGGCTTTCCGACAATCACAATATGAAATTCTTCCAAAAACGGATTTTCGTCAAAAGGCAACGTTCCATACAAACCTTTTTCATCATATTTCACAACAGGTTGCGGTAAACTTCCTTGGCAGAAAAAGAAAATCGGCTTGGCTAATTTCTCTTCGCCTTTTTTAGAAATTACAATGATATCAACGGGTTCATCCTGATATTTCATCGCTATGTGCTTATAGCCAAAATCTTCAGGAACTTTCTGAGAATACGCGTAGATTTTTGAAAATAAAAGCATAATAATTTGAATTATGAATTTTGACATTTTAAAAGAATTACGAATTTCAGATTACGAATTACGAAAGCATCTCAAAACGTAATTTGTAATTTGTAATTGACTCTTGCAAAGTTGGTTTAAAAACAAACTGTGTAGGTTAATGCTGGGTTAATGCTAGGTTAATGTCTGATTTTAAGAATAAATCGCTTATTTTTGAACTGTAATTCAGTGATATGAAACAGAAAATAAATTTATTAATCGGATTTTCAGCGGTCGTTTTGATTGCGCTTTCGGCTATCCAATATTATTTGGTAAAGACGGCTTATGAATACAAAGTCGAGCAGTTTCGTTCAGAAATTAAGGAGAAAATTGCTAAAATTACCAACGATTACAGCGATATAGATTCGACTATTTTCAACAAAAAAGACTTGCTTTACAAGCAATTGGCCGAAAATTATATCCGAGATAAAAAGACGCGTTTTCATATCAAAAATCAGTTGCTTCAGAATGATTTCAAAAATGAATTGACTAGAAAATTGCAAGAAGAATTTCAAAATGAAGTTCCTGATTTGGAAATTGATTTCGCCATTGTTTTGGATAAGTTCGTGATTTATGACGCAACAAAAGAAGCCGACACCATTTTTGCCGAAAAACCATTCATCGAAAATAAAATGTATGGAAATTTGGCTTCTCTTGACGATGCTTTTTTGATTCGTAATTATGTGGGAACAACGAGCGGTTCCTTGCAAAAAGAATTAAATTCTGATTACAAACTTCTGACCGAAGACACGCTTTATGTTTCCATCCAAAACTGGGAAACTATTGTTTTGAAACGAATGACGTTGATTTTAGTTTTCGCTGTTTTCTCCATTTTGACGTTGATTACATTATTTGTGATTGCGTTGAAAGCCTTGATCAAACAGAAAAAAATGAGCGATATCAAAACCGATTTTATCAACAATATTACGCACGAACTAAAAACGCCTTTGACAACTTTGTCGGTTTCAACAAAGATTTTAGAACGCAAAGATATTCGTGATAATGATGCGACTTTTGCGACCGTTTTAGGAACAATAAATCGCCAGAATAATCGCTTGCAGAATTTAATTGACCAAGTGATGACGAATTCTTTGGGTTATGAAGAAATTGAATTGCAAAAAGAAAAAGTTTCGATGCCGGATTTTTTGAATTCAATTATAAGTGATTTCCAACTGGCTTTCCCAAATGTTTCCATCGCAACCGATTTTAATTCTGAAAAAGTAAATCTGAATTTGGATAAATTTCATTTGACAACAGCAATTGCAAACGTGTTGGAAAATGCTGTGAAATATGGTTGCAAGAATATTTATGTAAAAGCTTCTTTGGTAGAAAATCAATTTTCAATCAGCATTTCTGACGATGGAATTGGGATTTCAAAAAGCAAACATTCCTTATTATTCGATAAATTTTACAGAGTCGAACAGGGAAATCTGCACGATGCAAAAGGCTTAGGTTTGGGATTATATTATGTGGACCAAATCATAAAAGCACATCAAGGAACGATAAATGTCGTAAGTGATTTGGGCAAAGGTTCCACTTTTGATTTGAGATTTTCAATATAGTTCTTGCCACAGATTTCAGAGATTAAAACCGATTTTGGAAATCCTTTTAATTCTTTAAATCTGTGGCAAAATAATTTAAAAAATCCGTGAATCTGCGGTAAAAAAATATTCGTGGCAACAAAAAAAGTACTTTTAGCGGAAGATGATTTTGACTTTGCAATGATTTTAAAGCAATATCTCGACCTGCACAATTTTGAAGCTTTTTGGGCAAAAGATGGACAAGAAGCTTTGGAATTATTCCAAAAAGAAAATTTCAGCATCTGCATTTTTGATGTAATGATGCCAAAAATCGACGGTTTTACTTTAGCCGAAAAAATCATTAAAATCAATCCCGAAGTTCCTTTTGTTTTCTTGACAGCTCGAAAATTAAAAGATGATAAAATCAAAGGTTTAAAATTGGGAGCTGACGATTATATTGCCAAGCCTTTTGAGGCTGACGAATTGGTTTTGCGCTTGAATAATATCTTAAAAAGAGGCGAACAAAAAACAAATGTAATTTCGTCTGAAGAAATTTACATTGGAAATTATACTTTTAATCCGAAAAGATTAGAATTGAAAAATGATGATTTCATGCAACGAGTTACTGAAAAAGAAGGTGATTTGATTTCATTTCTTTATAAAAATAAAAACCAATTGCTGAAACGCGAAGAAATTTTAAAAGCAGTTTGGGGAAGCGACGACTTCTTTTCTGGCAGAAGTATGGATGTTTTCATAAGCCGACTTCGTAAATATTTTAATGAAGATTCTAGAATTTCGATTGAAAGTATTCGAAATATTGGATTAGAATTTAAGTTGAAGAATTGAGTCATTGCGAGGAACGAAGCAATCGCACCACGATTATCAAAATTCTTTATGGAAGTTGATTATGTGATTGCTTTGTTCCTCGCAATGACAAAAAAAAGCAGACCTATAAGCCGGGTTCTGTATCTCTAAAATTAGAAACCCTTATCATTTATCTAGATTCTGAATTGCTCCAGAACTCAATCTACCTACCCTTCGGCAACGGACGAGTAATCCTTAAATGCCGATATACTTGGTATTTCACCGCATAGAGTTTACCTGGTTTCACTACAGCATTACCTGTACATACTTTCTGTTGCACTTGTCCTCCCGAAATTGCTTTCAGTGACGGGCGTTACCCGCTATGCTACTCTTTGGTGCCCGGACTTTCCTCCCTTCAATAAATTAAACGGCGATAAGGCGGTCTGCGGTGCAAAAGTAGGGATTATTTTTGGGTTCAGGGTGAAAGGTTTTGGGTTTAAGGTAACATATTGATTCTTAAAACCTTTTTACTCAAAGTATTCACCACAATCAAAATCCCTTGAGCCTTCAACCCATAACCCTATAACCTCCTCACATAATCATATAAACTGAATTAACATTCTCTTGACACTTCCCCACTTATAGAAATTGTAACTTAGAAATAATAAAACTAACTAATAAAAGAGAATATTATGGACCGTCAAATGTATCATTACGCTACTGTTTCCAAAGCTTTGGAAGAGTTGGCAGAAAAAGGATTTACTGTTGATTTCAATATTGAATCTGATCGAATTAAAGAATGTAGCGACTGTTTTGAAATTGTGCATATTTACAGATATGAAGGTGCTTCAGATCCTGGAGACGAAGCAACCGTGTATGGAATTAAATCTGATAAAGGAGAAAAAGGAGTTTATGTTTCTGGAGATTTGTCATTTTCAGAAGACGATGCTGCAAGAACTTTGCACGAATTAGTCATCAAAGGAAGACAAGAACAAGACTAATATATGAATCGATTACAAGCAAAACTTGAAAAAATAGGCAGTGATCCAAAGATAACCGCCAAAGCTGTTGGTTTGCGATACACACATGCCAACGCAAAAGGTTATCATCGTATACGCAAAGGAAAAAATCTTTCTTATGTCGACGAAGATCAAAATCCAGTAAAAGATAAGCTTATAATCGAAAGAATAAATAAGCTGGTGATTCCGCCAGCTTGGGAAAACGTATGGATTTGTCCGTATGAAAATGGGCATTTGCAAGTCACTGGAATTGATGCCAAAGGAAGAAAACAATACCGTTATCATCCAAATTGGAACAAAATCCGTAATCAATCTAAATTTTACAGGTTGAGGCGATTTGCAAATGCCTTACCTATAATTAGAAAACAGGTCGACAAAGATTTGAACCGAAAAGGACTGCCGTTTGAAAAAGTTGTCGCTTTGGTTGTAAAACTGATTGAAATGACCAATATTAGAATTGGAAACGATGCTTATAAAAAATTATATGGCTCTTTCGGATTGACAACTTTGCGCGACCGCCACGTGAAATTTGGTAAAAATGCGACTTCTATTTTCTTTGAATTCAAAGGAAAAAAAGGCGTGCAACACAAAATCAATTTACAAAGCAGAAAATTGGTCAATTTGGTCAAAAAGTGCAAAGAGATTCCCGGTCAGGATTTGTTCCAATATTATGATGATGACGGAAAAAGGCACACAATTGGTTCGGGCGATATCAACAATTATCTAAAGGAAATTACACAGGAAGATTTTACGGCAAAAGACTTCAGAGTTTGGGCAGGAAGTGTTAATGCACTCTTCGCTTTTCAGGAAATCGGACATTTTGAAAGTCAAACCGAATGCAAAAGAAAAATCGTGGAAGTTATTGATCAAGTGGCTTCAAAATTGGGAAACACGCGAACCGTTTGCCGAAAATATTATGTGCATCCGACTGTAATTGCTTCATATGAAAAAGGAACAATTAACGATTATAGGGTTAAAGCCAACATCAAAAACAATAAATTAAATCCTGAAGAAGAAGCGTTGGTTCGTCTTTTAAAGAAAGAAACGATTGCGGAAGTTTTAGGATAAATTAGTTCTCATATCTATATTAATTGGAATCTGGCTCAGCTTCTTTGGTTAGATATAAAATAAATCTTATTATTATAAAACAAAAGAAAAATTAAAAAGAATATATATTTTTATCAAATATAGAAATTTCAATTAATGGTAGCTTTTCAAACAATTTATTATTACTATATTAGTTGAAAATTTGACTTATTGCTTAATGAAAATTACATATTACGATTCTGTAGAATTAGCAAAAAAATTTGGTGTGAATAAACGAGTATTTCATAGACAAATAAAAACATATATTGTAATTGATTTCAAGAAAGAATTAGATGCATTAAATATATCTAATCCAGATATTGGTTTAGATTTTCAGAATAATATTTATCTATCAGATACTAATCATACTCAAATTATACCTACAAATCTAAATATTTCAGATTATATATAAAGATGGAAACAAAAACATATATAGATATACAATTCAATGGAGATGGATTTTCTCCAAAAACATTAAGGAATTTAACTAAATTACCATTGGAAATTATTGTTGAGAGTGGAGAAATAGCTTCTAAAGGTAGATATAAAGAAAAAAAATCTCCTTTTGGCATTGCATTATTAAAAATCGACAATTCCGAAAATGTATTATTAGATTGGAGTAAAAAACTAATTAGTTTTAAAGATTATTTAAAACTATCGAATGTTGGCGAAATAATTTTTGACATACAATCAACTAATGATAATTTTAAAAATTTTACCATCACTTCAGAATTAGCAAATAATTTATCTGTTCTGAACGCAAAAATAAAATTTAATAAAATAGAAGATGATAATCTTGATGAAGTCATTACAAAATTAATATTTCATATTTCACACACATCGTCAATTCCCTCTTCAGATTTACTGCAAAAAAAACTTGAAATATTAAGAAAATTAGATTCTGATAATAATATTTCAGCTGAAACAACATATGGGTTAATAGTATATATGTTTGAATCACTTAATAACACTACGGAAGGCACTGAAACTGAATCTTTTAAAAAATTCAGAAAAGAATATCATGAGTTATAATTTAAATAAAAGAGTGATTTTTAATTTTACCCAAATATTATTAACTTAAATAATGGCAATTTTTCAACCCTAATTTTTTTACATCTTTAATTAAAAAACTATATTTGTCATCCAGTAAAAATCTATGGAACATTTCGTTGTATCAGCCCGCAAATATCGTCCGCAAACATTTAAAGATGTTGTCGGTCAGCAAGCTATTACAAATACTTTACTGAATGCCATAGAGAACAATCATCTCGCTCAAGCCTTGCTATTTACGGGTCCGCGTGGTGTTGGAAAAACAACTTGTGCCAGAATCTTGGCTCGAAAAATCAATCAAGAAGGTTATGACGATCCGACGGAAGATTTTGCTTTCAACGTTTTTGAATTAGACGCCGCGTCGAACAACTCGGTGGATGATATCAGAAGCTTGATTGACCAAGTTCGAATCCCGCCACAAACTGGGCAGTACAAAGTGTATATTATTGACGAGGTTCATATGCTTTCGCAAGCGGCTTTCAATGCGTTTTTGAAAACGTTGGAAGAACCGCCGAAACACGCCATTTTTATTTTGGCTACGACCGAAAAGCACAAAATTATTCCTACGATTTTATCGCGTTGCCAAATATTTGATTTCAAGAGAATTACGGTAAAAGACGCTAAAAATCATTTGGCCGAAGTTGCTCAAAGCGAAGGAATTACCGTTGAAGACGATGCTTTGCACATTATCGCTCAAAAAGCGGATGGTGCCATGCGTGACGCTTTGTCGATTTTTGACAGAGTCGTAAGTTTTTCAGGAAATAATCTTACGCGTCAGGCAGTTACAGAAAATTTAAACGTATTAGATTACGAAACATATATTAATGTAACCGATTTTATTCTAGAAAATAAGATTCCAGAATTGTTAATTGCTTATAACGAAATTTTGGCAAAAGGTTTCGACGGACATCATTTTATTGCCGGTTTGGCTTCTCACTTTAGAGATTTGTTGGTTTCAAAAACGCCAAGCACTTTGGTTTTATTGGAAGCTGGCGAACAAGCGCAAAAAATGTATGGAATGCAAGCCCAAAAAGCGTCACAGGATTTTCTTTTGAAAGGAATCGACTTGGCAAACGACTGTGATTTGAAATTCAAATCGAGCCAAAACCAACGACTTCTTGTAGAACTTTGCTTGATGCAATTGGCCTCTATCACTTTTGATGGAGAAAAAAAAAAGTTGACGGATATATAATTCCGCCTAATCATTTTTATGGAAGAGTTTTAGAAATTTCTGTAAAATCTCCTGAAATCATTCACGTTGAAAATGTTGCGGTAACTCCGGAAGTTGCTCTTGTGGAAGAAAAACAGCTTGAAAACGAAGCGCCTGCTTCTACTCCAACTCCAAAAGTTGAAACTCCGATTGATCCAAATGTGCAGAAAGTTTCAGCTTTATCACTTTCCAGTATTCGCGCCAAACGTGAATTGGAAAAAGCAAATAGCTCAATAGTCAGAAACGTAGCTGATTTACCAAAAGAAGCTTTTACACAAACCGATATGTTGTTACATTGGAACAAATATGCACAGCGTTTGGGCGATAAGGGTTATAAAATTATGGAATCACTTCTTCTCATAAATGATCCTAAATTAAATGGCACTACAATTATTCATGAACTTCCAAATGAAGGTTCTAAGATAGATTTTGATTCTGAAAAGCACGATTTGTTGGGTTATTTAAGAGGAAAATTACACAATCACGACATTCAAATTGACGTAGTTGTGAATGAAACTGTTGAGAATAAATTTGCATTTCTACCTCAAGATAAATACAATCGACTGAATGAAATCAATCCAGCTTTGGATGTTTTGAGAAGGACTTTTGACTTGGAGTTTTAGATTATTCCTTCGCATAATTTGAATTTCCGTTGATAGAAACGGTTTCCCCTAAAAAGCGTGGTTGACGATTTCTGGCAACATCTAAAACTGACTTGGCGATTGAAAAATATTCTCGAAAAGAATAATATTTATATCCTTTATATTCTCCGTTATTTGCCGAATATCCATAGGATTTTATTCCTAATTTCTCTCCAATATAAATACATCGGTTCAAGTGATATTTCTGAGTAACTAAAATTGCAGTATCAACTTTGAAAATTTCTTTCGCACGATACATTGTGGAATAACTGTCGAAACCGGCATAATCTATATAGATTTTTGTGGTATCCACGCCTTTTTCAAAACAGTATAATTTCATTACAGCAAGTTCGTCGTGAGCATCGTTTCCGTTATCGCCAGAAAGCAGAATTTTTTGAACTTTATTATTTTTGTATAAAGAAATTCCGGCGTCAAGTCTGTCTTTTAGATATCTTCCGGGTTTATTATCTTTGATTCCGGCTCCAAAAATTATGGCGACATTTGCTTTTGGCAAATCATTTTGGTCTTCAAAAATCAAATGATCTGTTTTTGAATCTACGTAGATATTTATGGCAATTACAGCAATAATACCAATTAATGAAATAATTAAGATCGGTTTTATATATTTTTTCTGGGTTCTTAAATAAGTTGATTTACTTTTCACAATAAGTCCCTTCTTCTCCAGTTTTCAAACTCTTTACAGTTAAAATTCTATCACCAGCCCAAAATCTGTTTTCTAAATTTATAACAATACCAACCGGAATTTGGCTTGCAAAAATGGTGTTATTTCTAAAATTATTATCTTTTTTTGAAAGATGAAAAGCATCACCAATAACTGGATTGTCACCGCATGCTTTCCAAAAACCTTCCGGATTATTCAATGGCGATTTATTTGGAAAAATGTAAAGCAAAATCAAAACTACAATCACAATTGAAACTGCTATGATGCTGTATTTTACATTCTTGTTTTTCATCTTCCAAAAAATTTAAAATTATATTTTTCCATAATACAAAGCTTTTACGATTCCGTCAGAAAGTCCGATTTTTGGAACATAAATGTTTCTGGCACCGCTCCACTTCATTGCGTTTAAATAGACTTTTAATGCTGGAATAATTACGTCCGCACGGTCGGCATTTAATCCTAAATCAGAAATTCTTTCTTCATAAGATAAATTATTTAAAGCTGTAAATTGCGCGTTCAAATACATATAAGACAATGGTTTTTCATTCAATTTACCAGACATTTTGAAAAGCTTGTTAATGTTTCCGCCAGAACCAATCATGTTCAGATTTTCATAATCTTCAGTCACATTTTTAATCCATTTTTCAATTTCTTGCCAAACAATTTCACTGACCATATTATTTAAAAGCCGAACAGTTCCTACTTTAAACGATTTTGATGCTACTATTTTTCCTTCTGAGAAAAGTGAAAATTCTGTACTTCCACCTCCTACATCTACATACAAATAAGTCTGATCGGTTTTTAATAAATGATGTAAATCTGTTGAAGCAATAATTGCCGCTTCTTTTTTTCCATCAATTATTTCGATTTTGATGTCGGCTTTTTTCTTGATTAATTCTACGACTTCCTTTCCGTTATAGGCTTCCCGCATAGCAGAAGTTGCGCACGCCATATATTTTTCAACTTTGTGAACCTTCATCAAAAGTTTGAAAGCTTTCATCGCATCAATCATTCTTTCGATATTTTCTTCAGTAATTTCGCCAACTGTAAAAGCATCTTGTCCCAAGCGAATTGGCACACGAACAAGCGAACTTTTACTGAATTGCGTTTCTTTACCTTTTTGCTCCACGATATTGGCAATCAGCAAGCGCATTGCATTAGAACCGATATCAATTGCAGCATATTTTTTTATTGTAATCATATTGTTGTGAAGAGAGAATAGCCAATAGGCAGCAGTTCACTCGGTATTTTTATATTTATATTTATTAGCTTTTGTCTTTCAGCTAATTACTAATGCTTTTTTTACAAAATTTCATCAACTATTACACTCAATTTATCTCTATAATAATTGTAGGTTTCCAATTGTGCCCTAAAACTCGGATTGTCTTTTCGCATTCTATATTGGTTATCTAATTTTTCAGAATGAAGGCGCACTTTTACGTTTCCTTTCCAACCAATATTAAACGTGTCTATGAGTTCTTTTTTGATTTCATCGTCATAAATCGGGCAAGTCACTTCCACTCTTCCATCAAGATTTCTGGTCATAAAATCAGCTGAGGAAATATAGACCTCGGGATCGCCATTATTTCCAAAAATATAAACTCTTGAATGTTCTAAATAATTATCAACTATACTTATCGCTTCTATATTTTCAGACATGCCGGGAACACCTGGAATTAACGAACAAATGCCACGAATGATCAACCTGATCTTTACACCAGCACGGCTCGCATCATATAATTTGTCAATCATGTGATAATCTGACAAACTATTCATCTTCAAACTAATATTTGCTGTTTTTCCTTCTAAAGCATTTTCAATTTCTCGATCTATTAATTTTTCAAAACGAGTTCTCGTATAATGTGGTGAAACAATCAAATGTTTGTATCTGTGAATTCTATAATTAATATCAAAGAAATCGAAAATTTTTGCAACGTCTTTTAAAATTTTAGAATGGCTTGTAAAAAGCGTCACATCGGTGTAAACTTTTGCCGTTGACTCGTTGAAATTTCCGGTAGAAATCAGTCCGTATCTTTTTACTTTTCCTTCTTCAAGACGTTCAATTACACAAATTTTGCTGTGTACTTTTAGTCCTTTTATTCCGAAAATTAATTCAATGCCTTCAGTTTGCATTTGTTCTGCGTAAGAAATATTACTGGCTTCGTCGAAACGCGCTTGCAATTCAATTTGAACCGTAACTTTCTTTCCATTTTTGGCTGCATTTATTAAGGAACTAATAATTTGAGAGTTTTTTGCAAGACGATAAAGCGTAATTTTTATCGATACTACCTTTGGATCTAAAGCTGCTTCTCTTAAAAATTTCACCAAATAAGAAAATGACTGATAAGGTGCATTTACCAAATAATCTTTTTGGGAAATTTTCTCCAGCATGCTTCCTTCCAAACTTAATCCGTCAACCGGAAGCGGTACATTTGACTGATATAACAAATCATATCTTCCAAGATTTGGAAAATCCATATAATCACGACGATTATGATATCTACCGCCTGGAATTATACTGTCTGTAGAATCAATTCCCATCTTATTAAGGAAAAATTTCAGCGTATCTTTTTCAATTGATTGGTCATAAACAAAACGAACAGGTTCTCCGATTCTTCGGTCTTTAACGCTCGTAGAAATTTTCTCCATCAAACTTTTGCTCAAGTCGCTGTCAATATCTAACTGTGCGTCTCGAGTAATTTTGATCATATGTGCAGAAATATTTTGATAATCAAAAATATTGAAAATACTTCCTAAATTATAGCGAATTACATCATCTAAAAGAATAATGTAAGTCTTATTATTACTAGAAGGAAGCACCACAAAACGGTTAATAGTCTTAGGGATTTCCACAACCGCATAACGAATATCTTTCTTCTCTTTTTTAATTTTTAAAACCGTATCATTGACTACAATTTTAGTAGTAGTTTTTGGTTTCGTCATTACCATTTTAATGGCTAAATATCCAGAAGTATCTTTCAGCAAAGGAAATTCAGCCAAATCATTCAAGATAATTGTCACCAAAGCCGGACTTACTTTTTGAATAAAAAAGTCTTTGATAAAATTTTCTTGCTCGCGTGAAATCTCGGTTTCATTAATAATAAAAATCCCTTCTTTTTCAAGCTCACTTTCAATAATACTCAAAATTCTTAAACTTTCCGACTGTTGCTGAATAACTATTTCAGTAATATCTTTCACTAATTGTTGTGAAGAAATACCTCCTAAAACCTTTTCTCCCGAAACACCCGAATGGCTTAAACGGCGAATTGCGGCAAATCTTACACGGAAAAATTCATCTAAATTATTGGAAAAAATTCCTAAAAAACGAAGTCGGTCTAAAAGTGGTACATTTTCGTCGGCTGCTTCTTGTAAAACTCTTGCATTAAAAGCTAGCCAGCTTTTTTCTCTATCAATATAACGGTAATCAATTGGCTGAATCATAATTTTTTAAATCTCTGGGAAAAATCACTTTCTGTGTTTCGCCTTTATTGATCGATTTCCAGTCAGAACTATCAAAATTAATTGACACAAATCCTGAGGTGGGAACATTCTCAATAAAAACATTCCCAAATTTATTAACAAAATTTGTTATAGCATCATTATGTCCGAAAAGAATAACATTATCGTAATCATTATTACAAGATTTAACTATTTTTTCGAGTTGTTGACTGTCAAAAGTATAAAGCTCATCTTGAAAAATAATGCTTTCTAAAGGACATGACATATTTTGCGCAAAAATAATTGCCGTTTCAGAAGCTCTTTTTGCCGTGCTACTGATTATGATAAAAGATTTAGGTAAATGTTCGTCGATATTAGATGACATTAAATGCGCATCTTGCATTCCTCGATTGGCAAGCGGTCTATCTTTGTCTAAAAGCGGTGCATTCCAACTCGATTTGGCATGTCTAATCAATATCAGATTTTTCATATAGGCAGTTTTTATAAATGAAATTGCTTTAATAAAATGTTTTAGCTTAAACAAATTACAAAAAAAATATTAGTTATTAATTTTTCATTTCAGTTTTTATAGAAAAATTTAAGTTTTTTAACGAATTCATTGTTCAAGTAATAAGTATTGAATTCTTATTCTTGAAAGAAAGCACTATATTTGAATTAGAAATAAAACTCGCCCCAATTTCGAGAATTTAAAGATATAGATGAGGACTAAATTTTTACTTTGGACTTTATTGCTCACTCCTTTTGTTGGATTTTGCCAGCAAGATTCACAGTATACGCAATATATGTACAATACCATCAATGTCAACCCTGCTTATGCCGGATCTCGTGGCGTTTTAAGCTTTTTCGGACTTCATAGATCACAATGGATTGGCCTGGACGGAGCTCCTGAAACTAATGCTTTTTCAATAAACACGCCAATTGCAAATGCAAATATCGGATTAGGATTATCATTTATAAATGACCGAATTGGCCCAACAGATGAAAATACAATTTCAATAGATTTGTCTTATTCCATAAAAACATCAGAGAATTATAAACTTTCATTTGGAGTAAAAGGTACAGGAAATTTCTTCAATCTTGATTCTGGAAAACTTAATCCTGCAAATGCTGCAGATCCAAAACTTAGAAACTTAAAAAATAATTTTACACCAAATTTCGGTGCCGGAATTTATTTTCATTCTAATAAATTTTATACCGGAATTTCCGTCCCAAATTTCTTTGAAAAAATAAGATATAACGATAATTCGGTTTCTGTAAATAAAGAAAAAATGAATTTTTATTTTATCAGTGGTTATGTTTTCGACGTCAATCCAGAAATAAAATTCAAACCAGCTTTGTTGCTAAAAACAGTAGAAGGTTCGCCACTACAAGCTGATTTTTCTGCAAATTTCATGATTTATGACAAATTTACTGCCGGATTTGCTTACCGATGGAATGCTTCCATGAGTGCTCTCGCTGGCTTTCAAATCACTGACGGATTATTTATAGGATATGGATATGACAGAGAAACTACCAAATTACAAAACTATAATTCGGGTTCTCATGAAATTTTTGTTCGTTTTGAATTGTTTTCCAAATATAACAGGATAATTTCACCAAGATTTTTCTAAAAAATTTAAGAAGACAATCTTTCTATTTTCCAATTCCCATCTTGAAATTTATAACGAATTCGATCATGAAGACGATTTGCACGACCTTGCCAAAATTCAATTTCTTGAGGTTTTACTAGATAACCACCCCAATATTCTGGTCGTTTAATTTCTTTTCCTTCTGATTCTTTCTCAAGAAAAGAGATTTTATTTTCAAGAACTTCTCTATCAGAAATTACTTCACTCTGATGAGATGCAATGGCACTAAGCTGGCTTCCGATTGGTCGAGAATAAAAATAATCATCCGAAATTTGCTCAGAAGTTTTTTCTGCGATTCCTTTAACAATAACTTGGCGTTCAGAATTATGCCAAAAAAAAGACAAACAAACATTTGAATTTTCAGCAATAGCTTTTCCTTTTTCTGATTCATAATTTGTAAAAAACACAAATCCATCAGTAGTCAATTGTTTTAAAAGTACTACTCTATTTTTAGGAAATCCATCTAAACCAATTGTAGAAATTGTCATCGCATTGATTTCTTCAGAACCGCCAATTTCTTCCGCTTCCTGAAACCATTTTGAAAATAAACCAATCGGATTTTCTGAAATAGAACTTTCTAAGAGTTCACTTTTTTCATATGATTTTCTGTAGTTGCTTAAGTCTTTCATTTTTTTGTAAGTTGCAAAGTTTCTGAGTAGCAAAGTTACAAAGTTTAGAAAGGTATTGAGATGACATTTGTCAGTTTTTGAGTTTCAAAGTTTAAAAGTCGCAAAGTCTAAAAACGAACGACGAGTTTTTTGTAAAAATATTTATGTCTCATAGTTGGAAAACTTTGAAACTTTGAAACTTTGAAACTTTGAAACTTTGAAACTTTGAAACTTTGAAACTTTGAAACTTTGAAACTTTGAAACTTTGAAACTTTGAAACTTTGAAACTTTGAAACTTAAAAAGAAAAACTTTCCCCGTCATCTCCCAAAAAAACATTTGGAAAAATAGTTTCAGCTTCTTCTTTAAACTTTAAGATCGATTCATAACGTGTCGAATAATGTCCTAAAACTAGATTTTTAGCATTTGCTTTTAAAGCAATTCTTGCAGCTTCTTTTGCTGTAGAATGCATTGTTTTTTCAGCAAGAATGGCTTCTGTTTCTAAAAAAGTTGATTCGTGATACAAAACATTTACATCTTGAATCAATGGCAAAATGTCTTCATTATAAAGTGTGTCAGAACAAAAGGCATAACTTTTGGCTGGTTCTGGATCAAATGTCAATTCAGAATTTGGGATCACGCGTCCGTCTTCCAGAGTGATGTCGCCGCCATATTTTATCTTTTGGTAATAAACTTGGTCGATTTCATAATTTAAAACCGCATTGATGTCTAATTTTCGTTCTTTGAATTTTTCCTGGAACAAAAAACCATTCGTATAAATTCGGTGTTTCAACGGAATTGTTTTCACAATAACATTGTCGTCTTCAAAAACAGTTTCTGATTCTTTGGAAGTCAATTCGTGGAAATATAAATTATAATTTGTCCAAGAATTCGACAGTTTTAATTGAAGCGTGATGATTTCTTTTATGCCTTTTGGTCCGTAAATATGAAGATCGGCAACGCGTCCTAAAAGCATATACGTGGAAACCAAACCGACCAAACCATACATATGATCGCCGTGAAGATGCGAAATAAAAATGTGGTTGATCTTTGAAAACTTAATTTTATTCTTGCGCAACTGAACTTGCGTACCCTCGCCACAGTCGATCAAAAACATTCTATTTCTGATTTCTAAAACCTGTGAAGTCGGATTAGTGATCGTTCGTGGTGTTGCGGCATAACAGCCTAAAATGGTAAGCTTCATTTTTAGTTGAAAGTTTTCAATTGATAGTTGATAGTTTCTTGCCCATAACTGACAACAAACATTAACTATTTAAAATCCCAGGTCTCTTTCAATTTCTTCCATTTCAATGATATCGTGTGCTTCCTGAACAGTTGGCACCACGTTCATTTCATCTGGAACTTCATTGAAATCGAAATCTTTGACTACGATTACGAAAGATTTTTTTACTTTTCTGTGTTTGTTTGACAATGCTAAAAAAGCCAAAACATTTTCTAAAGTAACGCTTTTGTCTTCTGAAATATCTAAAACTAAATTCTGGTCTTTGAAATCTGCGTAGTTTTTTGTAACGTTTTCAAGAAAGAATTTTACGTTTCCTTCTGTATCTTTTATCGTGGTTGTATGTGATTTTTTTTCTATTTTCATCTTTTATTTCTAAGTTAAAAAGTTTTTATCTCAGGTAGTTTAAATTCTTTGCTGTAAATAATATTAACCAAATTTTCTACAAAAATGTTAGCCGGAAATCTTTCCCCATTTGTAGAATATGAAATGGATATTTTATCTTTTGGGTTATAAATAAGTCGGGAATGACAACCAATTACATCGCCACTGTGTCCAAAAAACAAGTTTTCTCCATATTCAAATAATGCCAATCCTCTACCCCAATCTTCTTTTCCCAAGATAGGTTTCATCAAATCTAAAGTTTCTTTTTTTATTATTTTATTTTGAAATAAACTTGTAATTATAATATTCAAATCTTTAGTTGTACTTGCAATATCTCCAACCCCAACGACATTTGAGTATTCAATATCTTTTATTTCGTTCCAGCTTTCTGTAAATTTATAAGATTTAAAAGTATTTTCCGGATTTGATTTTACCGAAGCGAAATCACGAAGACTAAGTGGTTTTATTATTTTTTGCTCAACTATTTTATGATACTCTTTTTTGTATTTTTTTTCGAGAATCATTCGCAATATTATATATGCCGAATTTGAATAAACCACCTTTTCATTTGGTTCAAAAGTTACGCCTTGCTTTTTTATTTCGTCAAAAATATCCTTTTCAGTTACTTTGTCCATTACCCAGATAGCACCATTTCTTACAGCAAAATTCCCTAATCCACTTGTATGCTCTAACAAATTTTTTATGGTTATCTTTTGGGAATTTGGTATCTCTGGATAAAAATCAGATAATTTTGTGTCTAATTTTATTTTTCCATCCTCAACTAATTGCAAAATCAGAATTGCAGTTATCATTTTGGTTACGGATGCAATCTGATATTTAGTATCCTGATTAAAAGTTATATTTGGTAATTTCTCTTGTCCAAAACTTCTATTGTAAACTTCATGGTCATCTTTAAAAATTGACAAACTGCCAATGCCACCATTGTTAGCTTCTATGTAATTTAAATAGTCATCTAAATTTTCTTTATTGATTTCTTGCGAAAATAAATTTCCTGATATAAATAACAAAAAGGCTAATAATTTTAATTTCATTTTATGTTTTTATAATCTCAAAGTCAGTGCAATTACTGCTTAATCTTCGAAGCCAATAAATAAATCACTGCCATTCTAACTGCAACTCCGTTCTCAACTTGGTTCAAAATTACAGATTGCTGTGAATCGGCAACATCAGAAGAAATTTCAACGCCACGATTTATCGGACCTGGGTGCATAATTACGATTTCTTTATTTAAGGAATCAAGTAACGCTTTGTCCACGCCATATTGCTGTGCATACTCTCTCGTGGAAGGAAAATAATTCACGTCCATTCTTTCGTTTTGAACGCGAAGCATATTCGCAACATCACACCATTCTAACGCTTTTCTCAAGTTTGGTTCCACCGTAACTCCAAGCGATTCGATGTATTTTGGGATTAATGTTTTTGGTCCGCAAACTTTTACTTCAGCGCCTTGCATTTGCAAAGCATAAATATTAGAAAGCGCCACTCTTGAATGGAGAATATCTCCGACAATTACTACTTTTTTTCCTGCAACTTCACCTAATTTTTCTCTAATCGTAAAAGAATCCAGCAAACCTTGCGTTGGATGTTCGTGCGCTCCATCCCCAGCATTGACAATACTTGCATTTACGTTTTGGGAAAGAAAATAAGCCGCACCCGGATTGGAATGACGCATTACCACCATATCGACTTTCATCGAAAGAATGTTGTTTACGGTATCAATCAAAGTTTCTCCTTTTTTAACCGAAGATTGCGCCGCAGAAAAGCTAATTACGTCAGCAGAAAGCCTTTTTTGGGCTAATTCAAAAGATAATTTTGTTCTGGTACTATTTTCAAAAAATATGTTAGCAATGGTAATATCTCGAAGTGAAGGCACCTTTTTAATTGGGCGATTGATGACTTCCTTAAAATGATCGGCAGTTTCAAAAATAAGGTCAATATCTTGTTTGTTGATATATTTTATTCCTAATAAATGATTTACGCTTAATTCTTTCATTATATTTTTTCGATTTTTGGATTTTTCGACATTTGGACTTTTCGACTTTCAAAACCTCGAAAAATCGAATTTTCGAACTCTTTAATTTGTTACTAAATAAACCAAATCTTCACCTTCTTGCTCTTTCCAGCTTACTTTTACTTTTTCGTTATTAATAGAATCAACTTGACGTCCACGATAATCAGGCTGAATTGGCAAATGACGGCTGAAACGACGATCGATTAAAACCAAAAGCTCAATTTCTGCAGGTCTTCCAAAAGATTGAATTGCAGTCAATGCAGAACGAATGCTTCGGCCAGTATATAAAACGTCATCGATGAAAATGACTTTTTTATTTTCTACTAAAAAGTTGATCTGGGTTTTGTTGGCTTCCAAAGGCTTTTCAGTTCTTCTGAAATCATCTCTAAAAAAAGTGATATCAAGATAACCTAATGCAATTTCAGCCACATTATATTCCTGTTCTAAAATTTCTTTAAGACGTTCGGCCAAAAAAACACCACGAGGCTGTATTCCCACAAGAATCGTGTCTGAAAAATCAAGATGCTTTTCAATTAATTGGCAGGCCAAACGATGCAGAATGATATTGACTTCTTTGGAAGTAAGCAATATTTTTTGACTCATAATGAAGTGTTGTGTTTGGTTTGTAAAAGTAGTCAAAAAATATTTTGGAGTAAAATTTAAAACCTAGAATTGCTTAAAATTTGTCTGATTAAAATTATGTAATCAAAAATCTAAATCATGTAATCCTTTTCTGTGTAAATAAAAAGACCTTTATAAAACAAATAATCAACCAATTATAAACCTTTTAAAAACTGAAAATCATGAATACTCTACAAAGCAAAATACAAAGAATGTGCATCATACTTTTAGTACTTCTGTCTTTTTCAAGTTGTGAAGTCGTAGAAGGAATTTTCAATTTTGGCGTTGGTGTCGGCGTATTTATCGTAATTGCGGTTTTAGCCATCATAATTTGGATCATCAGCAGATTTAGAAAATAATATAAAAGCAAAACCACCAAAACCAACCAACTCCTTTAAACTAAAAAATCCCGTGCTTGACTGTTACGGGATTTTTTTAATTTCATAAATTTTAATAATCTGTGTTGCTTAAACTATTTTGGAACACGGATTTTGAGAAATTTGTAAAATTTATTTTTATCATACAGAATTACCGCTGATTACATCGCAATTCGAATTTCGTTCTAGGGTCGCAGTTTAAAAGCATAAAAAATCTGTAAATCTGAAGTAAAAAAAATTGCCATAAACAAAAATGTCTATGGCAAAATATTTTTAAAATCTAAAGTAAAATTAAGAATACATTTTCTTTCTTAATTCTTGTACTTTTTCATCGTCAAGATAATCGTCGAAAGTCATATATCTGTCAATTGCGCCTTTTGGCGTCAGTTCGATAATTCTATTTCCTACAGTTTGTGAGAATTCATGGTCATGAGTTGTGAAAATTACAGAACCTTTAAAGTTTTTCAGAGAGTTGTTGAAAGCCGTGATCGACTCCAAATCTAAGTGATTTGTAGGTTCGTCTAGCATCAAAACATTCGCTCTTTCCATCATCATTCTTGAAAGCATGCAACGCACTTTTTCTCCTCCTGACAAAACTCGGCTGGTTTTCAAAGCTTCTTCTCCAGAGAAAATCATTTTTCCTAAGAATCCACGGATAAAAACTTCATCGCGCTCTTCTTCAGTTTTCGCATATTGTCTTAACCAATCTACCAAAGTAAGATCATTTTCAAAAAAAGAATGATTTTCTACTGGCAAATATGCTTGATTTGTAGTAATTCCCCAATCAAAAGTTCCAGCATCTTGAGTTTGATTTCCATTTAAGATTTCATAAAATGCAGTTGTTGCACGCGAATCTTTTGAGAATAAAACGATTTTATCGCCTTTTGCCATATTCAAATCTACGCCAGTGAACAAAGTTTCTCCATCAACGGAAGCGCTTAATCCAACGACATTTAAAATTTGGTCTCCCGCTTCTCTTTCTTGTTCAAAAATAATGGCAGGATAACGGCGGCTTGAAGGCTTGATTTCAGAAATATTCAACTTGCTAATCATCTTCTTACGAGAAGTCGCTTGTTTTGATTTTGCTACGTTGGCACTGAAACGACGGATGAATTCTTCCAATTCTTGTTTCTTTTCTTCAGCCTTTTTATTTTGTTGCGCTCTCTGTTTTGCCGCCAATTGGCTAGACTCATACCAGAAAGTGTAATTTCCTGAATAATGGTTGATTTTACTAAAATCAATATCTGAAATGTGCGTACAAACCGCATCTAAAAAGTGACGGTCGTGCGATACAACGATTACTGTATTTTCATAGTTTGCAAGGAAATTTTCTAACCAAGCAATCGTTTCAAAATCCAGATCATTCGTCGGCTCATCCATAATAAGGACATCAGGATTCCCGAAAAGCGCTTGCGCCAAAAGCACACGAACTTTCAGTTTTCCTTCTAAATCGCCCATTAAAGTATAATGATTGTCTTCTGTAATTCCTAAACTTGAAAGCAGTGAAGCAGCGTCAGAATCTGCATTCCAACCGTTCATTTCTTCAAATTGAACTTGCAACTCCCCAATTCTATCAGCATTTGCATCAGTATAATCTAAGTAAAGTGCATCCATTTCTTTTTTTACGGCAAACAAAACTTTGTTTCCCATCATCACTGTTTCAAGAACTGTATGTTCGTCAAACATGTTGTGATTTTGATTCAAAACCGACATACGTTTACCTGGTTCAAGAAAAACATGACCAGAAGTTGGATCAAATTCACCAGCCAATATTTTTAAAAAGGTAGATTTTCCAGCACCGTTGGCTCCAATCACTCCATAAATATTTCCGTCGGTAAACGTTGTATTTACTTCGTCAAACAAAATTCGCTTGCCAAACTGTACTGATAAATTATTTACTGTTAACATTGATTATAGTTTTTAAAAAAAGTTTTGCAAAAGTAGAAAAAATACCGCAATTTTCCGAGTAAAATGGTGTATAGTTATTTATGATTTTTTTACTAAAAAATAGTTATAGAATTTATCTTAATTTTAAGCAAAAGGGTTAAATCTACTATATTTAACTATGCATTAACAGTTTTTGCAATCATATTAAAATATTTTTGTTTACTAGATATAAACTAAATGCATAACTTAAAAGTTTTCAAAATAGTATCGTTTTCACTATTTACTTTAATGATGTTTTCATCATGTGAAAAGACATTTAAAAACGATAATTTTACTGCTTATTTTGGTGGAGAAGTTACTAATCCGTTGAACAGGTATGTTTTATTCCTTAAAGACAACAAAGTTATAGATACTTTGCCTTTGGATAGAAACAATCGTTTTTTCAAAAAATTTGATTCTCTGGTACCAGGATTATATACTTTCAAACACGATCCGGAATATCAATATATATATTTTGATAAAAATGACAGCCTGATGGTTCGATTAAATTCTACTGATTTTGATGAATCAATAGTTTTTTGCGGTCGCGGTGAAGAGAAAAATAATTTTTTAATGGAACTTTATCTTAAAAATCAAAACGATTCAAAACAGATGTTTGAAGTTTTTGACTATGATATGCCAAAATTTGAAAAATATATTGATTCTTCTTTTAAATCAAAAAAAGAATTTTATAATGCTAAAAAGGAAGCTATAAAATGGAATGATGAATTTGATTTTTATGCAAAAGCATCGCTCGATTTTCCTTATTATGCAAAAAAAGAAATTTATCCTGTAGTTCATCAAATCAGAAATGGCGAGGATATTACAAAAAAATTACCTCAAAATTTCTATGCTTATCGTGATGAAATTGATTATAATAATGAAGCGCTGACTAATTTTTCGCCTTTTGTAAAATATTTGACTTACATGCTAAATAATTTAGCTTCAGAAAAAATCTCTGTTAATGTTTCACCTCAAGACCAAGCTCTTCAAATGAACATTACAAAACTAAATATTGCGGATACTCTTTTTAAAAATAAAAAGATTAAAAACTCTGTTTTAGACAATATTGCTTTTGCTTATTTATTGGAAGATCAACATATTATAAATAATAAAAAGTTTTTAGATCGTTATAATCAACTTTCTACTGATAAAAGCCAACAAAACGAAATAACAAGAATTGGTGACGCGATTCAGATGATGAAAAACGGCAATTCTCTTCCAAATATTGATTTTATAAATCTGAAAGGAGAAACTGTAAATAGTAAGGATATAATAAAAGAAAAAACTGTAATCTTCTTTTGGACTGAAAATGCTGAGTCACATTTTGAATCTGTTCACAAAAAAGCAATGGATTTGAAAAAGAAATATCCTAGCTATAATTTTATTGCGATCAATGTGGATGATAACCAAGCTAAGTGGCAAAATATTTTATCGAATTATAAATTTGAAAATGTTACTGAATTAAGAGTAAAAAACTTTGAACAATTAAAAGAAAAATGGGTCATCACAAAAATTCACAGAGCAATTGTTACTAACGCTGACGGAACAATTAATAATGCTTTCGTAAATTTATTTGATGTAAAATTTGCTGACAATTTGAAATAATTTAGCAAGCTAAAAAACTTTATAGATAAAAAATCCCGCTTAAATTAAGCGGGATTTTTTTATGTTAAAATATTGAGACTATTTGTTCCCTTTTTCAAAATCAGCTACAAATTGTGCCAAACCAATATCTGTGAGAGGATGTTTTAGTAAACCTGTAATTGCTGAAAGCGGTCCGGTCATTACATCTGCACCAATTTTTGCACAGTTGATTATGTGCATAGTATTTCTTACTGATGCCGCCAAAATTTCTGTTTCAAAACCGTAATTGTCATAAATCTCGCGTATTTCTTGAATCAAATTTAAACCATCTGTTGAAATGTCATCCAAGCGACCAATAAATGGTGAAACATAAGTTGCACCCGCTTTTGCCGCCAATAAAGCTTGTCCGGCCGAAAATACCAAAGTCACATTTGTTTTAATCTCTTTGTCTGAAAAATATTTGGCAGCCATTATACCTTCTTTCGTCATAGGCAATTTTACAACAATCTGCGGATGAAGTTCGGCTAATTCCTCACCTTCCTTGATCATTCCGTCATAATCGAGAGCGTTTACTTCAGCGCTTACATCACCATCTACAAGATTACAGATATCGACATAATGTTTTAAAATATTGTTTTTTCCAGTAATTCCTTCTTTTGCCATCAGCGTTGGATTTGTAGTAACACCATCCAAAACTCCTAGCATTTGGGCTTCTTTAATTTGTGCTAAATTAGCCGTGTCAATAAAAAATTTCATTTGTTATAATTTGTTTTTGTTTCTATAAATATAAGGAGAAAATTAGATCTCTAAAAGCTAAATTACATTCAATAACTCATACAATTATTTTAAAACAATAATATAATTTATTCTAAAAATAGCTGACTTTACATTGATTTTTTTATAATATGGAATTTAGCTGGGCATAAAGATAATCATTCTCTACATTTCTTATAATTTCATTTATTTTTAAAATTTACTAATATGATCTAAATATATTATTACTGTGCAAACTATTTTTATAAAATTACGATCCGCTATAGAATTTATTAAAATTTTGATTTCATTTCGATAATATCATTCCTCATTTCCCGCAACATGTCTTTCACGTTCTCAACCCCTATATCGTCTGGTAGAAATTCTTTAGTTGCAATACTGCAAGCATATTCCCAGATCTCAAGAATGTCGGAAGCCTTAACGTTATAAGGTTTATAAACCGAATTATCAGATTGCAAAGTCAGGTTTTTTCCGTTTTTATTGAGCCTTTTGTAAACAATCCCATCATTTCTTGTCAGCAAAATATAGGTTTTTCCATCCATCACATCACCCAATTTTTCAACATAGCGTCCTACAATGAAGGAACCTTCTTTATGTGGTGGCATCGAATCGCCTTCTACTGGAAACGCACGGAATTTTCCATTGCGCAGAAAAGGCAATGATATCTGTTGCAGGTTCTCAATGAATTCGGGATCAGAATAGCCAGACATATATCCTGCCCTAGCCTTGTGAGGCACAATCTCGATAAAGTTTTCTCCCTGCCTGTCGACTGTGATTGGCAACAATATTCTGTTATCTTCCAGTTTTAACAAGTTGTCGATCGAAATTTTTCGTAAGTCTACAGATACCAGTATATCTATGCTCACATGGTAATAGTGCGATATTTTTTTCAACAATTCTATTGGAGGCTGTGAAGTCCCATCCTCATATTTTAATAGCCGAGCACGAGTAATCATCAGGTCGTCAGCAACGCCTAGTTGTGTAAGCGATTTATTAGCACGCAGGTATTTTATATTATCAGAAAATAGCGACATGATTTGTTAATGTTACAATTTGTAACAGCAAATATATTAAACAATGTTACACATATTAGTATTTTTGTAATTGGAATAGATAAAATAATCAAATGGATAGAACGAATAAGCTCTCTAGATTTCTAGAAGCACAGAACCACTCCTACTTGAAAGCGCTGTCAGAAATAAGAAGTGGCCATAAAGAATCACATTGGATGTGGTATATTTTCCCTCAGCTTCAAGGATTAGGAAAAAGCGACACAGCGAGATTTTATGCAATTGCAGACCTGAAAGAAGCTGAAGCTTACTTGTCACATCCTGTACTGGGTAGACATCTTTCTGAAATAACAGAAGCGTTGCTAGCTATTGATAGCAAATCTGCACATGAGATTTTTGGCAGTCCAGATGATCTCAAGCTTCAGTCAAGCATGACGCTTTTTTCTTCTCTTGAGAATACAAATCCTCTATTTGGAAAAGTATTAGAAAAATATTATGATGGACAAAAAGACAGACTTACAGTGCAATTTCTAAATCAAAAACAAGATGATGCTGTTTGATGCTACCGAAATATTTTCTTCTGGCACAAGAGGAAAAAAAGTATTTGACCTTCCTGATACTGAATTGATGCTGATCGATAATTTCTTTTCAAAGGAAGAATCTAATAGGTATTATAATACTTTTCTGAAGGAGACAAAATGGAGAGAATATGAAATGGAAATCTTTGACAAGACGGTAACTGCACCTCGCTTGATCTCATGGCATGAAGATAAAGCGATTGAAAATCCTGATACAAAAGATCCTGACTGGACTCCAGAACTGCTGGAAATTAGAAGAAGAGTCGAGCAAGAAACTGCGCTAAAATTTAATGCTGTGCTCTTGAACCTTTACCGAAACGGAAAAGACGGCGTGGCATGGCACAGCGACCATACGGACAAATCTGGAATAAACGCAATAATAGCATCTGTAAGCTTTGGCGAGACCCGAATGTTCAAGCTACGCCATAAATTTAGGAAAGACGTGGGGCAAGTAGAAATACCATTACATCACGGCTCTTTTTTGCTAATGGCAGGCACGACAAATAGCTTTTGGCAACATCAAGTACCCAAAACAGCTAAGGACATTTTACCGCGGATCAATCTGACATTTCGAAGAGTTGAAGGGTTGTACCCTAAAATTTAAGATATTCATATATAAAAAAGGCTGTACAAATGTACAGCCTTTATCAATCAACCAATTATAAAATCCAACATTCTATCGCCTATATATCGATATTACTTATTTCCAACCGCCACCTAAATCTTTATATACATGAACAGCCGCATTTAATTGTTCTTTTTTGGTTTCTATCAATTCAAGTTTGGATTCTAGCGCATCTCTTTGCGTCATCAAAACCTCAAAATAATCAACTCTGGCAGATTTGAATAAATCATTTGAAACATCAATTGATCTATTTAGAGCTGCAACTTGTTGTGATTTTAGCTCATATCCTTTCTGAAGATTATCTATTTTAGAAAGTTGTGTGGCAACCTCCAAATAAGCATTTAAAACGATTCGATCATAATTGTACAATGCTTGAAGTTGTCTTGCATTAGCACTTGAAAATTCCGCTTTTATAGCATTTCTGTTGATTAATGGTGCTGCAATATCTCCTGCCAAAGAATACAAAATCGATTCCGGAAATGTAAATAAATAAGATGGCTTAAATGCCTGAATTCCAAAAGCTACAGAAATATCAAGTGAAGGATAAAATTCGGCGCGAGCTACTTTTACATCTAATTTTGCTGCAACTAATTCTAATTCTGCCTGTTTTATATCAGGGCGATTTGACAACAACTGTGATGGAATTCCAGAATTTACAGCTGCGGGCAATAAATCTGTAAAATTGCTATGATCTCTTTTGATTTCCTGCGGATAACGTCCTAACAAAAAATTGATTTTGTTCTCGGTTTCCTTGATTCGTTGCAAAATATCAAACTCTAAACTTCTTGAAGTAAATACCTCGGCTTGAAACTTTTGAACTCCTAATTCTGTTGCCCTTGCTGCCTGTTTTTGAACTTTTACAATTTCTAAAGCGTTGGACTGCAAAGTAATATTTTGTTTTACAATATCAAGCTGACTGTCTAAGGCCAATAATTCGTAATAGGAATCAGCAACTTCGGCGATAAGATTTGTGATCACGAAGTTTTTTCCTTCGACAGTTGCCAAGTATCTGTTTACTGCAGCTTTTTTAGAATTTCGCAATTTTTTCCAGATATCAACTTCCCAATTAGCATAAGCTGCAATCGTATAATCTGGCAGGGGATCTGGCGTTTCAATTCCAGGTTTTATTTCTGTTGATGCATCTCCAGCTCCTTGGCTCGTGTATCTGCCAACTTTTTCAATTCCAGCACCTCCGCGAATTCCAACAGTTGGTAACAATGCTCCTTTACGAACTCTTATATCATTCTTTGCAATTTCTATTTCCTGTAAAGTAATATTCAATTCCTGATTATTTTTCAAGGCAACATCAATCAGCTCCACGAGATTTTGATCTTTAAAGAAATCCTTCCATTTTAAAGTAGAAATATTCGTGGTGTCCTGAGATTTGACATTTCCAAATGTTTCCGGAACTGGCGCACTTGAGGTTGCAATTGCAGTTGCAGGCGCCTTACATCCCACCACGGCGAGACAAAGGCACAATGCAACACTATATTTATATAATTTGATTTTATACATGATTATCATCAATTTCTTCTGTTAATGGATTTTCTTCTTCATGTTTTACCAGCTTGTGTTTTTCAGCTATTTTTCCAAAAATGTAATACAATCCCGGAATTACGAATACGCCGCAAATGGTTCCGATAAGCATTCCTCCTACTGCTGCAGTTCCGATTGTTCTGTTTCCGATTTTCCCTGGTCCTGTAGCAAAAGCGAGCGGCAATAATCCGGCAATGAAAGCAAAAGATGTCATTAAAATTGGACGGAATCTTGCTTTTGCTCCCTCCATTGCAGCTTCAAGAACTGATTTTCCTGCGGCATGCCTTTGAATAGCAAATTCTACAATCAACACGGCATTTTTACCGAGCAAACCAATTAACATCACCATTGCAACCTGCGCATAAATGTTATTTTCTAATCCTGTTACTTTTAATAAAAGGAACGCTCCGAAAATACCTGCAGGCAAGGAAAGAATTACAGACAATGGCAAAATAAAGCTTTCGTATTGTGCAGCTAAAACCAAATACACAAATCCTAAACAGATCAAGAATACCCAAATTGCCTGATTTCCCTGAGCCACTTCATCGGCAGAAATACCAGCCCAGTCAATGTCATATCCTCTCGGCAATTTTGCAGCGGCAACTTCCTGAATTACTTTAATTGCCGTTCCAGAACTATAACCTTGAGCTGGTCCACCGCTGATTTCTGTAGAAGTATACATATTATGTCTTGTAATTTCTGAAAGTCCGTATACTTTTTCTAATTTCATAAAAGCAGAATACGGCACCATTTCATCACGGTTATTTTTTACATATAATTTCAAAATATCATCTGGCTGCGCGCGATATTCTGGCGAAGCCTGAACGATTACTTTATAATTAATTCCGTATTTGATAAAACTGATTTCATAATTACTTCCGACAAGCGTTGACAAAGTATTCATGGCATTTTCAATGGAAACACCTTTTTGCTGTGCCAAATCATTATCAACTTTCATCATATATTGCGGAAAACTCGCACTGAAAAAGCTGAATACATTCGATAATTCTGGACGTTTGTTCAATTCTTCCACGAACTCTTTGTTGACAGCTTCCAATTTTTTGAAATCACTCGTACCTGTTTTATCTAGCAAACGAAGCTCAAATCCTCCTGCTGCTCCATATCCTGGAACTGCTGGCGGTTGGAAAAATTCAATATTTGCACCGGGAATATCCTTAGATTTTTCTTCCAGTTCTGTCATGATTTCTTGAACGGAGTGTTTTCTTTCGTCCCAATCTTTAAGATTTATCAAACAAGTTCCTGAATTTGCTCCAGTTCCTTCCGTCAAAATTTCATAACCTGCCAATGAAGAAACTGACTTCACACCTTCAATTTTTTCAGCAACTTTTTGCAATCGCTCTGCAATCTCATTTGTTCTTTCTAAAGATGAACCCGGAGGAGTTTGGATAATTGCATAAAACATTCCTTGGTCTTCATTCGGAATAAATCCCGAAGGAACCGTGCTACTGATGAACCAAGTTCCTGCGCAGAAACCAGCAAGTGCAATAAAGGTTATTGCTCTTCTGTTTATAATTTTTCCAAGCACATTTTGATATTTTCCTTGCGCCAAGTCAAATTTTTTGTTGAATCCGTCAATGAAACGGTTTACCGGCGTTTTCTTTTTAGGTTTTCCATGATTGTTTTTCAGCATCATTGCACAAAGTGCCGGTGTCAAAGTCAATGCGACAATACCCGAAAGAATGATTGCCGTAGCCATTGTAATAGAAAACTGTCTGTAAAATACTCCAACCGGACCTGACATAAACGCTACCGGAACAAATACCGCAGCCATCAAAAACGTAATTGCAATAATAGCACCAGCAATTTCATGCATCGCTTTTTTAGTTGCTTTAAACGGCGACAGATGTTCTTCTTCCATTTTGGCATGAACGGCTTCAATCACCACAATCGCATCATCGACGACGACACCGATAGCCAAAACTAAAGCAAACAATGTGATCAGATTCAGTGAAATATCGAAGAATTGCATGAATAGAAAAGTTCCGACTAATGAAACTGGTACTGCAATTGCCGGAATAACCGTTGATCTCCAGTCTCCTAAGAAAAGAAAGACGACTAATCCTACCAAGATAAAAGCTTCGACCAAAGTGTGAATTACCTTTTCGATAGAAGCATCCAAGAACTTGGAAACGTCATACGAAATTTCATAATCCATTCCGTTCGGGAATTTCTTTTTAATGGTTTCTAATTTGGCTTTGACATCTGAAATCACCTGATTGGCATTACTTCCAAAAGATTGTTTTAAGACGATTGCTGCCGAAGGTTTTCCGTTTAAATTGGAATAAATGTCATACATCGAGCTTCCAAATTCTACTTTTGCAACGTCTTTTAAGCGTAAGAGTTCTCCGTTAGCATTTGATCTTACAACAATATTTTCATATTGCTCTTTGGTCGTAAATCTTCCTGAATATTTCAATACATATTCAAATGCTTGTGAACGTTTACCAGAACTTTCACCAGTTTTACCCGGAGAAGCTTCTAAACTTTGGCTTGACAAGGCTTCCATTACTTCATCCGTAGAAATTTTATAGGCTAACATACGATCAGGTTTCAACCAAATACGCATTGCATATTCACGCGTTCCTAAAATATCTCCTGATCCAACACCGTTAACCCTTTTCAATTCTGAGAGTACATTTATATCGGCATAATTGTACAGAAACTTCATATCTGTATTTTTATCTTTGCTGTAAAGATTCACATACATCAACATACTCGGTACTTCACGCGTGATTTTCACACCTTCGCGAATTACCAAAGGAGGCAATTTATTTGTAACAGAAGCGACACGGTTTTGAACGTTAAT
>Ga0247730_1000176_pt1 | contig 62306 bp, 50 predicted proteins | sample UWRJL073202C2_FD_180959 | JGI IMG/M metagenome (GOLD analysis project Ga0247730, IMG submission 180959) | Plant litter microbial communities from Arlington Agricultural Research Station in Wisconsin, United States - UWRJ-L073-202C-2 | ecosystem: Environmental > Terrestrial > Plant litter >... | reverse complement strand
AAGCCATGCAAGAGTAGGTCACCGCCAGGGGCCTTATCCAAGAACACCCGCAACGACTCGTCGTTGCGGGTTTTTCTTTTGTCCGCAAGAAACCCTCGTGGGAGCGCGCCCTGCGCGCGACAGCTCCTCGCGATCCCTCACAAAAACGATGACGGCTGTGCTGCCCGTGCCTTCATGCACGGCTCGGCGGCGCCCTCGCCCCCGTGGGAGCGCGCCCTGCGCGCGACCGCTCCCCGAGAAAACGCCCAAGGGTGGTCGCGAGAAGATGTCGCGCGCATGGCGCGCTCCTACAGGGGGCGTTGCATCTTGCGCCTTGCGGCATGACAGCCAGGGTCGTTGGCGTCATCATGGCTCTACGTATCGCGACGGAAACAAAGATGGATTCACGACTGAATCGCCGCCAGGAAGAGCTCGTTGCCATCGTGCAGCGCGAGGGCTTCATCGGTGTCGAGCAACTCGCCAGTCATTTCGACGTTGCGCCGCAGACCATTCGTCGTGACCTCAACCTGCTTGCAGACGGCGGACTCATCCGCCGGTACCACGGTGGCGTCAGTGCCCCTTCCAGTGTCGAGAACGTGGCTTACGCGGCGCGGCAGACGCTGCAGGCGGCAGAAAAGAATCGCATTGGCCAGCTGATCGCAGAGCAGATTCCCGATGGCTCGTCGTTGTTCATCAACCTGGGTACGACGAACGAGGGCGTGGGCCGGGCGCTGCTCGAGCACCGTAACCTGCGCGTCATTACCAACAACCTCAACATCGCCATCCTCCTCAGCGACAACCCGACATTCGAGGTGATCGTCGCGGGCGGCGTGGTGCGCCGGCGCGACCATGGGGTGACCGGTGAGGCGACGATCGAACTCATCCGACAGTTCAAGGTGGACTTCGGCATCATCGGCATCTCCGGTATCGAACTCGACGGCACCCTGCTCGACTTCGATTTCCATGAGGTACGCGTTGCCCAGGCGATCATCGATAACTCCCGACAGGTCTTCCTGGGAGCGGACCATACGAAGATCGGGCGCAACGCCATGGTCCGGCTGAGCGACTTCTCGAGGGTCGATGCGTGGTTCACCGACAGGGAGCCACCGGCCGAGATGAGCGCCATCCTGGATGCCGCGGGCACCCGCTTGTTCGTCGCGGATACCTGATTCACTTCACCGTACATCTGGCTGGCATGGCGCCGGTCCGCCCCTGAATCGTCGCGCTACGGCCGTTCGCTGCAGTGCAGCGTGCCATGTTCGTTTGTGTTCGAATATGCTCATTTCAACGTAGGTGGAGAACCGCTGTTGGCGTGAGTTGTTCGTAATGGTGCGGGATGCGCCCGATCGCAAGATTAAACGAACGTACCCGAGCGTAGGGTACGCAGCCAGCAGCAGCGCTCCGCCTCCCGACACGTGGAGCGCGCAATGGTCGATCAGGTCGATGTTCTTGTAGTGGGTGGCGGCGTCAATGGCGTCGGCATCGCACGTGATGCGGTGGGTCGCGGGCTCTCGGTCTGGCTGTGCGAGCGCGATGACCTGGCCTCGCACACCTCCAGCGCGGCCACCAAGCTGATCCACGGCGGCCTTCGTTATCTCGAGCAGTTCGAGTTCGCGCTCGTGGGCAAGGCGCTCGCCGAGCGGGAAGTCCTGCTAAGGGCAGCACCGCACATCATCTGGCCCCTCCGTTTCGTCCTTCCGCACCAGCCGCACCTGCGGCCCGCGTGGATGATCCGCATCGGTCTGTTCCTCTATGACCACCTTGGCCGTGGCCGCCGGACGTTGCCGGGCTCGCGACGGGTCCGCTTCGCCAAGCATGTCACCGGCAAGCCGCTCAGCGATGACTTCTCCACGGGCTTCGTCTATTCCGACGCCTGGGTGCAGGACGCACGGCTCGTCGTGTTGAATGCCATGGATGCCGTGCGCCGCGGCGCACGCGTCGAGACGCATACGAGGTGCGTAAGCGCGCGGCGCGACGGCGAGGGGTGGACGGCCGAGCTCGAAGCGGCCGACGGTACCCGTCATTTCGTCAGGGCCCGCGCACTGGTGAACGCGGCCGGCCCCTGGGCGGCGAGCTTCCTCGATGAAGTCGTGCAGCTGAAGCACCAGCACACGCTGCGCCTCATCAAGGGCAGCCACATCATCGTGCCGAAGATCTTCGAGCATCGCTACGCGTACATTTTCCAGCAGCCCGATCGTCGCATCGTGTTCGCCATTCCGTACGAGCAGGACTTCACGCTCATCGGCACGACCGACATCGAGTACAAGGGCGACCCGTCGCACCCGAAGATCGACGCCGAAGAAACCACGTACCTGTGCGAAGCCGTCAACCGTTACTTCAAGAAGCACATCACGCCCGACGACGTCGTCTGGAGCTACAGCGGCGTCCGGCCGCTGCTCCAGGACGAGAAGGGCAGTGCGTCGGAGGTCACGCGTGACTATCTGCTCGACATCGACCAGAACGGCGCGCCATTGCTGAACGTGTTCGGCGGCAAGCTCACGACATTCCGCAAGCTGTCCGAAGAAGCCGTCGATCGCCTTGCCCCGCTGCTGGGCAACCAGAAGCCGGCATGGACGGCCGATGCGCCGCCGTTGCCGGGTGGCGGCGAACGGAACATCGACGAGCTTACCGCCGACATTCTTTCGAGCCGCCCGTGGTTGCCTGAAAAGCTCGCCTGGCGCCTCGTGCACAGCTATGGCACGAGGACCCGCGACCTGCTTGGCGAAGCGAAGAACATCGAGGCCCTGGGCCAGAACTTCGGTTCCGACCTCTACCAGGCAGAGGTCGATTACCTCGTACGCCACGAATGGGCGACCGCCGCCGAAGACATCCTCTGGCGTCGCACGAAGGTCGGGCTCCGCGTCACGCCCGCCGACGTGCAGCGCCTGACCGATTACCTGGCCACGCGCTGACGCGCGCGGCTTTCTGCCAGCGCGGGCCGTACTGCTGACCGGCCCGTTCATTGAGAAAGGAGTACTCAGCATGTCGGTGTACCTGAGCGAGTTCCTCGGAACGATGGTCATGATCCTGCTTGGCGACGGCGTTGTCGCCGGCGTGCTGTTGAAACAATCGAAGGCCGAAAACGCCGGCTGGGGCGTCATCACCTGGGCCTGGGGCCTGGCGGTGCTGATGGGCATCTTCGTGGCCGCCAAGAGCGGCGCGCACCTGAATCCGGCCATCACGCTGGCCATGGCGGCCATCGGAAAGCTGCAGTGGTCGCTCGTCCCGGGTTACATCGCCGCGCAGATGGCGGGTGCCTTCGTGGGTGCGGTCATGGTCTATCTCGCTTACCTCGCCCACTGGGACAAGACGGACGACAAGGCTGCCAAGCTCGGCATCTTCTGCACGTCGCCCGGCGTGCGCAACTACCCGGCGAACATCCTCACCGAAGTGATCGGCACGTTCGTGCTCGTCTACTGCATCCTTGCCATCAACAGCAACGATCTGTCGAAGGGCTTTGCGCCGCTCGGCGTCGCCCTGCTGGTCGTCGTCGTCGGCCAGGGCCTCGGTGGCCCGACGGGCTACGCCATCAATCCGGCACGCGACCTCGGCCCGCGCATTGCGCACGCCGTGCTTCCGATCCCGGGCAAGGGCGGTTCGGACTGGGCTTACGCGCCCATCCCCATCATCGGCTCCATCATCGGCGCATTGCTCGCCGCCTTCACCTACACCGCCATTGCGGTCTGATCAGGAAGGACTCATCGTGACCAAGAAGAAATACATCCTCGCCATCGACCAGGGCACCACGAGCTCGCGAGCCATGCTGTTCGATCACGACGGCAACGTCGCGGGAACGGCGCAGCGCGAATTCCCGCAGATCTTCCCGCAGCCGGGTTGGGTGGAACACAACCCGCGCGAGATCATGACGAGCGTGCTCTCGACGATGACCGAAGTCATCAGCAGTTCCGAGATCGACGCCACCTGCATCGAAGGCATCGGCATCACCAACCAGCGCGAGACGGCGGTGGTGTGGGACAAGAAGACCGGCCAGCCGATCTACAACGCCATCGTATGGCAATCCCGCCAGACCGCCGAGATCTGCGACAAGCTCAAGGCCGATGGCTACGACGAGATGGTCCGCGAGAAGACGGGCCTGCTCATCGACGCCTACTTCGCCGGTACGAAGGTGCGCTGGATCCTCGATCACGTGGAAGGTGCGCAGGCGAAGGCCGAAGCGGGCGAACTGCTGTTCGGCACGATCGATACGTGGCTCATCTGGAACCTCACCGGTGGCAAGGTGCACGTCACCGATTACACGAATGCCTCGCGTACGCTCATGTACGACATCTACAAGCGCGAGTGGGACGACGAGCTTCTCAAGATGCTCAACGTCCCGCGGGTCATGCTGCCTGAAGTGAAGTCGTCGAGCGAAGTCTATGGCGCCACGCTGGCCAAGCACTTCTTCGGCCGCGAAGTGCCCATCGCCGGCATCGCCGGTGACCAGCAGGCCGCGCTGTTCGGCCAGGCGTGTTTCGAGCCGGGCCTTGCGAAGAACACGTACGGCACGGGCTGCTTCATGCTCATGAACACCGGCGAGAAAGCCGTGCGCTCGAAGTCGGGCCTGCTCACGACGATTGCATGGGGGCTCGACGGCAAGGTCGAGTACGCGCTGGAAGGCAGCATCTTCGTCGCCGGTTCCGTGATCCAGTGGCTGCGCGACGGCCTGCGCATGCTCGGGAAGGCTTCGGATTCCCAGTCGTATGCCGAGCGTGCGAAAGACAACGATGGCGTCTACTTCGTGCCGGCGTTCGTCGGCCTGGGCGCCCCCTACTGGCGCAGCGACGTGCGCGGCGCGGTGTTCGGGCTGTCCCGCGGCACCACGAAGGAACAGTTCATCCGTGCGGCACTCGAGTCCATGGCGTACCAGACACGTGACGTGCTCGAGGCCATGCAGAAGGATTCGGGTATCGAGCTCAAGGAACTTCGTGCCGACGGCGGTGCCATTGCCAACGACTTCATGGCCCAGTTTCAGGCCGATATCCTGGATGTCACGCTGCTTCGCCCGAAAGTGCAGGAAACGACGGCACAGGGCGCCGCGTACCTCGCAGGCCTCGCCGTCGGTTTCTGGAAGGACAAGGCCGACATCACCCAGCGCTGGGCGGTGGATCGCGAGTTCAAGCCGGCGATGTCGAAGGAGACGCGCGACGATCTGTACGAAGGCTGGCAGCAGGCCGTGCAGGCGACCATGGGCTTCAAGCCGCGCAACTGAGGCGGTATGTGGGAGCGCGCCCTGCGCGCGACATGTTTTCGCCACTGGGTAGGTTGTGGCGAGAAGATGTCGCGCGCAGGGCGCGCTCCCACAACGGGGCGCTCCCACAACAGCGGGGCGTTCGCCATAAAAAAACGGCCGGGATTCCCGGCCGTTTTTTTACCAGAGGTTTCTGTATCGGCTGTTTTCTATCAGCCGATCCTGTACCCGTACTGCTCTTCGAACTCCGCCTCGAACTCCGCGTACGTGAAGTACTGGTTCTGCGTGCCGGGATGTTCGACCTTCAGGGCACCCATGAGCGAAGCCATGTTGCCGATGGTCTTCCAGTCGTAGTTCTTCATGATGCCGAAGATGAGGCCGGCGCGGTAAGCATCGCCGCAACCGGTCGGGTCGACGACCTTGCGCTCGCGCGCCGGCGGCACGGTGATGATCTCGCCGCCCACGTGGATCAGCGAGCCGCGCGGGCCCTGCGTGATGATGTAGGCGGTGACCTTCGAAGCGATGTCCGCTGCGCTCCAGCCGGTGCGCTGCTGCAGCAGCTGCGACTCGTAGTCATTGACGATGACGTACGTCGCCTTCTCGATCATCGCGCGGAACTCGTCGCCGTTGAACAGCGGCATCGCCTGGCCCGGGTCGAAGATGAAGGGCACGCCGCGTGCAGCGAACTCGTCGACGTGCTGCAGCATGGCTTCGCGGCCATCCGGTGCGACGATGCCGAATTCGTAATCCGGGATGTCGCGCACGTGGTTTTCGTGTGCGCTGGACATGGCACCCGGATGGAAAGCCGTGATCTGGTTGTTGTCCAGGTCGGTGGTGATGAAGCACTGCGGGGTGAACTGGTCGTCGAACTGGCGAACGCCGTCGAGTCGGATGCCGAACTTCTCCAGGTGCGCGCGGTAGGGCGCGAAGTCCTGGCCCACCGTGGCGACCGGCATGGGCGAGCCGCCGAGCAGCTTCAGGTTGTACGCGATGTTGCCGGCGCAGCCGCCGAACTCGCGGCGCATGGCGGGCACCAGGAACGACACATTCAGGATATGGACCTGGTCCGGAATGATGTGGTTCTTGAACTGGTCCTGGAACACCATGATGGTGTCGTAGGCGAGCGATCCGCAGATAACGGCAGTCATGCTTGGGCGACCCTGAGAAGGTAAGTGGCACAGCCGTGGCACGGCCGCTGCAAACGCCGGCCGCAAGAGGGGCCGACAAACCCGCGAATCGTACCGAAAATCGCCGCCCGGGGCCAATCCCCGGTACGTACGGATTTACGTGGGTGCGGGAGAATCCCCTTGCATCCTTAAGACTTACAAGGCTTTCTTAACTTTTCCGCCCTTGCGTGCGGAGGGCCTGCAATCTAGACTCGCACGCTTACTTTTTCCCGCAACTGGCGCTAGCCGCATCATGTTTAAGAAGTTCCGCGGACTCTTTTCGAACGACATTTCCATCGATCTCGGTACGGCCAATACGCTGATCTACGTGCGTGGCCAGGGCATCGTGCTGAACGAACCTTCGGTCGTGGCCATCCGCCAGGATCGCGGTCCGGGCGGCCCCCGGGCCGTTGCCGCCGTGGGTACGGACGCCAAGCGCATGCTGGGCCGTACGCCGGGCAACATCGCCACCGTGCGCCCCATGAAAGACGGCGTCATCGCCGACTTCACCATGACCGAGGCGATGCTGCAGCATTTCATCAAGCAGGTTCATCGCTCCCGCATGCTGCGTCCCAGCCCGCGCGTACTGGTGTGCGTGCCGTGCGGTTCCACCCAGGTGGAGCGCCGCGCGATCAAGGAATCGGCCGAAGGCGCCGGTGCGCGTGACGTCTTCCTGATCGAGGAACCGATGGCCGCGGCGATCGGCGCCGGCATCCCCGTGCACGAGGCCCGTGGTTCCATGGTGCTCGACATCGGTGGCGGCACGTCGGAAGTGGCGGTCATCTCGCTCAACGGCATCGTGTATTCGCAGTCGGTGCGCGTCGGCGGCGATCGTTTCGACGAAGCCATCGTCAACTACGTGCGCCGTAACCACGGCACGCTGATCGGTGAATCCACGGCCGAGCGCATCAAGCTCGAAGTCGGCTGCGCCTTCCCGCAGAGCGAAGTCCGCGAGATCGAGATCTCCGGGCGTAACCTCGCCGAGGGCGTGCCGCGCAGCTTCACGATCAACTCCAACGAGGTGCTGGAAGCCCTCCACGAGCCGCTCTCGGGCATCGTGGCCGCGGTGAAGGCTGCGCTGGAGCAGACGCCGCCGGAGCTCTGCTCCGATGTGGCCGAGCGTGGCATCGTGCTCACCGGCGGCGGCGCCCTGCTGCGTGACCTGGATCGCCTGATCTCCGAGGAAACCGGCCTGCACGTGCAGGTGGCCGACGACCCGCTCACCTGCGTGGCACGGGGTGGCGGCAAGGCGCTGGAGATGATCGATCAGCACGGCAGCGATTTCTTCGCTTTCGAATGAACAGGGCGCGCGCGGCGCGAAGGCCGGAGCGCGTTGAATCATGGCCCTGAATCGCGACGACAAGTCGCCGCTGTTCGCACCGGGCGTAGCGGGAACGCTGCGCCTGATCGTGTACCTGGCGCTCGCCTGCGTCCTGATGGTGCTTGACCATCGGGGCGGCTGGCTGGCCAGTGCACGCTCGGGGCTTTCCATCGTGGTCGAACCCATCTACCGGATCGCCGGCCTGCCATCGCAGGGTTTCCAGGCGGCCACGGTGGCGTTCGCCGATCGCCAGCGCCTGACCGAGCAGAACCAGCGGCTGCGGGAAGACCTGCTGCTGGCCAATGCCAGGCTCAACCGCATGGCCTCGGTGGCGGAACAGAACCAGCGGCTCAAGGAGCTGCTCGACACCCAGCACAGCCTGTCGCTCAACGTGCAGCTCGCGCGGCTGATCGGCGTGGATCTCGGTACCTTCCGCCACCGGATCGTGCTGAACCTCGGCGCACGCGACAAGGTGCAGGCAGGGCAGGTGGTCATCGATGCCCGCGGTGTCATGGGCCAGATCGTCGACGTGATGCCCACGACCTCGGTGGCCATGCTGATCACCGATCCGAACCACGCCATTCCCGTCACCATCGAGCGCACCGGCCTGCGGACGATCGCGTACGGCTCGCGGACCGGCGACATGCTCACGCTGCCCAATATCCCCGTGTCGGCCGACGTGCAGTCGGGCGACAAGCTGGTCACGTCCGGCCTGGGCGGTCGTTTCCCGCCGGGCTTCCCGGTCGGCACGATCCGCGACGTGGCGCAGACGCCGTCGGGCACCTTCCTCGCCGCGCAGGCCATGCCGGCCGCCGACCTGGACCGGAGCGAAGACGTGCTGCTGCTGCATGACCTCGCCGAACCGGCGGGTCCGCCGGCACCCGCGTCGAACGCAGGGCCACCGTCGAGCCTCGCCCCGGATCCGAACGCGCCGACGCCAGCCGCGCCGACGCTTCCGTCCGTGACGTCGCCCACCGCGACGCGCCTGCCGGCACGGGCATCCACGGTGGCACCGGCGACGGGGGCCACGCCATGAACCGCATCCGTGTACGCCAGATCTGGTTCGCGGCGACGCTCCTGCTCTCGCTGTTCCTCATGCTCATTCCCCTGCCGGGCCCGCTGACGCCGTTCAAGCCGTACTGGCCGGCGCTGATCCTGCTGTACTGGTGCATGCAGTCCGGCGACCGCATGACCCTCGGCCTGGCTTTCTGCCTGGGCGTCGGCGCCGATCTCTTCGACGGCGTGCTGCTGGGCGAGCAGGCGCTGCGCCTGACCGCCATGGTGTTCATCGCGCTGCGGTTCCGGTCGCGGCTGCGGTTCTTCCCCATGTGGCAGCAGTCGCTGGCGGTGCTCGGCCTGCTGCTCAACGACCGCGTGCTGCTGCTACTGATCCGCGTGTTCGGCGGTGATCCGCTGCCGCCGGTCGAATACTGGATCGCGCCGTTCGTCGGCGCCGTGCTGTGGCCGTTCGTGTTCCTGATCCTCGACGACCTGCGCGCGCGGATGCGCATCCACGACACATGAGCCAGCGGCGCGCCTCGATCAAGGAGGTCCGTGGCGAAGTGGCGCTGTTCCGCCGCCGTGCGCTCGTGGGCTTCGCGATGCTGCTGCTCGGCCTGGTCGCCGTGTGCTCGCGTTACGTCTACCTGCAGGTGCTGCATCACGACGAGTTCGTGGCCCGCTCGGAGCAGAACCGCATCAAGCCGCGTGCGATCCCGCCGGCGCGGGGCCTCATCTATGACCGCAACGGCGTGCTATTGGCCGATAACGTGCCTGCGTTCCGCCTGGAAGTGACGCCCGAGCAGGTCGACGACATGGACGACATGCTGGGCAAGCTCGGCGCCGTGGTGCCGCTCAGCGACGACGACATCTCGACCTTCCGCAAGCAGGTGAAGCTCGGGCGTCGCTTCGACGGCGTGCCCCTGAAGCTCAAGCTGACCGAAGACGAGATCGCGCGTTTCGCCGTGAACCGCTGGCGTTTCCCGGGCGTCGACGTGGTGCCCTACCTCACGCGTCGTTATCCGCTGGGGCCGTTGCTGGCCCATGTGATCGGCTACGTCAGCCGCATCGATGCCGACGACCTCGCGCGCGTGGATGAAGCGCGCTACAAGGGCACCACGCATATCGGCCGCACCGGCATCGAGCGCTCGTACGAAGACCTCCTGCACGGTGCGCCGGGCTATGAACTGGTCGAGGTGAATGTCGACGGCCGCACGCAGGCCGTGCTCGACACCACGCCGCCGACACCGGGCCAGAACATCTATCTCTCGATCGACGTGCGCATGCAGAAGGCGGCGAAGGAAGCGATGGGCGATCGCACGGGCGCGGCCATCGCCACCGATCCGCGCAATGGCCAGATCCTTGCCTTCGTGAGCGTGCCGGAGTTCGATCCTAACCTGTTCGTCAACGGCATCAGCTCGCCCGATTACAAATACCTGACCACGTCGCCCGACAAGCCGCTGGTGAATCGCGCGCTGCGTGGCGTCTATCCGCCGGGCTCCACGGTGAAGCCCTTCCTGGCGCTGGGTGGCCTGACGATGGGGATCCGTCGGCCGTCCGACACCGTGCTGTCGACGGGTGAATTCTGCATCCCGGGGCAGTCGCGCTGCTATCGCGACGACGTGCGCGGCGGTAATGGCACGGTCAACATGATCGGCGCCATCGAGCATTCCACGAATACCTACTTCTATCGCCTGGCGCTCGACATGGGCATCGATCGCCTGTCGAACTGGATGGGCGGCCTCGGGTTCGGCAAGAAGACGGGTATCGACCTGGTCGGCGAATCGGAGGGCGTGCTGCCATCGCGCGAGTGGAAAGCCACGCGCAGCAAGGCGGGCTGGTTCCCGGGCGAAACGATCATCGCCGGTATCGGTCAGGGTTACTGGGCGGTGACGCCGCTGCAGCTGTCGCATGCGCTGACGACCTTTGCCGGCCGGGGCACGCCGTATGCGCCCCATCTTCTGCTCGACACGCAGGATGGCGTGGACAGCCCGCGCGTGCCGCAGTCGTTTCCGCCCACGGGGCCATCGGTCGTGCGCAAGCCGGCCGACTGGGACGCCGTCAACGCCGGCATGATCGCCGTGATCAACTCCGGCGCCGGTACGGGCAAGAAGCTCGGCAAGGGCTTTCCCTTCACCATCGCCGGCAAGAGCGGCACGGCGGAGCGTTTCTCGCGTACGACCAACGCTTACAACGAGAACAAGAACCTCGCCTACCTGGCCACGCGCCACCGCGCCTGGTTCATCGCCTACGCGCCCGCCGAGGATCCGAAGATCACCGCGACCGTGTTGCTGGAAGCGGGCGCGTGGGGCGCCGGCGACTCCGGCCCCATCGCGCGGAAGATCCTCGACCAGTGGGTCGTCGACGAAGGCGGCGCGCGGCCGGAAGACCCGACGCCGGGAGAGGCCGTCACCGCCGATGCGCCGCCCGAAGCGGCCCCGGCCGGTGAGCGGCCGGCGGTGGTCGGCTCGCAGCCCGCCGGCAGTGCGACCAGTGGTGCCCCGGCGGGCGTACCGTCCGACAGCGCACCCCCCGACGACAGTGGCGAGGACCCGCAGCAATGATCGCCAACTTCTCCCTGCGCCTGAAACGCTTCGGCCTGCGCCTGCTGACCCGTCCACGGCTCGACATCCCGCTGCTGCTGGCGCTGTTCGTGCTGGCCTGCGTGGGCCTGGCCAATCTCTACAGCGCCGGCAACGCCAACGTGTCGCTGGTGACGGGCCAGGCTGCCCGCTTCGTGCTGGGTGGCGTGCTGTTGCTGGTGATCTCCCGCATTCCGCCGCCGGTGCTGCGCTCATGGACGCCCTGGCTGTACATGGGCAGCACGGCGCTGCTCGTGGTGGTCGCCGTGCTGGGCGAAGGGCGCGGCGCGTACCGCTGGCTCGACCTCGGCGTGATGCGCTTCCAGCCGTCGGAACTGCTGAAGCTGACCATGCCCATGATGGTCGCGTGGTACCTGCACCCCCGCCAGCTGCCGCCGAGCTGGAAGGACATCATCGTGGTCGGCCTGCTGATCGCCGTGCCGGCGGGCCTGATCGCCGAGCAGCCCGACCTCGGTACGGCACTGCTGGTCGCCGGCGCCGGCGCCTTCGCGCTATTCCTTTCCGGCATGGCCTGGTGGCGCATCGGGTTGCTGGTCGGCGGCGTCGGCGCCGTGATCCCCGTCGCGTGGCAGTTCCTGCACGAGTACCAGCGCAACCGCGTGCGCACGCTGCTTGATCCCGAATCGGATCCGTTGGGCAAGGGCTGGCACATCATCCAGTCGAAGATCGCGGTGGGCTCCGGCGGCATGTTCGGCAAGGGCTGGCAGCACGGCACGCAGTCGCGCCTGGAATTCCTGCCCGAGCACACCACCGACTTCGCCTTCGCCGTGTTTTCCGAGGAATTCGGGTTCGTCGGCGTCGCCTGCATCATGCTGTTGTACTCGTTCATCATCGGGCGCTGCCTGTGGATCGCGATGAACGCGCGCGACACCTATTCACGGCTGCTGGCGGGCGCCATCGGCATGAGCTTCTTTGTTTATGTCGCGGTCAATGGCGGCATGGTGGCGGGCATCCTGCCGGTGGTGGGCGTACCCATGCCGCTGCTCAGTTACGGTGGTACATCGGCGGTGTCCCTGCTGACGGGCTTCGGCGTCCTCATGTCCATCCATGCGAATCGCAAGCTGCACGATTGATGCCTGAACGGTGCCCGACGACGTCCCCGGGTGTGCAATGCGTGCGTGATACGCTTCGGCGCATGGATGAAGCTCTCGTCGCGCCCTGCGCCCGCACCGCACGTTCCCTCCCGCGCCTTATCGGCGCGCTGATGGTTTTTCCGCTGGTTTTCGCTGCCGTGGCGCATGCCGAGACTCATCCGGGCCAGGATGCACTCGTCCGCGAAGTGGCGAAGGACACCGGCAAGAGCGAGGCGTCGCTGAACGCGCTGCTCGATGGCGCGAAGAAACAGCAGGGCATCCTCGATGCCATCAGCCGGCCCGCCGAGGGCAAGCCGTGGAAAGACTACCGCCCGATCTTCCTGACCGAAGCGCGTATCGCCGCCGGTGCCGCGTTCTATGAAGAGCACCGCGCGCTGCTCGACGGCATCGGCCGGAAGTACGGCGTGCCGCCCGAATACATCGTGGCGATCGTCGGCGTGGAAACGTTCTACGGCAAGAACACCGGCAAGTACAAGGTCATCGATGCACTGTCGACGCTGGCGTTCTATTACCCGAGGCGCGCTCCGTTTTTCCGCGAGCAGCTGAAGGCACTGCTCGAACTGCCGTCGAATCACCTCGCCGGCCCGATCGATACGCTCACCGGCTCCTACGCCGGCGCACAGGGGTGGGGGCAGTTCATGCCGTCGTCCATCCGCGACTGGGGCGTCGACTACGACCACGATGGCCACATCGACATGAAGGGCTCGATGGGCGACATCTTCGCCAGCGTCGCGAATTACTTCGTGGAACACGGCTGGGAGAAGGGCGGGGCGATCGCCGTCCGCGCCCAGCCGGACGCCCGCGTCGTCGCCCCGGACGTGCCGAAGGACTGGCGCCCCGTGGCGCCCGTCGAATCGTTCGTGGCCAACGGCTTCGCGCCGGTGCAGCACGTGAACCCGGGTCGCGACGCGCAGCTCGTCCGCCTCGATGGACCGACGGGCGACGAGTATTGGCTGACGTTCCAGAACTTCTATGTGATCACCACCTATAACCGCAGCCCGATGTATGCCATGGCGGTGAACCAGCTCGCGCAGGCCATCCGCCAGCGCGCGGATGGATCTGCCGCGCGATGAGCCCAGGCGCGACCCGCGAGGCCGGGGCTGCTACCTGCAATGGCCGTGCCGTTGTGGGAGCGCGCCCTGCGCGCGACATCTTTTCGCGACATCCTGCATGTGTTCGCGAAACGCTGTCGCGCGCAGGGCGCGCTCCCACAACGGCAGGGCGCGCTCCCACAACGGCAGGGCGCGCTCCCACAACGGCAGGGCGCGCTCCTGCGGGGCGGCGCGCTCCCACAACGGGGCGGCGCGCTCCTGCCGGGTGGCGGCTCGTCGTCGTGCTGGTGTTTGCGCTGTTGCTCTCGGCCTGCGGTGGTTCGAAGAATTCGCGGCCTTATTCGCGGGGCAGCAGCGGCGGGTCGTCGTCCTCGCCGGCCTCACGGCGCGGCGGCGTCGACGACATCCGCAAGGGGCAGGGCTCGCGCTACCGTTCCAGTTCCGACAGTGTGCCGACCGATATTCCCGATGTGAGCAAGCTGCCCGAGCCGGTGCCGAAGGTCGAGCCGCACTCGCTCTACGGCAACAAGTCGCCTTACTCCGTGCTGGGCCAGACCTATAACGTGCTGCCCTCGCCGCGTGGCTACGTGGAGCGCGGCATCGCGTCGTTCTACGGCAACAAGTTCCACGGCTACAAGACCTCGAGCCTCGAGGAATACGACATGTACCAGTTCTCGGCGGCGCACAAGACCCTGCCGCTGCCGAGCTACGCACGCGTGACCAACCTCGAGACCGGCAAGAGCGTGATCGTTCGTATCAACGACCGCGGCCCGTTCCATGAGAACCGCATCATCGACCTGTCGTTCGCCGCCGCCGTGAAGATCGGTGTCTGGCCCAAGGGCACGGGCCTGGTCGAAGTGCGCGCCATCGATCCGTCGGAAGCGAACAGCGATCGCGGGGCGCCTTACGTCAATACGGCGCCGAAGCCCTCGCCCGTGACGGCGCCGCCGCTACCGGCACGTGTCGTCGGCTCGCCCGTGCCACCGTCGGCCCGGACGGCACCGACGCCTGAAGTGGCGACGGCGATCAGGGCGCCGTCCGGCACGATGTCGACGCCGGTCGCCCTCGAAGGCGGCGATGACGGCCCCGTGGCGGGCATGACGGGCGTATCGGCTAGCGAGGCGTTGCCGCCGCTGCCGACGTCGACGCGCTCGGCTGCGGCTGTTGCGCCTTCGCCTCCGTCGGCCCCGGGCCCGGCATATGGCTCGACCGGTCGGCTGGCGCCGGGTGTGGCCGTCTCCGGGGCAGCTTCGCCTGCCGGCCCGCGCTACGCGGGGGGCGCGACGCGCCCGCCATCGGCTGCGATCACGGTGGTGCCGGCCTCGGCGCTGCCTCCGCCGCCGGTTGCCACCCCGGCCGGAGGGACCGCCTCCACCTCGTCCGCTCCGGCTGCGTCTGCCACGCCATCGGCGTCCGCCGGGTCGACGGTGCCTGGCAAGCCGACGATTTATCTCCAGGTCGGCGCGTTCTCCGACGCCGTGAACGCCAATCGCGTGGCCGACCAGCTCCGGCACGCCGGCCTGGGGCCGATCAGCGTGATCGAGACCGCCGTGGGCGGCCGCAGCGTGCGCCGCGTGCGCGTCGGCCCCCTGGCTGACGTGGACACCGCTGACCGTGTTACCGACCAGATCAGCGGCATGGGCCTGCCCAAGCCGCAGGTCGCGGTAGACTGACCTCCTTTTTGTTGCATTTCACTGGACCGTTGAAACGATGAAGCTCCTGCCCCGCTCCCTGTTCGCTTTCGCCGCCGCCGCGCTCATCGCGGGCGTTACCGTGGCGCAGCAGACCCCGCCCCGTCCGTCCGTGCCGCGCCCGGTGGTTCCCGAGGCGCCGGTTCCGCCGCCGCCGGATGTCGAGGGCAAGAGCTGGGTGTTGATGGACTACAACACCGGGCAGATCATCGCGCAGAAGGACATGGACGTTCAGCTCGAGCCGGCGTCCATCACGAAGATCATGACCGACTATGTCGTCTCCGCGGAAATCGGCAACGGCAAGATCCACATGACCGACCCGGTCACCATCAGCGAGAACGCGTGGCGTGGCGGCGGTGCCAGCACCGACGGCTCGACCAGCTTCCTCAAGCTCAACAGCCAGGTGCCGCTCAAGGACCTGCTCTACGGCATGATCATCCAGTCGGGTAACGATTCCGCGATCGCGCTGGCCGAGCATACGGCCGGCTCCGAGCCCGCGTTCGCCAACCTCATGAACGCGTATGCCAGGCAGATCGGCATGACGCATTCGCAGTTCCAGAATGCGTCGGGTTACCCGGTGCCCAACCACTACACGACGGCACACGACATCGCGATCCTCTCGCGCGCGCTGATCCACGACTTCCCCGAGGACTACGCGATCTCGGCCGTGAAGGAGTTCGAGTGGAACGGCATCAAGCAGCACAACCGCAACCTGCTGCTGTGGCGCGATAACACCGTCGACGGCATCAAGACGGGTCACACCGCCGCCGCCGGCTACTGCCTCGCCGCCTCGGCGAAGCAGGGCGATAGCCGCATGATCGCGATCATCATGGGTGCCAGCAGCGAGAAGGGCCGCGCCGACGCCGCGCTGGCGCTGCTCAACTACGGCTTCCGTTTCTACGAATCGCACAAGCTTTACGACGCCAACAAGCCGCTGGCCACGCCGAAGCTCTGGAAGGGCGCCGAGGGCACCGTGCCCCTGGGCCTGACCGAAGACGCCATGGTGTCGGTGAAGCGCGGCGACTACGACAAGCTGAAGGCGAACCTCGATATCCCCAGCACGCTGATCGCCCCGTTCAAGAAGGGCCAGCAGGTCGGTACGCTGCGCGTGATGCTCGGTGACCAGGCCGTCATGACGGCGCCGCTCGTGGCGCTCAACGATGCGCCGGAAGGCGGCTTCTTCTCGCGCCTGTGGGACACCATCATGCTGTGGTTCCACAGCGACAGCGATAAGAAGTAAGGGCAGTACCCATGAAGGAAATTGATTTCACCGACGCCCGGAAAGACGGCAAGGGCTTCCAGTTCCCGGGTGAGTTCGAGATCACTGCCATCGGCAATGCCACGGCGGGGCTCGATAAACATGTGCCGGCCCTGCTGCATGCGATTGGCCTTGAAGTGCTGCACGAGACGCTGTCGACCAAGCTGACTCCGGCCGGCAACTACCAGTCGGTCACGGTGAGTTTCGTGGCCCCCAGCCGCGAGAAGTACCTGGAGGCCCACAGCACGCTGCGGGCCGACGAGAACATCCGCTTCACGATGTAAGGCGCGCCGTGGGAGCGCGCTTGTACGCGCTCCCACGGTTGCTCCTCGCGGGTGGGGTTGTATCCGTGGGGGCATGCCCGCAGTTCGTTCACATTCTTCCCGACCTCCTCACCATGACCCTTCCTCTCAACGTCCGGCGCCTGGGGCGCGTGCCCTACGAGACCACCTGGAAGGCCATGAGCGCCTTCACCGACAACCGCACCGACGACACCGTCGACGAGCTGTGGCTGCTCGAGCATGACCCGGTGTTTACGCTGGGGCAGGCGGGTCTCCCGGAGCATGTGCTGGCGGCGGGCGATATCCCGGTGGTCCGGGTCGATCGCGGCGGGCAGGTCACATACCACGGCCCGGGCCAGATCGTCGCCTATCCCATGCTCGACCTGCGTCGCACGGGCGTGGGTGTCCGCGAGCTGGTCAACCGCATCGAGCAGGCCATCATCGACACCCTCGGTGAGTGGAACATCGGTGCGGAGCGGCTCGAAGGCGCCCCCGGTGTCTACGTCGCAGGTGCCAAGGTGGCCGCGCTGGGCCTGCGCATCCGCCGCGGCTGCAGCTTCCATGGCCTGGCGTTCAACGTCGATATGGACCTCGAGCCCTACCACCGGATCAACCCGTGTGGTTACAAGGGTTTGGCCGTGACCCAGGTGTTAGACTTGGGCGGTCCGTCGCGGTTGGCTGACGTGGAAGATGTCCTGGTACAGGAACTCTGCAAGCAGTTCGGCTTCCACGCCGTGTCCGCCGATTCCTCTCTTCCCGAACTCCCCGCCCGCATTGCGGTCTGAGGTCGTAGCGTTATGAGCCAAACCTCCACTTCCCCCTCTCGCAGCATCCCCATCGCCGTGGTCGACAAGCCCGGTGAGAAGATGCTCGGTAACGACAAGATCGCGCTCAACCGCGCGGGCTTCGATACCAACGTGCCCGTGTTGCGCAAGCCCGGCTGGATCCGCGTACGCCTGCCACAGGGCAACGCCGTCCAGCAGCTGAAGGCGCGCCTGCGCGAGAACTCGCTGGTCACGGTGTGCGAGGAAGCCTCGTGCCCGAACATCCACGAGTGCTTCTCGAAGGGCACGGCCACCTTCATGATCCTCGGCGAGGTCTGCACCCGCCGCTGCTCGTTCTGCGACGTGGCCCACGGCCGCCCGCAGCCGCCGGATCCCATGGAGCCGGCACGCCTGGCCGATACCATCCGCGACATGCAGCTGAAGTACGTGGTGATCACCTCGGTCGACCGCGACGACCTGCGCGATGGTGGCGCCGAGCATTTCGCGTCGTGCATCCGCGCGGTGCGCCATGCCAGCCCGAACATCCGCATCGAGATCCTGACCCCGGACTTCCGCGGCAAGGGTCGCATGGAGCGCGCGCTCGACGTCCTGAAGGACTTCCCGCCCGATGTCTTCAACCATAACCTCGAGACGGTGCCGCACCTGTACCGCGAGGTTCGTCCGGGCGCCGACTACCAGTGGTCGCTCGACCTGCTCAAGCGCTTCAAGGCGCAGCACCCCGACGTACCGACCAAGTCCGGCATCATGCTGGGCCTGGGCGAGACCTACGAGCAGGTGATCGAGACGATGCAGGATCTACGCAACCATGACGTGGACATGATCACTATCGGGCAGTACCTGCAGCCGACGGCGCACCACCACCCCGTGGTTCGCTACTGGACGCCGGATGAATTCGAATCGCTGCGCCTGGCAGGTGAAGAGATGGGCTTCGGCCATGTCGCTTCCGGCCCGCTGGTGCGATCCTCCTATCACGCCGACCAGATGGCTCACGCCGCCGGCGTGGGCGAATAACGTACTAACGCACCTCGAGGCTTCGACTACATGACCCTTCGCCCCGCGATCGCGCTCCTGCTGGCCTTGTCGGCCGCCGGCGTCCAGGCCCAGACCACCGCCCCGTCGCCGAACACGACCGCACCCGCGACCAAGGCCGCTGCACCGCAGCCGAAGGATGCCTCCGAAGCCGCGACCTCGCCCGAGGCGCAGCGCAAGGAATCCAGCCTGCCGCTGAAGCCGACCACGGCCGAAGCGCAGGCGTCGCAGCTCTCCGCACGCTTCCTGACCCGGTTCCATTACCAGGCCCAGCCGCTCGACGACGCCATGTCGGCGAAGATCTACAAGGTCTACATCGACTCGCTCGACAGCGAAAAAGTCTTCTTCACGCAGGAAGACCTGGCGAAGTTCGAGCCGCTGAAGACGCAGTTCGACGACGCCATCTGGAACCAGGACCTCACGGCGCCGTTCTCGGTCTTCAATCTTTATGTCACGCGCGCCGTCGACCGCATGAACTATGCGCGCGGCCTGCTGGCCAAGGGCTTCGACTTCAGCGGCAACGAGAGCTTCAACTTCGACCGCAAGAAGACCCCGGCCCCGAAGAACCAGGCCGAGCTCGACGACGTGTGGCGCAAGCGCACCATGAACGACTGGCTGCGCCTGAAGCTGGCCGGCAAGAGCGACGACGAGATCCGCAAGACGCTCGACAAGCGTTACAGCACCTACATCTCGCGCGTGCGCCAGCTGGATGACGAAGACGCCACGCAGGCCTTCATGACCGCGTACGCGAATTCCACCGACCCGCACACCGATTACCTCGGCCCCCGCGCCGCCGACCAGTTCGACATCGCCATGCGCCTGTCGCTGGAAGGCATCGGCGCCGTGCTGCAGGCGCGCGACGACTACACCACCATTCGCGAGCTGGTTCCCGGCGGTCCCGCCATCAAGTCTGGCAAGGTGAAACCGGGCGACCGCATCGTGGCCATCGGGCAGGGGGAGACCGGTCCCATGGTCGACGTGGTCGGCTGGCGCCAGGATGACGTGGTCAAGCTCATCCGCGGCAAGAAGGACACCACGGTTCGCATCGAGGTGTTGCCCGCCGACGCGGGCGTGGACGGCAAGCACGACATCGTGACCCTCGTTCGCAAGAAGGTCACCATGGAAGAGCAGGCCGCCAAGTCGAAGGTCATCGACGTGAAGGATGGCGACGTCACGCGCAAGATCGGCGTGATCGACCTGCCGACCTTCTACCAGGACTTCGGCGCGCGTCGTAACGGCGACACCAACTTCAAGAGCGCCACCCGCGACGTGTCGAAGCTGCTCACCGAGCTGAAGGCGCAGAAGGTTGAAGGCGTGGTCATCGACCTGCGCAACAACGGCGGCGGTTCGTTGTCGGAAGCGACCGAGCTCACCGGCCTGTTCATCGACACCGGCCCCGTCGTGCAGGTGCGCGACGCACGTGGCCAGATCGACGCGCAGGGCGACGATGCGCCCGGCATGGCATGGGACGGCCCCATGGCCGTGCTGGTCAACCGCGGTTCCGCATCGGCCTCCGAGATCTTCGCGGCGGCGATCCAGGATTATGGCCGCGGCATCATCATCGGCGAACCGACCTTCGGCAAGGGCACCGTGCAGAACCTGGTCGACCTCGACCGTTTCGGCAAGGCGCAGACCGGTGAAGACGCCAAGTACGGCGAGCTGAAGATGACCATCGCCGAGTTCATCCGCATCAACGGCGACAGCACGCAGCTGCGTGGCGTCACGCCCGACGTGCAGTTCCCGCAGAACGGCGACGCGAAGGAATTCGGCGAGTCCACGTATGACAACGCGCTGCCGTGGCGTCATATCGATCCGGCGGCTTACAAGCCGGTGGCCGACCTGAAGCCGATCATCGGACCGCTCAACCAGAAGCACGAGTCGCGCATCGCCACGTCGCAGGCGTGGAAGCTGATGCTCGACGAACTCGCCCAGTACAAGAAGCTGCGCGACAAGACCGACATATCGCTGAATTTCGCGGCACGCCAGGTCGAGCGCAAGCAGTACGAAGCCATGCAGACGGATTTCCGCAACCGCCGGAAAGCCATCTTCGGTGGTGACGGCAGCGCAACGGACCTTGGCGATTCGTCGGCCGATGCCGGTGACGATGGCCTCAACGCCAACGAGCGCAGCCTGAAGTCCGAGATCAAGCAGGAAGCCGACGCGAAGAAGGCTAAGGACACCCCGCTCGACGAAGCCGCGCACATCGTGGGCGACGAAGTCGGCATGGTGAAGGCGGATCCGAAGATCGCGGCCGAAGTCCTGCCCTACGGCGGCAGGAAGATCGACGCGCCGCAGACGGCGCAGGTGCCCGCCAAACCCGCGGCCACCACCACCCCGTAAAAGAAGGCGCCGAGAGGCGCCTTCTTTTTGCCCGGCGCCGCCGCCACGCCGAAACATCCCGCCACGCCGTGGGGGGCGCCTCAAAAGATGTCGCGCGCAGGGCGCGCTCCCACGGCGGGGGTTTCGCCCCTTTGCCGGCTTCAGGGATTACAATCGACCGGTTGCGCCGCATAGCGGCGCCTGTCATTCCCCGATGGTGGGCCTGCCGCCCGCCGACGCCCCGTTTTGAGGAGGTTCCATGGCCGACGTCAAAGAAGCCCGCGTACCGGATATTGGTGGTAGCGCGGTCCCCGTCATTGAAATCATGGTCAAGGTCGGCGATCGCGTCGAGAAAGACCAGAGCCTGCTGACGCTCGAATCCGACAAGGCCACGATGGAAGTGCCGGCGCCGTTCGCTGGCTTCATCAAGGAACTGAAGGTCAAGGTCGGCGACGAGATCGAAGAAGGCGCCGTGATCGCGTTGGTGGAAGCCGAGGGCGATGCCCCGTCGAATGCCGCTGGCGCAGGCGCAGCCGCCGGCGCCGGTGAGTCGAAGGACGACGTCGCGAAGGCCGACGCACCCGCGGCCGCCGCTTCGAAGACGGATGCTGCCAACGCGGATGCCCCGCAGGCCGACGCTTCGACGTCCGGCGCCGCGAAGGCCGCCCCGGCTGCCGCCAGCGCGCCCTCCGCGTCGAAATCTTCCGGCCCGGTGGACGTCACCGTCCCCGATATCGGCGGCAAGCCGGTGCCCATCATCGAATTGCTGGTCAAGGTCGGCGACCGCGTCGAGAAAGACCAGAGCCTCATGACGCTCGAGTCCGACAAGGCGACGATGGACATCCCGGCTCCGGCGGCGGGCGTCATCAAGGAGCTGAAGGTCAAGGTCGGCGACGAGGTGAACGACGGCGACCTGATCGCCGTGCTCGAAGGTGAGGGCGGTGAATCCGCTGCAGCTGCCGAAGCCGACGAACAGCCGGCCCCGCAGGCCGACAAGCCGGGCATCTCCGAAGCCCCGGCCGAAGCACCGAAGCGCGAAGCCGCCGGCGCACCCAGGGCCGACGCGCCCGCGGGTGGCACGCCGCGCACGCCGCCGGTAGCCTTCGACGCCAGCGTCATCATGCCGGGCAACGCCCCCTATGCCAGCCCGGCCATCCGTGCGTTCGCGCGTGAACTCGGCGTGGACGTCGCGCAGGTGAAGGGCAGTGGTCGCGGCGGTCGTATCCAGCGCGAAGACATTTCCGGCTACGTGAAGCAGGTGATGAGCTCGGGCGCCGCGCCGTCGGCTGCCGGTGGCACCGTCGCCGGCGGTGGCGGGCTGAGCCTGCTGCCGTGGCCGAAGGTCGACTTCTCGAAGTTCGGTGAAGTGGAAGAAAAGCCGCTTGGCCGCATCCCGAAGATCTCCGCCGCGAACCTCGCCCGCAACTGGGCGATGATTCCGCACGTCACGCAGCACGACGAAGCCGACATCACCGAGCTCGAAGCCTTCCGCAAGAAGCTCGGCGAAGAGAACAAGGACCTCAAGGTCTCGCCGCTCGTCTTCCAGATCAAGGCCGTCGTCGCCGCGCTGAAGAAATTCCCGCAGTTCAATGCGTCGCTCGATGCCGCCGGCGAAGTGCTGACGCTGAAGAAGTACTACAACGTCGGCATCGCCGTGGACACGCCGGACGGCCTGGTCGTGCCGGTCATCCGCAACGCCGACAAGAAGGGTCTGCTCGAGCTCGCCGCGGAACTCAGCGAGATCTCGAAGAAGGCGCGCGACAAGAAGCTCACCGCGGCCGACATGCAGGGCGGTTGCTTCTCCATCTCGTCGCTCGGCGGCATCGGTGGCATCGCGTTCACGCCGATCGTCAACGCACCGGAAGTCGCCATCCTCGGCGTCTCGAAGTCGCAGATGAAGCCCGTGTGGAACGGCAAGGAATTCGCGCCGCGCCTCATGCTTCCGCTGTCGCTGTCGTACGACCATCGCGTGATCGACGGCGCGCTGGCCGCACGCTTCACGGTGTTCCTCGCCAACCAGCTCGGCGACATCCGCCGGCTGCTGCTCTGACCGGGGGCTGCGCACATGGCTAATACGATTGAACTGAAGGTGCCCGACCTCGGCGGCTCGCACGACGTGCCGGTCATCGAGATCCTCGTGAAAGTCGGCGACACCGTGGAAAAAGACCAGAGCCTGGTCACGCTGGAATCCGACAAGGCCACGATGGATGTCCCTGCCTCGCAGGGCGGCACCATCGTCGAGATCAAGGTAAAGATCGGCGATGAACTCAACGACGGCAGCGTCATTGCCTTGATCGAAGCCGCCGATGCGGGTGCCGCTGCGTCGGGCGACAAGGCCGTTGGCCAGTCGACCGTGAAGGAGGCCCCGGCGGCACCGACGCCGTCGCCCGCACCGGCACCGCCGAAATCGGCAGCGGCTGCGGCTTCATCGTCCGCGCCGCCTTCGTCGGCGCCGGCTTCGGCTTCGGCTTCGGCGGGCGCTTCGGCGTCCTCCTCTGCCCCGGCACCCAGGGCGGCCGGCGACTCGGGTCGCAAGGCCGACATCGAGTGCCAGCTCGTCGTGCTGGGCTCCGGCCCGGGCGGCTATACCGCTGCCTTCCGCGGCGCGGACGTCGGCCTCGACACGGTACTCGTCGAGCGTTACGCCACCCTCGGCGGCGTGTGCCTCAACGTGGGCTGCATCCCGTCGAAGGCGCTGCTGCACGCGGCGGCCGTGATCGACGAGGCCGAGGCCATCGCGGCGCACGGCATCACCTTCGGCAAGCCGGTCATCGAACTCGACAAGCTGCGCTCGTTCAAGGAAAAGGTGGTCGGCAAGCTCACCGGTGGCCTCGCCCAGATGGCGAAGCAGCGCAAGGTGCGCACGGTCACCGGCGTGGGTACCTTCGTTTCCCCGAATGAAATGGAAGTCCAGACGGCTGAAGGCACGAAGCTCATCCGCTTCGAGAACGCCATCATTGCCGCCGGCTCGCAGTCGGTGAAGCTGCCGTCGTTCCCCTGGGACGACGAACGCGTCATCGATTCCACCGGTGCACTGGAACTGCGTGACGTGCCGAAGACCCTGCTGGTCGTCGGCGGCGGTATCATCGGCCTGGAAATGGCCACCGTGTATGCAGGCCTCGGCTCGGCCGTCACGGTCGTCGAACTGGCCGACCAGCTCATGCCGGGCGCGGATCTCGACCTCGTGAAGCCGCTGCAGGCGCGTATCGCCAAGCGTTACAAGGGCATCCACCTCAAGACGAAGGTGGTGGACGCGAAGGCGACGAAGGCCGGTATCGAGATCACGTTCGAAGGCGACAGCATCCCCGAGACCACCGTCTTCGATCGCGTGCTGGTGTCCGTGGGGCGCTCGCCGAACGGCAACAAGGTGGGCGCCGAGAAGGCTGGCGTGGAAGTGAGCGATCGCGGCTTCATTCCGGTCGATCGCCAGATGCGCACCAACGTGAAGCACATCTTCGCCATCGGCGACCTTGTTGGCCAGCCGATGCTGGCGCACAAGGCCACGCACGAAGCGAAGGTGGCCGCCGAAGCCGCCGCCGGCCAGAAGAGCTTCTTCGATGCGCGCGTCATTCCGTCGGTGGCGTACACCGACCCGGAAATCGCCTGGGTCGGTGTCACCGAGCGCGAGGCGAAGGAAAAGGGCCTGAAGATCGGCGTGGGCAAGTTCCCGTGGGCCGCCTCCGGTCGCGCCATCGGCATCGACCGCACCGAAGGTTTCACCAAGCTGCTGTTCGACGAAGAGACGCATCGCATCGTGGGCGCCGGTATCGTCGGCCCGCACGCGGGCGACCTCATCAGCGAACTCGCGCTGGCGATCGAGATGGGCGCGGAAGCGGGCGATATCGGCCGCACCGTGCATCCGCATCCGACGCTGGGCGAATCGGTAGGCATGGCCGCCGAGGTATACGAAGGCACGATCACGGACCTGTACATCCCGAAGAAGAAGTAAGGCCCCGCGGGAGGTCTGTCGCAAAGATGTTGCGCGCATGGCGCGCTCCTGCATGTGGGAGCGCGCCCCGCGCGCGACATCTCCTCGCGACCACACCCACGGCCATGTAGGAGCGCGCCCCGCGCGCGACATCTTTCGCGACCACAACCACGGCCCCGCTACAGCCACCGCATCACACCCAGACCGCATCCCAATACGGGTAATCACCCACCCGAGAGACCAACCCCGCACGCACCGGGTTGGCGACGACATACCGCGCCATGGCCCGCAGGTCCTCGTCCTGCCGCAGCGCGCGATCATGAAAGGCCCTCTGCCAGACCGGCGAATCCCGGCCTGCCGCACGCAGTGACTTCGTCACCAGCGACTTCATCTTCGCCACCGCCTTTGAAAGATCGCCGTCTTCCTCGAGCCGGACAAGCCCGTGCCAGTGATCCGGCATGAGCACCCATGCCAGGCATGTCGATTTCCGCCAGGTCTTCGGCGAGTGGAGGATCCGGCTCACCGCCCGCGCCGTGGCCAGGTCGCGGAAGAGCGGGGCGCGATTCCACGCCACGGTGGTGACCAGGTAAACCCGACCTTCCTCGGAAAATCGGCCATGGCGTAGCGCAGCGTTTCCAGGGAGAACAGTCATCGGAAAAGCATGGCCGCCACAAGGAACGCCGCCAACGCCCAACCACCACCACCGCGCGTAGGAGCGCGCCGTGCGCGCGACATGTCTTGAGGCCGGGCATCCGGTCTGGCGCGTGAGTCCGGGGGTGGTCGCGAAAGGATGTCGCGCGCAGGGCGCGCTCCCACGGCGGGCGGGTGGCCGGCGTTTGTGTGGCCGGTGGTGGCGACGGCTGGTGGGTGCGCGCTGAGGAGTCGCTGAGGAGTCGCTGAGGAGTGCGCGCCGGTGGGTGTGCGGCGGGCGGGGTTTATGGCATGGTCGGCGGATGTCAGCACCTCAGCCTGCGCACTACCTCCGCCGCCTCGGTATCTGGGACGCGGCGATGATTGTCATCGGCGGCGTAATCGGCGCCGGCATCTTCCGCACGCCCGCCACGGTGGCGCAATCGACGGGTTCGGGTACGCAGGTCATTTTGCTGTGGACACTGGGCGGCCTGCTCACGCTCGCCGGGGTGTTGTGTTACGCCGAACTCGGCGCGCGCCGGCCGCAGGCGGGTGGCACGTACGTCTACCTGCGCGAAGCCTTCGGCCAGCTGCCTGCGTTCCTGTTCGGGTGGACCATGGCGCTGATCAACTACCCCGGCAGTGTCGCTGCCGTGGCGACGACCTTCGCGGATTACGCCTGCCGCGCGCTCGGCCTTTCGCCGGAATGGGTGAAGCCGTTCGCGGTCGGCGCGATCGCCTTCATCGTGGCGGTCAATCTCTTCGGCATACGAGCGGGCGCGTGGGTGCAGAACATCTTCACCGTGCTGAAGCTCGGTGCCGTGGCCTTGCTGATCGTCGTGGGCCTCTACGTGGCACGCGGGCATCTCGGGCTCGCCTTCGCCCCTGACCCGACGCACGACGTGCCGGCGAGCACCATGATCGGGGCGATCCTGCCGGCGCTGTTCGCTTACGGTGGCTTCCATTACCTCAATGACCTGGCAGGCGAGGTGCGCGAGCCGCAGCGGACGCTGCCCCGTGCGCTGGGGCTCGGCATGCTGGCCGTGGTCGTCTGCTACGTGCTGGTGAACATCGCCTACATGGCAGGGCTCGGCCACGCCGGGCTGGCTGCCAGCACGGCACCGGCGGCCGATCTCATGCGCCGCGTGTTCGGCGAGTCGGGCGCCACGGTGATCGCCGTCGGCATCGCGTGTTCCACGTTCGGTTATTGCAGCATCGCCATCGCGGGTGGTGCACGCGTGCTCCAGGTCATGAGCGCGGACGGCATGTTCTTCCGCCCGATCGCGCGCATCGACGCGCGTACCGGCGCGCCGCAGTTTGCGTTGCTGGCGCTGGGTGGCTGGGCGATCGTGCTGATCCTTTCGGGTAGCTTCAAGGCGCTGCTGAATTACACGACCGTTGGCGAATGGCTGTCGCACGCGTTCGGTATCGCGACGATCTTCTGGTACCGGCGCAAGCTGCTCGACGAGCCATCGCCGTATCTGGTGCCGGGGTATCCGATCCTGCCGCTCGTCTTCACGACGACGGTGCTCTGCGTCATCGCCGCCACGGCGATCACGGAACCCGGCGACGCCGGCATGAGCCTGGTGATCATCGCGGTCGGCGTGCCGGTGTATTACCTCTGGCGAAAAAGAACCGCGTAGGAGCGCGCCCCGCGCGCGCCATGTTTTCGCGAAACCCCACATGTCTTCGCGAAGAGATGTCGCGCGCTCGGCGCGCTCCTACGACTGGTGGGCGGCGCTTTGTTCACGGGGGGCGTGGCAGCATCGGGCGATGCGATTCTATCCGGCCCTCCTGCTTTCCCTCGCCACCGTTCCCGCCTGTGCGGCGACCGTGGACCTCGTTCACCCCGGCGATGCCGCGCGCATCACGACACGCGACGCGACGCTCGACCCGACCGTGCGCAAGGCGGCCGATGGCGGCGAACTGGTGGCGGTGACGTTCCGGCCGTCGGCCTCGCCGTCGCTGGTGCTGGCACCCGGGGCAGGCGGATGGAGCTGGCCTGACAAGGGAACGCTGCGCCTGCGCGTCCAGAACGGCATGCCCTGGCCGGTGACCCTGCTGGTCGATATTGCCTCGGGCGGCAAGCACCTGAAGACGACGGTGGGCCTTCCCCCCGGTCCGCCGCAGACGCTCTCGGTGCCCCTGGAAGCGACTTCGCCGCGTGCGTTCGGCATGCAGGTGGGGCCACCCATGCCCTTCGACGATGGCAAGGTGAAGCGTCTCGTCGCCACGGCCGTCGATGGGGCGGTCGATACGAAGGGCATCACGTCGGTCACCTTCTCGATGCCCCAGCCCGGGGCCGCGCAGACGGTACTTGTCGGCCAGCTCGATGCCGTCGCCGGCGAAGATGACCTGCATCATGCGTACACCGGCATCGTCGATCGCTACGGCCAGTACACCCGCGCGACGTGGCCCGAAAAGATCGACAGCGACGCTGCCCTCAGGCAGCGCGCGACGGCTGCGGTCGCGACCGGCGCGCCGAAGGGCCTCGATACCTTCGGTGGCCGTACCGATCTGCCGGCGTTGACCACGACAGGCTTCTTCCATGCACAGAAGCAGGGCGAACGCTGGTGGCTCGTCACGCCGGAGGGCCATGCATTTTTCTCGCTGGGCGTGAACGCCGTGAACCTCAGCGATGCACGCACCTACGTGCAGGGTCGCGAGTACATGTTCACCGACCCGAAGGCGGACGAGGGACATTTCAGCGGCGTCGCCGACAGCCGCAGCGACCAGGGTTCGCAGCGCGACAACGGCCTCAACCACGGTCGCTGGTGGGACATCTACAACACGAACCTGCAGCGCGTATTCGGCGACGGCTTTGAAGCTGCATGGCGCAAGCAGACCGTCGACCGCCTGAAAGCCTGGCGCTTCAACACGCTCGGCAACTGGAGCGACGCCCGCTTCGCAGGCGATCACCGCATGCCCTATACCGTGCCCGTGATCATCCACGGCGACTTCAATACGGTCAGCACGGGCTACGACTACTGGGGCCGCATGCCTGACCCGTTCGACCCGCGCTTCGCGAAAGCCGCCGAGTCAGCGGTCGCGCGCGCGACGAAAGGCGTGCGCGACGATCCATGGCTGCTCGGTTACTTCGCGGACAACGAACTGGCCTGGGCGGGGCAGGGTCCTCAAGGGCGCTGGGCGCTGGCGATCGGATCGCTCGCGCAGGGGCCGGAAAGCCCCGCGAAGCAGGCCTTCCTTGCCTACCTCAAGAAAACCCATGGCGATGCCGCGACCTTCGCGAAGGCGTGGGGCGTCGACGCCGCGTCGTGGGATGCCGTGGCCGCGAAGGGCTTCAAGGCACCCGACCCCAGCGAAGCGCATCCCGCCGTGGCCGTCGATGACATCGCCTTCCTGAAACTGTTCGCGAACCAGTACTTCCACACGGTGGCGCAGACGCTGAAGAAGGCCGATCCGCACCACCTGTTCCTCGGCGGGCGTCTCGCGATCCGCACACCCGAAGTGGAAGAGGCCAGCGCCGCGAACGCGGACGTCACCAGCATCAACATGTACACGGATCTGCCGGAGCACGGCTTCGACGTGGCGGCCTTCCGCAAGATGGACAAGCCGGTGCTGATCACGGAGTTCCACTTCGGATCGGCGGATCGCGGGCCGTTTGGCAACGGCGTCGCCGCGGTAGGCAGCGAAGAAGAACGGGGCAAGGCCTATGCGCGTTTCGTGGAGGCGGCAGCCGCATCCAATGTCGTCGTCGGCACGCACTGGTTCCAGTACCTTGACCAGCCGGTGACGGGCCGGGTGCTCGATGCGGAAAACTCGCACATCGGCCTGGTCGGCATCACCGACATTCCGTTCGAGGGCTTTACGCGCTCGGTGACGGATACGAACGCCCGCGTCGGTGGCGGCGCCCGCTAGGTAAAGGCATCGACGCCATCTATCAGGCGGCCGCCGCTACCCGCGCCGCCCTCTTGCCGGAACCTGGCCGGTTGGTCCGCTTCAGGTCGCGGCCCAGGGCGAAGGCGATCGGCTCGGCGACACCGACGAGCGTGCTGACCGCGAGGTTCTGGTTGACCGCATAGCTCATCGAGAAGGCGATGCTGAAGTGCGTCGCCGCGTATTTGATAGTCCGGGCCATGGCCGCTCTCCAATAAGAATGACTCTCATTATGAGGGCGCCGATCGGTAAGTCCAACTGATCGTCTGAATCTTGCCGATAGATGGCGTCTATCGCCGAATCGTCGTGCCGATCACCATGGCGACCACCATGACGATCGCCACGGCCATGCAGGCGCTGGTCGGCTTCACCCGCCGGGCGTCGATACGTGGCACCAGCCACCAGACCGCCACCACGCCGAGGAGCATGTTGAGGACGAGGGCAGCGCGCATCCAGGGCAGGGTGAAGATGGACTGGCCCACGGCCTGTCCATGCTGGCCGGCGATCACGAGGCCGCCGCTCAGTACCACCGCGAGCGTCCACAGCAGGCTGGCGAAATAGGCGCGGTTGAAGACCACCGGCGTCCGCTCGAGCCAGCGCAGCACGCCCCAGACGATCAGGGCAGGCACGACGGCGGCGGCGCTCGAATAGATGATCCACCAGATGGCGGCGGAGAGCAGGGTCAGGAGGGGCTGGGTCACGTCAGGTGGGTGTCCGTCGGCTCAGTAAGGCGCGCCGAAGCGGCCAAGCGCCTTGCTCATGAGCCAGGCCGGGCCGATCAGCAGGTACTGCAGGTCGGTGAGGAAAGAGGGCTTGCGGCCTTCGATCCGGTGGCCGATGAACTGGCCGACCCATGCCACCACGAAGACGCCGATGGCCAGCTTCAGCAGGCCCGTGCTGCCGATGGAGCCGTAAAGCAGGTCGGTGAACAGCGCCAGCACGATGAAGGCGCCCGCCATGGCCAGTCCCACCTTCCGCGAGAGCCGGTAGTAGTAGAAGCAGAACGCCAGGAACATGGCCAGCACCGCCCACAAGCCGGGCTTTCCCAGCCAGCCCGGTACGGGGATCAGCCACACCAGTGCCACGACCGTCCAGGTGATGGCCGGCACGCAGATCCAGTGGATCAACTGGTTCGTGGGGTTCTGGTGGTCGCGGCTGTAGTTGCCGAACCAGGTGGCTGCGTCGCGCATGTTTGGCCGTCGACCGTTAACCGTGAAGGGTCAAGCGTCAGGTCGGCAGGGCCGGGGCGTCAAGGGGGGCCGCAGCAGGTGCGGCCCCTGACGTGTCAGCGTGATCGGGCGGGCCAGCTCAGCCCGGCGGGTGCCGACGGGTGCCGGGGTGCTGGCGGGCCGGCCGGCTCAGTCGACGCGGATACCGGCTCAGCCCAGGCGGATGCCGGCGAGCTTATCGAGGGCTTCGGCGTATTTCGCGGCGGTGCCGTCGATGACGTCGGCGGGAACCTTCGGCGCGGGTGGCGTCTTGTTCCAGCCGATCTGTTCGAGGTAATCGCGGACGAACTGCTTGTCGTAGCTCGGCGGGCTGATGCCGGTCTGGTATTCGTCGGCGGGCCAGAAGCGCGAGGAATCCGGGGTGAGCATCTCGTCCATCACATGCAGCACGCCGTGTTCATCGGTGCCGAACTCGAGCTTGGTGTCGGCGATGATCACGCCGCGCTCGGCGGCATAGGCTGCCGCGAAGGCGTAGATCTCGAGCGTGGCCTTGCGCACGGCGTTCGCCAGCTCTTCGCCGACGGACGCGACCACCACGTCGAAGCTCACGTTTTCATCGTGGTCGCCCACGGCCGCCTTGGTCGACGGGGTGAAGATGGCTTCGGGCAGCTTCTGCGCCTGCTGCAGGTCGGGCGGCAGGGTGATGCCGCAGATCTCGCCGGTCGCCTTGTAGGCCTTCCAGCCCGAACCGATGATGTAGCCGCGCGCGATGGCTTCGACCGGCACGGGCCTCAGGCGCTTGGTGACGACGGCGCGCTTCGCATACAGCGCAGGGTCGACGCCGGCCGGCAGCACGGAGGCCACGTCGTCGCCCGTGAGGTGGTTCGGCATGATGTGCGCGGTCTTCTCGAACCAGAAGTTGGAGATCTGCGTGAGCATCTCGCCCTTGCCCGGGATCGGGTCGGGCAGCACGACGTCGAACGCCGAAAGCCTGTCGGTCGCCACCATGAGCAGACGATTGCCGGGCAGGGCGTAGACATCGCGCACCTTGCCGCGGTGGATGAGTTCCAGGCCGGGAAGGTCGGATTGGCTCAGGGTGGTGGGCACGGCAGGGCTCCGGTAAGGCGGATGGGATCGCGCATTGTACCGGGGGTATTGTCAGGTGGGGTGCCTGTTGCGCTGGTGGCACCGCGGGAGCGCGCCTGCGCGCGACATCCTTTCGCGACGGGCTGCACGCGGGCGAACTCGGTTCGCCTGCTAGAATTCAGGGTTACTGCCCCCATTGCCTTGCCATGCGACTTCTTACGACCGCGGCGCTCGCCCTGGCCCTTGCTGCACCTGCCTACGCCGCGCCGCCTGCGAAGCCGCCGCGTCTGGGGCTGTGCGCGGCCTGCCATGGCGAAAACGGCGTGGCACGCATTCCCGGCGCACCCAACCTGGCCGGACAGAAACTCGACTACCTGCGCGAAGCTCTGCGCCAGTACCGCGACGGCCGCCGCGACATCCCCGTGATGCGCGCCGCGACCGGCCCCCTCACCGATGCGGAACTCGACCAGCTCGCCCAGTGGTTCTCTGCACAGACCCCTACCAGGGCCGCTCCATGAATTTCACCGGTACCATCATTGGCTTCATGCTGGGGATGTGGTTCACCCACAACATGCTCGGCGGCCTGATCGGCGGCGCGCTCGGCTTCATGTTCGATGCCAGCCGCCAGCAGCAGCAACGCCGTCGCACGCCTGCGCAGGGCGGCTACGTCGCGCCGCTGTTCACGCTGATCGGCGCCGTCGCCAAGGCCGACGGCCGCATTTCCGAAGCGGAGATCGCCATTGCCGAGCGCCTCATGGCGCGCATGGGCCTGGACCAGGACCAGCGCCGTGTCGCCATCGACGCGTTCAACGAAGGCAAGCAGCCCGAGTTCAATGCGGCCGAGGTGATCGACGAACTCCGCCAGTGGGTCGGCCATCGCCGCGACCACGCGTTCCCGGTCATCGACGTCATCATTGAAACCGTGCTGGCCGAAGGCAATCCTTCGCCGGAGAAGATGGCGATCCTGCGCCAGCTGGCTTTCGCCCTGCGCGTCAGCGACATGGAACTCATGGCGCTCATGGCCATGAAGGGCTATGCGTGGAACGCCGGCGGCGGCCGTTCGTACGGCGGCCAGGGCGGTGGCGGCGGTAGTTACACGCCGCCGCAGCGGACGACGCAGGGGCCGGATCCGTACGCGGTGCTGGGCATCCAGCGCGACGCCGACGACCGTGCGATCAAGCGCGCCTATCGCAAACTGATTTCCGAACACCACCCCGATCGCCTCGGCGACCTGCCCGAAGACATGCGCCGCCGCGCGGAATCGCGCGCCAGCGAGATCAACGCGGCCTACGAGCGGATCAAGGCGGAGAAAGGCTTCAAATAACCCGTCGCGCGCAGGAAAGCATTCGCCGCGCGCATATGGAAAGGTGGGAGCGCGCCTTGCGCGCGACATGTTTTCGCGTCAGGTTGAAGGTGTTCGCGAGAAGATGTCGCGCGCAGGGCGCGCTCCCACAGAGAGCGTTACTTGCGATTTAGTCATCGACAGAGGTCTTTTATGTCCAGGCAGAGTCCGATCATTGCTCCTTCCATCCTGTCGGCCGACTTCGCCCGTCTGGGTGAAGACACGCGCAAGGTGCTCGATGCCGGCGCGCAGTGGGTGCACTTCGACGTGATGGACAACCATTACGTGCCCAACCTCACCATCGGTCCCATGGTGCTGAAGGCATTGCGCGATTACGGCATCACCGAGCACATCGACGTGCACCTGATGGTCAAGCCGGTCGACCGCATCGTTCCCGATTTCGCCAAGGCCGGTGCGCGCAGCATCAGCTTCCATCCGGAAGCCTCCGAGCACGTCGACCGCACGATCCAGCTGATCCAGGGCGAAGGCTGCGAGGCCGGCCTGGTGTTCAACCCGGCGACGCCGCTGAACTGGCTCGACTACGTGCTCGACAAGATCGACATGGTGCTGATCATGTCCGTGAACCCGGGTTTTGGCGGGCAGAAGTTCATCCCCGGCGCGCTGGACAAGATCCGACATGTGCGCGAGCGCATCGACGCCAGCGGCCGGAAGATCCGGCTGGAAGTGGACGGCGGCGTCAACGCCGACAACATCGGCGCGATCGCGGCTGCCGGTGCCGATACCTTCGTCGCGGGCTCCGCCATCTTCAATTCCCCGGATTACGCCGACACGATCCGGCGCATGCACGAGGCGATCGAAAAAACGTAAGCCAGGGCCATAAGAAACCGGGGTCAACGTTAAAGATTACTTCACTGGTGTTTATCATACTCAGTGGTACGGTAATTGAAGATCGGGTGATCGACGTCGAGGACCTGCTTATGAAAGCGCTGTCCGTTCTCTCAGTTGTCGTTTCGCTTGCCATGGCGGCGGGCGCCGCCCAGGCCGGTGAGCGCCCCCAGCCCCTGCCAGGGCAGCAGAATGAGGTCGCCCGATCGCTCATGCCCTGCGCTGGCGGGCTCGAGCGATTTCTCCCAGGTGATTTCTACTTCTGCGACGCCGCCCGCCAGTACTGGTCGGGCAACATGGGCCTCGCTCGCGAAAACCTCAAGGATGCCGCCGCGTGGGCCAGCAAGCCCGCGCAGTACGCGCTAGGGCTGTTGTACTTCAACGGCGATCGCACCCCGAAGAATCGCCCGCTCGGCCTGGCATGGCTCGCGATCGCCGCTGAGCGCCACGACCCGTCGTACGAGCCTGCCTTCATCTCGGCCTATAAGCAGGCGACAGCGGAAGAACTGGCCCAGGCCAACGCCTACTGGATCGACCTGAAACAGAAGTACGCGGACGACGTCGCCGCACCACGCGCGCAGCGCCGCTTCGATCGCGAGTACCAGCAGATTGCCTGGGCGGCCGATTTCGGCGGTGGCGTCTTCATCGACGGGCTGACCCTGCCGTTCTCCCAGAGTGATTCGATCAACAACATGCCTCTCCAGAGCGGGATGTCACTGGGGCGCATGCTTCAGTCGCAGAAGGCGATGTACTTCTATGGATACGACAGTCACGTCTACGTCGGCGATGCCGAGCTGCTGCCGTTGAGCCAGGTGGCGGCACGTCCCGACGCAAGATGAAGCAGCCGGCAAAAACTACGAAACCGAGCAAAAACTACGAATTCCGGCAGAAAACCCGGTCGTTTTCCAGGACAGTAAACACAATGACCCCTCGAACGTTCGCGGGGCATTGCACCCAGGCATTATCAGACCATGATGGTTCGCACGCTCTCGTTACTCACCCTCTCCGCCGTTGCCAGCGTCGCATCGGCGGCCCCGGGCAACACCACGCCGGCTGACACCTCGACGGCGTCCACGGCCGATATCCGGAAGACTGTCCATGCCGCCGTGCCGTACTGCGCCGGTGGCCTCGAGCAGTTTCTTCCCGGCCAGTATTATTTCTGTGCCGCCGTGCGCGAGTTCGGGCAGGGGCACGACCGGATGGCGCGTGCGCGCCTGCGCGATGCGGCGTACTGGGCCAGCAAGCCGGCGCAGTACGTACTGGGCCTGACGTATTACAACGGCGACGACGTGACTGCCGTAAACCGTCCGCTGGGCGTGGCCTGGCTGGCGCTGTCTGCCGAGCGCCATGACCCGCGCTTCGAACCTTCGTTCGCGCAGGGCTTTGCGTCGCTGTCGCCGACCGAACGCGAACAGGCCAACGTGTACTGGCGCGACCTTCGCGAGAAATACGCGGACGCGACGGCCGGTCGCCGGGCGCAGCGTGTCTACAAGAACGAAATGCGCAACCTGCAGGCCGCCTCCATGTTCGGTGGCTCCGTCTTCATCGACGGCATGACGCCCGGCGATATCGGGGGCGACAACGGAACCGCCGCAGGCATGGGGCAGTCCGCGTTCGGTGCCGAGCGCATCATCCAGAAATCCGCCGACGACCTTTTCCATGGCATGGAAGGCACGGTCACCGTCGGGGAAGGCCAGATGAACCTGGTCCCTGTCGGTTCGATCCCGACCACGCCGTCGGGTAATGCCAAATAAGACGCGGTCTCCGCACTTCTCGCGGGAAATCGCCCCAAGGCCGCCGAACACGATAAAAAGCTCCCCGGCCATTAGACCGGGGAGTGAAGGAGGCTCAGGGGGGTGAGCATCTTGGGGAAAGGGTTGCCGGAGTCGCGGCGCAGGCCGGAGGTCCGGTGAGGCCGGGACACAGCGCAGGCCGGGCCTCAGTATGTGCCGGCCTCAGTACGTGCCGGCTGCAGTACGTGCCGGGGACTCAGTACGTGCCGGGTCTCAGTACGTGCCGGGTCTCAGTACGTGCCTGGGACTCAATGCAGGCCGAAAACCACGCCAAGGACCAGCGCGCCGATGGCGAGGAACACGCGAAGCGGCTCGAAGTCGCGTTCGAGTTCGGAATTGTCGGCGGGGGGCTTCGTGTTCATGGGGTGGTTCCTTCGGAGCGGTAAGGCATGTGCCGTAGTGGACAGTAGAGCGCCGCTGTCGGCGGCGTTCGGGACCGCCATCGGGCAATCCGCGGGCCGTTTATGTCAAACCCGGGGCAAAGGGTTTGTGCAGGTCCTGTAGGCCTTGCAGTGAAGACGGTCGCATAGGACCCTGCGTGCGCCGACTCACCTCCTGGAATTACCCATGGCCCGCAGCATCGCCATCGTCGAAGACGAACCGCTCATCCGCGCCAATTACGTCGAGGCGCTGAATCGCTTCGGCTACGAAGCGCGCGGCTACGGCTCACGCGCCGAAGCGTCCACCGCGTTCGCCATGCGCCTGCCGGAGCTGGTGATCATCGACATCGGCCTGGGCGACGAGCCCGAGGGTGGTTTTGATCTCTGCCGGGAGCTGCGGGCGAAATCGTCGACGCTGCCGCTGATCTTCCTGACCGCCCGTGACTCCGACTTCGACGTGATCTCCGGCCTGCGTCTCGGCGCCGACGACTACCTGTCGAAAGACACCAGCCTGCACCAGCTGGCGGCGCGCATCGCTGCCCTTTTCCGGCGCATCGAATCGCTGAAGGCTCCCGCGAAGAGCGAGACGGTGATCGAGCACGGCCCGCTGAAGCTGGAGTCGGAGCGCATGCGCATCCTGTGGAACGGCGTGGAGATTCCGCTCACCGTCACCGAGTTTTGGATGGTGCACACGCTGGTGCGCTTCCCGGGCCACGTGAAGAACCGCGACCAGCTGATGCGCGAGGCGGAGCTGGTCGTGGACGACGCGACCATCACGTCGCACATCAAGCGCATCCGGAAGAAGTTCATCGCGCTGGCGCCCGATTTCGACGCGATCGAGACGGTGCACGGCGTGGGGTATCGTTGGACGACGTGATGTCGCGCCCCGGCACGACGCCCTGACATGACCCTCCGCCAGAAACTCCTCCTCGTCGCGCTGTGCACGCTGGCCCTTCCGGTGGCCGGCTGGCTCTACGTGCGCCAGATGGAGACGCTGCTGCGCGAAGGCCAGGCCCAGGCCCTCGTCGCTTCGGCACGCGCGCTCGCGCGCAGCCTCGTCGTGGTCGACGCGCCGCTGCCGCCGTCGGGTGCCGCGTGGTACGTGCAGCACGCGGCCGTGCCCATGACCATCGACGGTTACGGCGACGACTGGGCGCCGCTCAGCCCGTGGGCGCAGTCGTTCGGCAGATCGACGCGGGTGATGCTCGCCGAGGACGATCGCTGGAATTACTTTTACATCGACGTGCGCGCCGCGCAACGTCGTCGCGCCGATGCCGGTGACCGGCTGGCGCTCAATGCCGATCACCTCATCGTGTCCATCGCCAGCGGCGACGACGCGCAGCGCTACATGCTGGCCAGTGCGGCACCCGGGCCGACGACCGCCATCGCGCTCGACGCCGATGCCGGTGTGCTGCCCGACCGCATCAACGCGCAGTGGCAGGAAGACGGCAGCGGGTTCCGCGTGGAGTTCAAGCTGCCGCGGGGGCTCCGGCTGGATCGTTTCGGCCTCGGCGTGCACCTCGCCGTCGACGGTGACAACGAACCGCTGACCGCCGAGAGTCGCCCGCTGCTCGACTTCTCCCCCGCGCTATCCCAGGAGCTGGGTCGACTGGCGCCCGACGGCGTGCGCGTCCGCGTGCTGTCGCCGGATGCGTGGCTCATGGCGCAGAACGGCACGCTGTCGCTGCCCGATCTTCCATCCAGCGAGCGGCCCGGCTGGTTCGCCTCGCTGGTGTATCGCTCATTGCTCGCCACCCGTCTCGACGACAACGGCGGGTGGGCGGAAGACGTGCCGCGCGTCGACCTGCCAGAAATGCGCCGCGCGTTGCTCGGCAAGCCGGCGACCTCATGGCGTGCCGGCGAATCGCGCGGGAGCGTCGTGCTTGCGGTGGCCGTGCCTATCCAGATGCGTGGGCGACAGCACGGCGTCGTGCTGCTCGAGCAGCCGAGCCGGGCGGTGCCGCTGCTCGCGAACCGCGCGCTGTTCGGCCTGCTGCTGACCAGCTTCGGCGTGCTGCTGGTGGCGGGTGGCGTACTGCTGCTGTTCGCGACGCGCCTGACCTTCCGGCTGCGCCGCTTGCGCAATGCCGCCGAGCGCGCACAGGCCAACGATGGGCGCCTCGACGGGCCGTTCCCGCTCACCGAGGCCACCGACGAGCTGGGTGACCTCGCGCGCAGCTTCGCGCGCCTGCTGGACGTGGTGGGCGGTTACACCGACTACCTGCGCACGCTCGCGTCGAAACTCTCGCACGAACTCAATACGCCGCTGGCCATCGTGAAGTCGTCGCTGGATAACCTGGACCATGCAGGCCTTCCGCCCGAAGCGGAGCCGTATCTCCTCCGCGCCCGTGACGGCGTCGCCCGCCTCGGCGCGCTCGTCCGTGCCATGAGCGAGGCCAGCCGGATGGAGCGCGCCATTGCCTCGGCGGAAGCCGAAGACGTCGATCTGGTCGACATCGTGCGTGGCTGCGCCGAAGGCTATGGCGTGCTGGCTGGCATGCGGCACCTCGCGACCGACCTGCCGACAGTACCGGTGGTGATGCACGTGGCACCCGAGCTGATCGCACAGGCGCTGGACAAGCTGTTCGACAACGCGCTGTCGTTCACGCCCGCCGACGGATGGCTGCGCATCGCCCTGCACCCCACGGCGGACGGGGCGGACATCGAACTGGCGAACCAGGGCCCGTCGCTGCCCGAGGCCATGCAGGGGCGGCTGTTCGACTCGCTGGTGAGCCTGCGCGACAAGGCCACGCCCGGCGATGCGCCGCACCTCGGGCTGGGGCTCTACGTGGTGCGCCTGGTCGCCGAGCGGCACCAGGGCAGTGCGAGTGCGCGGAACGTGGAAGGCGGGGTGGCGTTTACCCTGCATCTGCGGGGTTTGCCGAGGCAAAGGCTGGGCGTCGCGTAACGCCCGACCCATCGGACACACCCACCCGACCCGTAGGAGCGCGCCCCGCGCGCGACATCTTTTCGCGACACGCTCGGGGCTCACGCGGTGAATTTGCGTGCACGGCTTCAAAAGATGTCGCGCGCGGGGCGCGCTCCTACATCGGGCGGGAGGCATCCGGCAGGGCGGCAGGCATCCGGCAGGGCGGCAGGCCTCCAGCGGTGCGGCGGGCCTCCGGCGTGCGTTTACATGGGTACAATGTTCGGATGATTTCCCGCGAACAATTCGACGACTACGCCGCGCAGGGTTTTACGCGCATCCCCCTGGTACGCGAGGTGTTTTCCGACCTCGATACGCCGCTGTCGGTGTACCTGAAGCTGGCCGATGGCCCCTATACCTTCCTCTTCGAATCCGTCGAGGGTGGTGCGACCTGGGGTCGTCATTCCATGATCGGCCTGCCGGCGCGGCGCGTGTATCGACTGCGCGGGCACGAGCTGGAAGTGGAGGAGAGCGGGGAGGTGATCCAACGTCGCCACCTCGACGATCCGCTCGGCGAGATCGAGCTGCTGCGCAAGCATTACGAAGTGCCGAAGCTGCCGGGCCTGCCCGACTTCACCGGCGGGCTGGTGGGGTATTTTGGTTTCGAGACCATCGGCTACATCGAAGAGCGCCTTGCGCAGTGGGACAAGAAGGACGAGCTCGGCACGCCCGACGTGCTGCTCATGCTCGCCGACGAAATCGCCGTGTTCGACAACCTCAAGGGGCGCCTGTACCTGATCGTCCACGCCGACCCGTCGAAGCCGCAGGGCTACGCGGAAGCGTCGCGCCGCCTCGACGCGCTGGCGTTCCGCCTGCGCCAGGGTGGCGTGTCGTACCCGCAGATGCTGCAGCCGTCGGCCCTCGACGAGTCGGACTTCAAGTCATCGTTCACGCGTGAAGAGTATGAAGCGATGGTCCGCAAGGCGCAGGAATATATCCTGGCCGGCGACATCTTCCAGGTCGTGCCGTCGCAGCGCCTGAGCATCGGGTTCAACGCCCGGCCGGTGGACGTGTACCGCGCGCTGCGCGCGACCAATCCGTCGCCGTACATGTATTTCATCGACATCGGGCCGACACAGATCGTCGGTTCGTCGCCGGAAATCCTGGTGCGCCTGAAGAACGGTCGCGTCGTTCTGCGGCCCATCGCCGGCACGCGCCGCCGAGGTGCCGACGAGGCGGAAGACATCGCGCTGGAAACCGAGCTGCTGGCCGATCCGAAGGAACGCGCCGAGCACCTCATGCTGATCGACCTCGGTCGTAACGATGTCGGTCGCGTCAGTGAAACCGGCACGGTGGAACTCACCGAATCGTTCGTGGTGGAGCGCTACTCGCACGTCATGCATATCGTGTCGCAGGTGGAAGGCGAGATCCGCGGCGACCTGTCGTACATGGACGTGATCAAGGCCACGTTCCCGGCCGGTACGGTCAGCGGTGCGCCGAAGGTCCGTGCGCTGGAGATCATCCAGGAGCTCGAGCCGTTCAAGCGCAACATCTACGCCGGCGCCATCGGCTGGCTCGGCTGGTGGGGCGATGCCGACACGGCCATTGCGATCCGCACCGCCGTGATCCAGGACGGTCGCCTGCACGTGCAGGCGGGCGGCGGCGTGGTCTACGACTCCGACCCGGCCGCCGAGTGGGAAGAGACGATGAATAAGGGCCGCGCACTGTTCCGCGCCGTGGCGCAAGCCGCGAAAGGCCTGTAAACACCGGCCCCGATGGCGTAGGAGCGCGCCCCGCGCGCGACATCTCCTCGCGACCACGTTTGGCGGTGTCGCGATCTGCTCGACCGATTTCGCGACATGCTTGACCGGTTTTGCGACATGCTTCATCGGTTTCGCGACATCTTTGTATGGCATCGCGAATTTGTATGGCATCGCGAAAACATGTCGCGCGCGTGGCGCGCTCCCACATTGGTATGACGAGGGGATTCATGGACGCACGCACCTTTATCGCTCTCGGCTCGCTTGCAGCGTTCGCTGCGGTGGTCGCCCCTGTCGTCCAGGCGCGCGAGCCCATTGCCGACGACGTCGCCTCGCGCACGCAGGTGCTCGCCCTGCTGCAGACGTTGAACGCCGACCTGCTCAGTCACCCCAGCGCTACGCTGACGCTCGAGCGCTGGTGCAGCGATCATGCGCTGGCGCCGGAAGCGAAGATCGTCGCCCACCGCGTCACCGGCGACGACAAGGCCCTGCCGGACGATGGCCGCACGCTGCTCGGCATCGGCGCCGACGAGCCGGTTCGCTACCGGCGCGTGCAGCTCGCCTGCGGCGACCACGTGCTGTCCGAAGCGGATAACTGGTACGTGCCCTCCCGCCTCACCCCCGAGATGAACCACACGCTCGACAGCAGCGACCAGCCGTTCGGCAAGGTAGTGCAGGGCCTCCACTTCCGGCGCCAGACGATCAGCGCCGACCTGCTGTGGTCGCCGCTGCCGAAGGGCTGGGAGATGGGCGCGCCGTTGCCGCCCGCGCAGCGAGGACCGCTGGCCATTCCGCACGATGTCCTGCGTCATCGGGCGGTGCTGTTCGACCCGGCCAATGCGCCCTTCAGCCTGGTGGTCGAGACCTACACCTCGGAAGTGATCGCCTTCGGTCGACGGTGAGTTGATCGCCGTGAGGCCCGATCTCTGTAGAGGTCTGATCCCCGTAGAGGCCTGATCCCCGTAGAGGCCTGACCCCGTAGAGGCCTGGTCCCCCCGGAGGCCTGGTCCCCTAGAGGCCTAACCCATCCGGCCGACTTGGCAGGGGCAGTCCCGCGGACGAAGCTGGGTGCCACGGGTGAGGGGATCAGCGCATATGTCTGAGGGGGATGTTCCAACCGGCAAGGCACCGCTATCGCGGCCGACGACGCAGGCGGGTCATGCGCCGATGAGGCAGGCGGGGGCGATCAGGTCGGCGCCGGCGGCGAAGGCCGCGCTCGCATCCGGTCAGGCGTCGCCGGCAACACCGCTGAACCACACCGGTATCTTCGGCCCGATGCTGGTCGTCGCCAAAGAGCAACGCCTCGGCCCGCAGCCCAACTCCCTCGATAACGCCGTGGCCGTCGCCACCCACTGGGTGCGCCTGTCGAACTCGCGCCGCCCCGATGCCATGTGGCTGGAAGCGGGCGCCATGATGCAGCGGATGGTGCCGCGCGCGGACTGGGTGCACTACATGCGGAAGATCCGGCTCGATCGCGGCCAGCTGGTCGGGCGCGAGTGGTTCGAAGTCACCCGTGTGCGCGATCCGGTAGGCCTGCCGGCCGGCGACTACCTCAATGTGGTCTTCGTGGCGCATTTCGCGCGGGCGGTCCTGTTCGAGACGGTGTCGCTGGCGCCGGGAAGCGGCGGCTGGATGCCCGTCGGTTATGTGATCCGTCCGGTGCAGCGGGAAATTCCCTTCGCGCAGTGAGGGTGTGGGTGCGTCGAGCCTCTCCCTGTCGGATTATCATGCGCGTTGTTCTTGCGCAGACCACACGGAGTGAGCCCCATGACTGAAGCCGGCCCCCGCGACTACACGCGACCGCCGATGACGCGCGGCGTTGACCCGCAGCGCATGAACTGGCTGTGGCAGCTGGTGCTGCAGGCGACCGATCTCAGTCCCGCCGAAGTGCGCGAGGCGCTGAACGCGATGGGCGTGCCCGTCACCGACCAGCGCGTGGCCAGCTGGGGTGTCAGCGACCAGGCAGAGAATTATTTCCCGATGACGATCGCAGAGGTGGAGCGCAATCTCCGCGCCGTGATCGCCCTGAAGAAAGCCAAAGCCGGGTAGGAGCGCGCCCTGCGCGCGACATGTTTTGGGGCCGGGCATTCGCGCTGGCGCGTGAGCCCGGGCGTGATCGCGAGAAGATGTCGCGCGCGGGGCGCGCTCCTACACGTGCGGGGTGCGCGCCGGTTTGTGCGCATGGCTTTAAAAGATGTCGCGCGCGGGGCGCGCTCCTACGCGGGGGTTACGAGTAGCGTTCGGAGAGGAAGTGGAAGAACGCCCGGAGGCCTTGCGCTTCACCGCCGCGGGGGTGGCCGGGGCGCTCGGCGTCGTTCCACGAGTAGGTGTCCAGGTGCATCCAGTTCTGGTTCTCGGGGACGAAGCGTTCGAGGTATAGCGCGGCCGTGACGGCGCCGGCATGGCGCGAGGGACCGCCGTTGGCGAAGTCCGCCACGTACGAATCGAGCATGCGACGGTACGGGCGCCACAGCGGCAGGCGCCACATCGGGTCGCCCACCATTTCTGCTGCGCCGATCACGTGGTCGGCGAGCTGGTCGCGGTTGGTGAACAGGGCAGGCAGCTCGGGGCCGAGTGCCACGCGCGCGGCGCCCGTGAGCGTCGCGAAATCGATGATCAGGTCCGGGGCCTGCTCCACGCCATAGGCGAGGGCGTCGCACAGCACCAGGCGGCCTTCGGCGTCGGTGTTGTCCACTTCGACCGTCATGCCCGCACGGGTGCGGATGACGTCGCCCGGGCGCATGGCGTTCCCGGAGATCGCGTTTTCCACGGCGGGCACCAGTAGCGTCAGGCGCACCGGCAGCTTCGCCTTCATGACGAGGCTGGCGAGCGCGATGGCATGTGCCGCGCCGCCCATGTCCTTCTTCATCCAGCGCATGCCGTCGGACGGCTTGATGTCCAGGCCGCCGGTGTCGAAGCACACGCCCTTGCCGACGATCACGAGCTTCGGGTTGGAGACCTTGCCCCACGTCAGCTCGATCAGCCGCGGCGCACGATGGCTGGCGCGACCGACGGCGTGGATGGTCGGGAAGTTGGCAGCGAGCAGCTCGTCGCCGACCCATTCCTGCACCTTCGCCTTGTGCTCGGCAGCGTGTGCGCGGATCGCCTCGGCGAGGTGCTCCGGGCCCATGTCTTCCGTCGGCGTGTTGACCAGGTCGCGCACCTGATAGGTGGCATCGACCAGCGGCTGCAGCGTGCGCAGCGTCGACGAGCTCACCATCAGCTGTGCCGGTGCGCGGCCGCCAGCGCGGTAACGATCGAAGCGATACGCACCGAGTGCCCAGCCGAGCGCGAGCAGCTCGCGGTCGTCGATGACACTTTCATGGGCGATTTCGTACACGCCTTCCGGCAGACGCGCTGCGAGCGAGCCGAGCGCCGCGAGCGGATCGGCGCGATCGACGCCGACGAGCACGCGCTCGACGCCGCCCTTGTTATTCGGAAGAAGGATGACCGCGCCGGGTTTCGGCCGGAAACCCGTGGATGCCAGCCACTGACGATGTACCGCGCTCAGTCGCGCTTCGGCCTCTGCCATGCCGACGTTGTCGACGGCCTCGATGGCAATGGCCTGGCGTTTTCCAGACTTGGTTTCGATCAGCGACATCAGGCCTCCCGTGCCTTGCGACCGTGGTGGGGAATGACAGGCGCGTAGTCTAACCGCCGGAGCGCAATGACGCTTCCACCCAGTCCGCGAGGTCAGTCATGTTCGTGAACTCCATGTCGGGGTCGGGACCGTGCGACCACGTCTCGCCCGTGCGGTTGAGCCACACGGTTTTCATGCCCGCCTGATGCGCGCCGACCACGTCCAGCAAGGGGTCGTCGCCCACATGCAGGATGTCTTCGGGGGGAATGCCCAGTGCATCAGACGCTGCAATAAAGATACGTGCGTCCGGTTTTGGTACACCAACTCCTGCGGCATTCAACCGCGTGTGGAAGAGGTGGTGCAGACCGATGACTTCGAGATCGGCGTTGCCGTTCGAGATGCTCGCGACAGGCACGAGCGCCGCGATGCGCTCGAGCGCATGCAGGGAATCGGGGTAGAGCTCGACGTTGTTGCGTGCAGCGAAATAGATGCGCCACAGCTCGTCCACCGGGGCATCGTGGATGCCGCAGGTCGCGAACGCGTGGCGGATGGTCAACCGACGCTGTTCGCTGAAATCGTGGGAGAGGTGCGTGTTTTCCTCGGCGATCCTGTCGCGGAGGTCACGCATGGCCTCGATGGGCCATGCGCTTGCGACGTCAGGATGGTGCTGTTTCAGCCAGCGGTCCACGCACTGCTCGGCCTCGATAAGGGCCGGGAGTACCGGCCACAGCGTGTCGTCGAGGTCGAGAGTGACGGCGCGGACTGGCATCGCTCAGCGCGCGCTGACCTTGAGCACCTGGCCGGGATGGACGTTGTTGTCCTTCAGGCCATTCATGGCGCGGAGCTGGGTGACTTCCACGTCGTTCTTCTTCGCGATGGAATACAGCGTATCGCCCGGCGACACCTTGTAGGTCCGCGTTGCAGCGGCGGTCGGCTTCTTGTCGGCGGCCTTCGGTGCTTCCTTCGCAGCGGGCTTCGCTTCCTTCTTCGAGGGCTCGGCCTTCGCCGGCTCAGCCTTCTTCGGCGCCTCGGTGGCGGAGCCGACGACCTTCGGCGTTTCCACCTTGGACGACTTCTCGGAAGCGTCGGCAGGCGCGGTGCCCACGACGGCCGGCAGCGGCTTTGCCGCCTGCTTGCCCTTCACGGTGACCGCGTCGCCCGTGACCTTGGCGAACTTCCCGCCGATCTTCGCGTTGTCCGACTGGGTGAAGGCTTCCGTACGAACACCGGCGAAGCCCATGTGCGCCGAGGTGCTGACGCTGGTAACGACCCTCGCGAACTGCGACGGCTCGGCGGTGGTGGCGACCGATGCGGTGGTGTCCTTGGCGACCTTGGCACCCTTCGCGCCCTTGGCCGCCTTGCCAGTGACCTTTGCAACCGCGGTTTCCTTCGCGGCGGCAGCGGCAGCCGGCTCGGCAGTGGCCGAGGCCACGACCGGCGTGGTCATGCTCTGGCCCACGTTGGCGCGCGTGCCGACGGTGGAAGCGATCTTCGCGCGACGGGCGGCGTCACCCGACGCGAGCGAGGTGCCCTCGGCGTAGGGCAGCAGGCTGTGCGAACGGATGAGCGAGCTGCCGGCGCTGGAGGTCACGAAGGAGATGAACTCCTTGACGTCGGCGGCCTTCGGGCTGGCATCGCTCGAAACGAGGTAGAGCTCGGTGTAAAGCGGGTAGGCGCCGCTGCCGATCGTCGAGAGCGAAGGCGCGACGCCGTCGATCGAGAGGATCTTCACCTTCTTGTTGCTGGCGACGTTGCCGAGCGTGGTCGCGCCGAGGCCCTGCTTGTCGAGCGTGACGCCTTCCTCGAGCTTGGACGCGTTGACGTACAGGCGCGGTGCGGCGACGGGCTGGTTGCCGCGGCCGAACAGCAGCTTGCGCATGCTGTATTCCACGCCATCGGCCGGGCTGGCCACGGCATAGAGGTTGATGGGCTGGTCGGCGCCGCCCAGTTCCTTCCAGTTCGTGATGTGGCCCATGTAGATCTCATGCAGCTGCATGAGCGTGATGCTGTTGACCGGGTTGGACGGGTAGGTGATCACGACCAGCGCGTCCCACGCGACGGGCGTGAAGGTCAGCGACTGCTCGGCCGCGCCGACCGCCGGACGGGCGGAGCCGGCCAGGTCGGCGGTGCCCTTGACCACGGCGTCGATGCCGGAGGCCGTGTTGAACGGCTGGAGTTCGATCTTGCCCTTGCCGGATTTCTCCCAGGCCTTGGCCACGTCGGTCACCACGCCTCGGGCGGTCGTGACGTCACCCCGCCAGACAAGCTGGTCGGCGGCAAGTGCGGTGGCGGAAGCGGTGAGGCCGATGAGCGTGGCAGTAAACAGTCGCGCAAGACGAAGAGACATGGACGGCAAGAACCTCGGACAGATACGGGGTTGGGGCAATGGGGCGCAATTGTGGGCTATCACGGGCCCGCGCGCACGCCTGGCGTCGTTCAGCATCCTGCCGGGGTGAAACGTAACGCCAGCTGTAGGGATTTGCAGGGTGTCGCGGGGAGCTGCCGCGGGGCTTCCGTGGGGCTTCCGTGGGAGCGCGCCTGCGCGCGACATCTTTTCGCGAACACGCCCGGATTCACGCGTGCGATAGGGGCACGGCTTCAAGAGATGTCGCGCGCGGGGCGCGCTCCCACGTTCCGTCGATGCATTGGCTTACTTGAGATCGCCGCTGCCGCCCGGTTTCAAACGATGAGACCACCATCTTTTACGCTTTACATCGCCCCCCTCCGGCGGTAAGGTTCCACCCGACCCGCAACCACAACATCTTGTGTTCCCACGTTCGCTCAACCCAAGTACTGGTGCTGCGGAGAATAAGGTTCACGCGTCAAACCATCGTCGGCAAAGGCTTTTCCAGCCGCTGGCGGGGTGGCAAGGGATGGTCGGCAAGCACTCCGGGGGGAGGAGCTGCCGGCAGGTGGTGCCAGGGCATGCATATCCATACGGCGGACACCCGCCTGAAACTCGAGGACGACACACAGATGAGCACAGCACGTGCGCAAGCCATCGGGCTTGAGACCGCGGTGATCCCGCTTCAGCCAGCCTCGTATGACATCTGGGACAAGAAGTACCGCCTGAAGGCCAAGTCGGGCGAGCCCGTCGACGGCTCGGTCGATGAGACCTACTCGCGCGTCGCCCGCGCCCTCTCCGACGTGGAAGCCACCGACGAGCTGCGTGCGCACTGGTACGAGCGCTTCCTCTGGGCGCTGCGCCGCGGGGCCATTCCCGCCGGCCGCATCACGTCCAACGCAGGCGCGCTGGCCCACAAGCCCGCCACCTCCACGATCAACTGCACCGTCTCCGGCACCATCCACGACTCCATGGACGACATCCTGGAGAAGGTGCACGAGGCCGGCCTCACGCTGAAGGCCGGTTGCGGCATCGGCTATGAATTCTCGACGCTGCGCCCGCGTGGCGCCTACGTGTCCGGCGCTGGCGCCCACACGTCCGGCCCGCTGTCCTTCATGGATATCTACGACAAGATGTGCTTCACCGTCTCGTCGGCCGGCGGTCGTCGCGGTGCGCAGATGGGCACCTTCGACATCAGCCATCCGGATGCCAAGGAATTCATCCGCGCCAAGCGTGAAGACGGTCGCCTGCGCCAGTTCAACCTGTCGCTGCTGATCACCGACGGCTTCATGGATGCCGTGGAAAACGACCAGGACTGGCCGACCGTGTTCCCGGTGCACGTGAAGGAACAGCACGAGATCGACCTGGACGACGCCACCAAGGTCGTCTGGCGCGAGTGGCCGACCAAGCAGAACTACGTGACCCGCGAAGACGGCCTGGTCGCCTGCAAGATCTACGGCCACATCCGCGCGCGCCACCTGTGGGACATGATCATGGTCTCGACGTATGACTACGCCGAGCCGGGCTTCATCCTGATCGACCGCGTCAACGAGATGAACAACAACTGGTGGTGCGAGCACATCCGCGCTACGAATCCCTGCGGCGAACAGCCCCTGCCGCCCTACGGTTCCTGCCTGCTCGGTTCCGTGAACCTCACCACCTTCGTGCGCGACCCCTTCGGCCCCAAGGCCAGCTTCGCCTGGGACGAGTACCGCGACGTCGTGCGCATCTTCACCCGCATGCTCGACAACGTGGTGGAAATCAACGGCCTGCCGTTGCCGCAGCAGCGCGAAGAGATCCTCTCCAAGCGTCGCCACGGCATGGGCTTCCTCGGCCTGGGCTCCACGCTTACCATGCTGAAGATGCGCTACGGCACCGCCGACGCCGTGAACTTCACGGAAGAGGTCTCTCGCGAGATGGCCGTCGCCGGCTGGGAAGTCGGCCTGGAGCTGGCGAAGGAGAAGGGCCCCGCGCCCGTCCTCGCCCGCGACTACGACGTGACCGCCGAGATGCTGCGCAAGCGCCCCGAGATGGTGAAGGACGGCTGGAAGGTCGGCCAGGTCATCCGTGGCAGCGTGCTGCACGCGAAGTATTCCCGTTACATGCAGCGGGTCGCCGAAGTCGCGCCCGAGCTGGTCGAGGGCCTGGCCGAGCTCGGTTCGCGCTTCACCCACCACTCGTCCATTGCGCCGACCGGCACGATCTCGCTGAGCCTGGCCAATAACGCCTCCAACGGCATCGAGCCCAGCTTTGCGCACCATTACTCGCGCAACGTGATCCGCGAAGGCAAGAAGTCGAAGGAAAAGGTCGAGGTCTTCAGCTACGAGCTGCTGGCCTACCGCGCCCTGATCAACGGCGAGGCCATGCCGTACTCGGACGACCCGAAGGCCAAGCTGCCGGATTACTTCGTGGCCGCCGACGACATCCGCCCGAAAGAGCACGTGGATATCCAGGCGGCTTCCCAGAAGTGGATCGACTCCTCCATTTCCAAGACCGCGAATGTCCCTACGGAATACCCGTATGAAGACTTCAAGGACATCTATACCTATGCCTATAAGCAGGGCCTGAAGGGCTGCACCACGTTCCGATTCAACCCCTCCGCGTTCCAGGGTGTACTGGTGAAAGAAACCGACCTGGAGAACACCCTCTATCGCTTCGAATTGGAAGACGGTAGCGTTGTCGAACTGAAAGGTAACGAAGAAGTGGAATACGACGGCGAAATGCATACCGCCGCGAACCTCTTCGACGCCTTGAAAGAAGGCTATTACGGTAAGTTCTGACCCCGCGGAGAGGGCAAAAAATATGTCGATTGACAACGAGATTGATACGGTCGATTCCGACGAAAGCCCGGTAGCAGAGACGGAAGTCTCTGCCCCGGAGACGTCGGCGCCGGTCGTGGCCAAAAAAGTCGTGAAGCGCAAACCTGTCGCCAAGAAGGTCATTCCCAGCGCCGCCGATACCACCGCCCCCACGCCGCACAGCGACACCGCCGAGCAGCACGACCTGGGCGATGACGACGATTCGGAAGACGACAACACCAGCTACGACCCGAGCGACGACCATGTCGAATCCTCGGCTGCCGTGACCTACGCCGCCTCCACGGCTCTCGAAGACGACGAGCCCCTGGACGTGAAGCCGACCGAAGACGACCCGGTGGGTGAAGACCCGGCCGATATCGAGGCCGACGAAGACGAGGATTACGACGGCGGCGCGCCCGATGCGCCGGCTGGCGAGTCCGAGCCGGTCGTTGCATCGACGGTTCCGTCGACGGGTGATGAGCCGAAGGCCCCGACCTCCCCGAAGGCACCGCGCAAGGCTCCGGCCAAGCGTGCGGCGAAGAAGGCCGTTCCGGCGGTCGAAGCGTCGCTGGTCGAGGCTGCCGAGGCCCCGGTGGCTGAGGCTCCGGTCGCTGCGGCGCCCGTGAAGACGGCGCGCAAGGCGGCGTCGAAGAAGGCTGTGGCGAAGGCTGCACCGGCTGAGGCTGCGCCGACCAGGGCGGCGTCGAAGAAGGCCGCTACCAAGAAGGCTGCGTCGAAGAAGTCGGCCGCCGTCGAAGCCGCGCCCGTCGAGGCTGCAGCGTCGAAGAAGGCTGCTTCCAAGAAGACGGCTTCGAAGAAGTCGGCCGTGAAGAAGGCTGCCACCAAGAAGTCCGCTTCGAAGAAGGCTGCGACCAAGAAGGTTGCCGTCAAGAAGGCCGCTACCAAGAAAGTCGCCGCCAAGAAGGCTGCCACGAAGAAAGTGGCTGCCAAGAAGGCTGCGACGAAGAAAGTCGCCGTGAAGAAGGCAGCGGTCAAGAAAGTCGCCGCCAAGAAGGCTGCCGTGAAGAAGGCGCCGGCCAGGAAGACGGCGGCGAAGAAGGTTTCGACGAAGTCGGCTTCGACCAAGGCCGTGACGCGGAAGAACGCGTCGACCAAGGCGGCCAAAGCTTCGAAGACGGTGAAGACGGCTAAGGTCGCCAAGACCAGCGCCAAGAAGGCTGCACCGAAGACGACCACGCGGAAGAACGCCGCCAGGACCACGACCAAGGCCACGAAGCGCAGGAACGCCGCCGTGAAGGCTGCCAAGAGCACCCGTAAGAACGCCGCCACCAAGGTTGCCACCCGCAAGGGCGCCACCACGAAGGCTGCTTCGAAGAAGGGCTCGGCACGCAAGGTCGCGACCAAGGTCGTGAAGGCTGCCGGCACGAAGGTCGCCGCCGCGAAGAAGACGGGCCGCAAGGTCGCCGGTCGCGTCGCGAAGGTCGTCACCAAAGCTGCAGGTCGCGTCGCCAAGACGGCGAAGACGGCCCGCACCACGGTGAAGTCCGCCGTCGCCAAGGTCGCCACGCGCAAGAGCGTCGGTCGGCCGGCCAAGGTCGGTCGTCCCGCAAAGAAAACGGCGGCCCGCAAGGTTGCCAGCACGACGACCGCCCGCAAGGCTGTCGGTAAGAAAGCGGCTCCGGCCGTGAAGAGGTCCACTGCCAGCAAGACCGGCCGTGCGCCGGCGCGCAAGCCCGTAGCACGCGGCCGTCGTAAGTAAGTAACACCCCATCCGGCCCGGCATCGCGCCGGGCCGGATACCAGGAAGAGAGAACATGGCGATCAAGATCGACAAGAAGATCAAGGGCTATAACGTCGTTAAGCCCGAAGACAAAGCTGGCCAGGCCGCTGCCCCCGCGCCCGTGAAAGAGGCCGTGCCGCAGATGGCTGAAGTCATCCAGATGCACGAGGCCCTCGAGCGTCCGGAGACCCTGGTCGGCAACACGTACAAGATCAAGTCGCCGCTCTTCGAGCACGCGCTGTACGTGACGATCAACGACCTCGTATTGAACGCCGGTACCGCGCACGAACAGCGCCGCCCCTTCGAGCTGTTCATCAACTCGAAGAACATGGACCACTTCCAGTGGATCGTGGCGCTCACCCGAATCCTGTCCGCCGTCTTCCGCAAGGGTGGCGACGTGACGTTCATTGCCGAAGAGCTCAAAGCTGTCTTCGACCCGCGCGGCGGCTACTTCAAGGCCGGCGGCGTGTACATGCCCAGCATCGTTGCCGAGATCGGCGGCGTGATCGAAACGCACATGAAGTCGATCGGTCTTATCCACGATCCTGAAATGAGCGAAGCGACGCGTCAGCTGATTGCTGAAAAGCGCGCGGCTTATGAAAACGCCAACAATCCGAAGCCGGTGAAGGCTGCGGTCTCGGATGTCGCTGCCATTCCGGTCGGTACCGTTGCGGCTGTTGTGGGAGCCGACCCTGTCGGCGATGCTTCCGCCCCGGTCTCCAGCGAAGCCTCGGGCTTCCCGCCTGGCGCGACGCTCTGCGTGAAGTGCAATACGCAGGCGCTGGTGCTGATGGATGGGTGCCAGACTTGTTTGAATTGTGGGTATTCGAAGTGCGGGTGAGGGTTGTCGTCGAAGTACGCTAGTTTGTGCCGACTATGGCGACGCCGGTCGGCGGTAACGGCCAAGGTGGCGGCCTGCGAGATGGTGCGCTTGCGCCTGATGATCATGAGGCTCTCCGTTCCGCTTTAGTGCGGGGCGGACTAACTGTATGGCGCGATCCGGGACGCGGCAGGGCCAAAGTTCCCCCCCCCCTGCGCGCTACTCGATTCAGCCCCTGGTTAAATTGCGCTAGGTCGCCTACCCTCGTTTCATTGCACTGCGCAGAGTCGATGCGAGTGTGTGTGATGAAAGCGAGGAACGCGCGGAGACTACGCGAGTCGGACGAGCACCTGAGCTGCGCATGCGGATCGAAACCGCCTTCGATGCATTCTCAATTCGGTCGCCGGAAATGCTCGGGATCCAGCCACCCACAAATGCTCTAAAAAGCGCGCTCTCCAATCCGGCCGCCTGATCCCGCCGGGTTCACCCCTATGTGATCCGTTCCGATTGAAGCGCTAACTCCGGCACACGTAGAACGAAACTTAGAGCCTCCTATTCAGCGAACACACGGCATTCCCTGAATGGGGGCCACGGTCTACTTCCGCGTGGGACCGGGAGCAAGATTTTGCCTCGCCTAATGCTGCGTGGTCGCGTGCCGCAAAATTACTGGGTGGGTAGCTGGGGGGGAGGGGGCGCCTGACGGCTTTTTCAAGCAGCGCCAGGGGAGCAACCCGGGCTAGTCGAAGCATGAAATGCCGTGCAATGGGGGGTGTGAATGCCTGGCGGTGCAGTGCGATATTGCGTCCAATCGGATGGAGGTTTGCCAGGTGGTGGCTCAGGGTTCTAACGAGCCATAATTGCTGTTCGCTTGGCCCATCTGCCACGCGTCAGACCATGGAGCGCCACGAGAAGGCATGAACGCGGTAGAAATCGAAGAAGCCCTGTCAGACCTAGCTGCACAGCCGTTTGACCCGGTTGAGTTTCCGTTTGCCTTCTTGGCAGCTCTGGGAAACAAGGACGTCACCCTCAAACGGCTGAGGACAGGGAATACCAATAAGTCGGATGTTCCGGGTGGCTTGTTGCAACACAACAACATCCATTTGGCGGTCTGCGCCGAGGGGGATGTTCCTCAGACGCTCCGCACGCTACGGGCCAGCCCCAAGACTAGTCTGGCCAAGGCCAAATTTATTTTGGCCACGGATGGGGTAGCCCTCGAAGCTGAAGATCTGGGTAGCGGCGAGGTCCTTGCGTGTGATTTCCCACGGTTTGCGGATTACTTCGGGTTCTTCCTGTCCTTGGCGGGCATTTCGACCGTTAAGGAGATCAAGGAAAACCCCATCGACGTTAAGGCGACGGGCCGGCTCAACAAGCTTTATGTTGAACTGGTGAAGAACAACCCGGAGTGGGCGACCGACGAACGACGTCCGGACATGAACCATTTCATGGCGCGCTTGGTGTTCTGCTATTTCGCCGAGGACACGGACATCTTCCACGGCAGCAGCATTTTCACGCGCACCATGGAGCAGGTTGCCAACCCCGATGGATCGAACACCCGCGAGGTGCTAGAAACCATCTTCAAGGCCATGAATGTTTCCAGCGGCAATCGAGCTGCCGCCAAATTACCGAGCTGGGCAACGCAGTTTCCCTACGTCAATGGTGGCCTCTTCGCTGGCAGCACAGATGTGCCTAACTTCAGCCGCACTGCGCGTTCTTACCTATTGCGGACGGGCGAGCTTAACTGGGCTCAGATCAATCCAGACATCTTTGGATCCATGATCCAGGCCGTTGCAGATGAAGAGGAGCGAGGCTCGCTGGGGATGCACTACACCAGCGTGCCCAATATCCTGAAGGTTTTGAACCCACTGTTTCTGGACGATCTGCGTGCTCAGTTGGAGGCGGCGGGCGACAACAAGGCCAAGCTCCTGAACTTGCGCAAGCGCATGTCCCGGATCCGCGCGTTCGATCCGGCGTGCGGCAGTGGCAACTTCCTGGTGATCGCTTACAAGCAGATGCGCGTAATCGAGGCCGAAATCAACCGCCGCCGCGGTGAACCGGACCTTCGCACGGAAATTCCACTCACCAATTTTCGAGGAATCGAGCTTCGGAACTTCCCGGCGGAGATTGCGCGGCTGTCATTGGTCATCGCCAAGTTTCAGTGCGATGTGCTTCATCGTGGTCAGAAAGAAGCGTTGGCTGATGCTCTGCCGCTCGATTCTGATAGTTGGATCACTTGTGGGAACGCCCTTCGTGTTGACTGGCTGAACTTGTTTCAACCGTCAGGCAAGAGGGTGCGCGTCGTCGGGGACGACCTCCTGAGTGCGCCCAAGGATCAAGCCGAAGTGGATTTCGAGAATGAGGGTGGAGAGACCTACATTTGCGGCAATCCTCCTTATAAGGGAAGCAAATGGCAAACCGATGAACAGAAGGCGGATCTTGCCAATGCCTGGTGGAAGCACCCCAAGTTGGCGAAGACCACCGATTTCGTAACGGGATGGTTTGCTCGGTTCTTTGATTACCTGGATCAGGTGCCGAATACGGTGGGCGCTTTCGTCGCCACCAACAGCGTATGCCAGGGCCAGCAAGCCACTGAAATTTGGCCTGCCGCATATTCAAGAGACTGTGAAATTAGATTTGCTCACACCTCGTTCAAGTGGGCTAACCTTGCCAGTCGAAATGCAGGCGTGTCCGTGGTGATCGTCGGGCTAGGAAAAAAATCGGCCGAGCCCAAAAAACTTTACGACGGAGAAATCGTCAAGACTTGCAACGCCATTGGTCCTTACCTCATACCGAATTCACTGGCCTATGTCGCCAAGGCCAGCGAGCCGATCAGCGAACAGGCACCGATGTTGTTTGGCAACATGGCACGTGACGGGGGCCATCTGCTCCTTGAGCCCGCACTTGCTGACGAGCTGAGCCGCGACCCGGAGGTCCAGCCGTTTATTAAAGGCTTCATGGGCTCGGATGAACTGATCAATGGCCGGCGCCGTTACTGCCTTTGGATAGAGCAGGGTGACGTCGCAGCCGCCACCAAGAACGCTTTTATCTCCGACCGGTTGAAAAAGGTAGCCCTGAACCGTGCGGCTTCCGTTGCTGAATCAACTCGACAGTTTGCCAAGAAGCCATATCGTTTTGTCCAGATCGCTGGAAGTGCAAAACAGGACGTAATTATCGTGGCGAAGGTGTCATCTGAGACGCGGGAATATTTGCCCGTCGGCTATCTTGACAAGGAAACGATAGTTAGTGACCTGGCTTTTGCTATCTACGATGCGCCGCTGTGGAACTTGGCCGTGGTGGCATCCAAGCTCCACTTGGTCTGGGTTGCCACGGTTTGCGGGAAGTTGGAAACTCGCTACCGCTACTCCAACACGATCGGCTGGAATACCTTTCCGGTGCCTCCACTCACTGAGCAGCAAAAGGCCGACATGACTGAGTGTGCCCAGGACATCCTCCTGGCTCGTGAGTCGCACTTCCCCAAGACGATTGCCGACCTCTACGACCCGGAGCACATGCCTCAGGATCTGAGACGGGCGCATGAGAAGAATGACGAGGTTTTGGAGCGCATCTATATCGGCCGGCGTTTCCGCAACGACAGCGAGCGGCTCGATAAACTCTTTGACCTCTATACGAAATTAACCGCCGACCAGGTCAAAGCGAAAAGGAAGGGGAAAGCCAAATGAGCATGGACAGCAATCCGACCAACCAGCACACTGTCCCGTCGGTTTCGATCACCACCGCGCGCACCGGTGCGTCGAGCAAAGTTGACCACTATGGGATGCGCCCCATGCAGGCGCGCGCCTTCGCTAAGCGGGGCGAGCAGTATCTACTGATCAAGTCCCCGCCGGCCTCCGGCAAGTCTCGTGCCTTGATGTTCATTGCCCTGGACAAGGTCCATAACCAGGGCTTGAAACAAGCCATCATCGTGGTGCCCGAACGCTCCATCGGCGGAAGCTTCGCCGATGAGCCGCTCTCGAAGTTCGGTTTCTGGTCTGACTGGGTGGTGCGCCCGCAATGGAACCTTTGCAATGCACCGGGTGAGGACAATGGCAAGGTGGCCACGTCCAAGATCAACGCAGTCGGGGAGTTCCTGTCGAGCAACGATCAGGTTCTGGTCTGCACCCACGCCACGTTCCGTTTCGCCGTGGAGAAGTATGGAATCGAAGCGTTCGACCAGCGCCTGCTGGCCATCGACGAGTTCCACCATGTCAGCAGCAATCCAGACAACAAGCTGGGTAGTCAGCTCACGCAGCTAGTTGAGCGCGGTTCGGCCCATGTTGTCGCCATGACGGGGTCCTATTTTCGCGGTGATACGGTGGCCGTGTTGTCGCCGACGGATGAGGCACGGTTCGAGACGGTGACCTACACCTATTACGAGCAGCTCAACGGCTACACCTATTTGAAGTCCTTGGATATCGGCTATTTCTTTTACACAGGCCGATACATCGACGCGATAATGAAAGTGCTGGATCCGTCGCTCAGAACCATCATTCACATCCCCAACGTCAACGCACGCGAAAGCCTCAAGGATAAGCACCGCGAAGTTGAAGAGATTATGAGTAAACTCGGGTCCTGGAAGGGTCAGGATGAAGTCACCGGGTTTCACCTCATCGAGATGAAGGATGGCCGCGTCATTAAGGTGGCCGATCTGGTTGACGACAGCGACGCCACACACCGATCCAAGGTTCTGAATGCGCTGAAAGACCCGACGCAGAAGAACAACCGCGACCATGTGGACGTCATCATTGCGTTGGGCATGGCAAAGGAGGGTTTCGATTGGATCTGGTGCGAACACGCGCTGACGATTGGCTATCGGAGCAGCCTTACGGAAATCGTTCAGATCATTGGACGCGCAACCCGGGACGCACCGGGCAAAGAACGATCCCGCTTCACCAATTTGATCGCGGAGCCGACGGCCGAAGAAGCCGCGGTGGTGGACGCGGTCAATGACACGCTGAAAGCCATTGCCGCCAGCTTGCTCATGGAGCAGGTCTTAGCGCCCCGTTTTGAATTCACGCCGAAGAACCAAGGCGCCAAAGAGGGATTTGAATACGGGGAGGGTGGCTACCAAGATGGGAAAACCAACGTCGGCGTAAACATTCAGACGGGACAGGTCCATGTCGAAATCAATGGCCTCGTCATTCCAAAGACTCCCGAGGCACAACGGATCTGTCGTGAAGACTTGAACGAGGTGATCACCTCATTCATCCAAGACAAGACCGCCCTGGAGCGTGGACTGTTCGACAAAGAGAACACGCTGCCCGAGGAGCTCACCCAGGTCCAGATGGGGAAGATCGTGCGCGAGCGTTACCCGGAGCTGAGCGACGAGGACCAGGAGTCTATTCGGCAACACGCCATTGCAGTGCTCAACGTAACGCAACAGGCCAAGCAGAAGTTGGCCGAAGCAGACGAGAAGGGCACAGGTGAACAGGGCAACACGTCTCTCATTGATGGCGTGCGACGGTTCGTCAATGTGCGGGACCTCGACATCGACTTGATTGACCGGATCAATCCATTCGACGCGGCCTATGCCGTGCTCGCCAAAGCGATGGATGAAAAGGTGCTCCGCCAAGTCCAGGCCAGCATCGCAGCCAAGCGTGTTGCGATCCCGCTTGAAGAGGCTCGCGACCTTGCCAAGCGCGCCGCACTTTTCAAGAGCGAAAAGGGGCGTTTGCCGGACATCAATTCGCCCGATGCCTGGGAACGAAAGATGGCCGAAGGCGTGGCGGCCTTCGTGCGTTACAAAGCGCAAGAGAAGGCCAGGGGCGCGTCCAATGACTAACCAGGACGACGATGACCTGTTGGCGCAGCTCGGCCTTGAAATCTCCCCAATTAAGGCTTTTCCGCACACGCCTATGGAGGAGCGCATTCTGGCAGGGTTTGAGGACATCCTCCGGTTTGTTGAAGCACACGGTCAGCCCCCGGAACACGGTGAGGAAAAGGAGATTTTCGAACGCCTTTATGCCGTACGACTGGATCGCCTGCGCGGAATGACTTCGGTGCATCCCTTGCTTGCCCCGCTCGACACGAATGGCTTACTCACGGAAGCCCCTCATGTATTGGCGCCCGGGCAAGCCGAGGCCTTGGACGATGACTCACTGATGGCCGAGCTCGGTATGGGCGAAGCGGGCAGCGACGACATCACTCAGCTCCGGCATGTTCGAAGCTTCGAGCAGCGCAAGGCCGCTGAAGACATCGCTCAACGAGCGCGGTGCGAAGACTTCGAGCGGTTCCAGTCGCTATTCGAGCAGGCAGAACGGGAGTTGAAGGAAGGCGGCCGCAAGACGATCCGTTTTGGACGAGATGCCAGCGTAGAGGTGGGCAACTTCTTCATTCTGGCCGGGCAGACGGTCTACATTGCCGCGATGGGCGAGCCCTTTCGAACCCCGAACGGCACCCCCGACGCCCGGATGCGCGTCATTTTTTCTAACGGCACCGAAAGCGACTTGCTGCAGCGATCCTTGCAACGAGCTCTCTACAAAGATGACACCGGGCGGCGCATCACCGACGCCGACACAGACGCAGGCCCCCTGTTCGGCAATGCGTCTGAACCGGAGGATATCGCCAGCGGCACGATCTATGTGCTGCGTAGCCTGTCGGATGAGCCGTTCATCGCTGAGCACCGGAAAACCCTTCACAAGATCGGGATCACGGGAGGCAAGGTTGAGACCCGGATTGCCGATGCAGTGAACGATCCGACCTACTTACTTGCCAAGGTTGAGGTGGTGGCCATCTACAAGCTGTCGAACATCAATCGGGTCAAGCTGGAGAATATTTTCCATCGTCTTTTCGCGCCTGCACAGCTCGACATCCTGATCGAAGACCGGTTTGGGAAGCCGGTCCGTCCCCGAGAGTGGTTCGTGGTGCCTCTTCCGGTCATTGATGAAGCAGTCAACCGCATCCTCGATGGCACCATCACCCAAGTTGTTTACGATCCCAAAACGGTCAGCTTGAAACCGATATAGGGGCTATGCGATGTGCGATCTGACCCCAAAAGAACGCAGGGCTATCGAAGCTTTCCTGGGCATGGGCTCTGGCTACGTGCTGAACTTCAGCGATCGGACCTATGCGCGGTTTTTTGCTGAGGAAGTGGATCGTGACATCGACGATCCACGCTTCCGAATCCAGAGCGGTTCCAAGGCCTGGCGTATGCGTGCCTTTTGGGACCAGGAAGACAACTGGGTGGTGGCCAAGTGCCTTGCCGCGCTGCTTCAACTGGCAAAGGATGACAGTTGGCCAGCAGTGACGGACGAAAAGCTGATGACCGGATACCAGGCCGTGCTTTCCCGGATTTCTGCCGGGCAGCCCGTTGCCGATCTGGCCGCCATTGCGGCGGAGCCCGAGGACCGCGATTTCGAGGCCGTGGCCAAAGCCGCACGTGAGGCCATCGAAAAGAACCAACCCGAAACCGGCCTCGATCGCCTGCACACCTTTGTCGTGAAATTCTTTCGGAAGCTTTGCGACGACCACGGGCTGCAGCTGGATCGCAACGTGCCGTTGAATGGCCTGGTCGGTGCTTACGTGAAGCTGCTGAAAGAGAAGGGCAAGATCGGTTCGGACATGGCCGAGCGCATCCTGAAATCGAGCATCGCTCACTTCGAGGCCTTCAACCACGTCCGAAATAATCATTCGATGGCCCACGATAACGCTATCTTGGGCTACGACGAGGCTCTCCTGATTTTTAGCCATGTCGCCAGCACAGTGCGTTTCATCAAGGCCTTGGAAGCACGATGGTCGCCTGCACCGGATTCCGTTTCTCCGAACGACTTGGCACGTTTCTGAGAACTCTACCCAGGTAGGGTAGTTTCGCTCGCCTGATGTACGGTGGCACTGAGCAATCTACCCGCCGCTTGTTGCAACTGGCCTTCGACCGCCCGAACAGCTATCCCCGTGTTCTCGTGGCCCAATCCACTGTCGGCCGCGAAGGCCTCTGCCTGCATCAGGCATGCAAGACGGTCATACTTATGCACCCTGAGTGGAGCCCAGGGGTCGTCGAGCAACAGATCGGCCGAGTCGATCGAGCGGGCAGTCACTGGAGTCGCCGGCTCGATGAGGCGCTGGGGAGGCCAGCATCAGAGCTGCCGCGCATTGACGTGCGTCCGGTGATCTTTCGAGGGACTTACGACGAGTACAACTGGAAGGTTCTGTTGGAACGCTGGGATGGCCTGCGTGCTCAGTTACACGGAGACGTTATTCCTCCTCGAGATGCGGAGGGGGATTTAGAATACGAGGAAGTGTTGGTTGAATTGAAAGCCGGAGCGCCTTGTTTTTCACCGTTGGCGCGAAATCTCTAAATCTTCCCAAACTCCACACAGGAATGGCAGGCTGTTTTATGTGTAGGCCGATCTTGCCTTGCTCGTCATTCGGCGGGGCGCTCTGAGATAGCGCAGGCGTCGCGTGATCCGCCAGTTGGGTCTTGCACAGCAACTCGTTCACGGATCAGAGGGCTTTTGTACGCTTCCCCTGGTGAAGCCAAACGTTTCGGCTTTCGAGCTTCAGCTCAATACTCTTTGGGCGGTGACCGTTTTACCCGCTTTAAGACGAAAACTGCTTATTCTTGAACTTATACTCGCGATGATAGTCAAGATAGCGCAACTGCCTTTCATTGAATGGCAGAAAGCCACTCATCCTCTTGGACGGAATGCTCAGCTGCGAAATGATCGTCGTAGGTAGCCGCGTGGAGGCCTTCAATACGCCGTCATCGCTGAATGTGATCCAGCCCGCGTCAAAGAGATGATCAACGTGGTGTGCAAGGAGCAATCCGTTGTAGCCATCGACGCGCTCCGCTCCGGTCTCACATTTCGCCCAGGGCTTTATGTGGCTCGCACGAAGGAATCTTCCGTCTAGGATACCGGTAACTCTGCATCCTCGCTCAACAAGTTCCAGGTTGTCTCGAAAGAGGACTTGCTTGGTCCTAACGACTGTCAACGACTCTTTCGTTGTGTCGATCAAATCGATTCCGGGGAATACGAGGTCGTTGGTAGCTCGTTCAATAACGAGCGCCTCGTCGTGCGCCACCCGGCCCAACACAAAGACGATGGCTCTGCGCGGCGCGCCGCGGGTAGCAGGGATGTCGTCGCGCGTGTAATAACGCAGTAGCTGGAACTCGCCGCGATAAGCGTATGGCTTTCCGTGTCCGAGGGCCTGGAACAGAAGCAGGCGCTTTCCATTGGCGGCGTGATCGCGAATTGCGAGATTGCCCCTCACGAACGACATGTCGCCTTCTTGGCCTTCACCGTACATGTGAAAGCCGTCTTCAGCGAACTCGTCGTGATATCCGTGCTTCTGGCCAGCTTCACCAGTGAAAAGAAAGACGAACTCACTTTCTGTGGGCGTGGAGATTCCGCCCTGACGCTGGCCGCCAAACTTGGCATGGATATCGTCGCGCCGGCTGTATGTCGCCCCAATCTCGAACATAAGAAGGCCCCCTGTAGGCTTTGCACATCAGGGCGCGACCTCAAGGCGCGAATGACCTTGCACAGTCCGTTGTGTTCGATTGTTGCCCCTTAGTGAGAATTATCTCAGCATTTTCGGAAGAAGCAACGGGGTAGTTCGGCGATAGTTACCGGTGTCGCGCGGATTGGAGTGGGGCGCTCAGTTGCCGTGCCGGAAGCCCTGCGATCAGTGAAAAAATCACCCCCGCCGTAATCCCCGTCGCGATACCGATAAGCGCATCGACCGTCAAAAGCGCTCTACCGAGTTCAGCGAGGGCCATAAACGAAAGGAATGCCGGGAACACAACCGCCCCAATGATGGCCGAGGCGATCGACACTTCAATTAAACGCAATCGCTGTAAGCGCTTGAGTACGAAGACACACGGCCAGCCGAGTATGCCCATAGCTAAATAAGCCGTCGGGACGCCAAAGAGCATCGCGAACAGCAACCCTCCCACCCAAGTCATGAACGGATGAACCTCGCCGTTCAGAAGAAGAATCGCGCCTGCCACAGTAAAGAAGACGAGAACTGTCAGTGGGGGCGTCAGTAGCCCCGCTACCCATAAGGGTCTGGGCTTCAGTGTCATGGATTGACCCTCCCTGTTTCGCTTTCGTACATCGGCTCGTCCGTGCAGGATTGAGAATATCCTTAAACGCGACCGGATCGCATCAGCAGAGTGCGCATCGCCTGCGCCAAAGCGCGCCGTCAATGACGTTGCCCCACGGCCCCACTCAGCGGCCAACAACAACCAAGGGCGAGGACTACATACACCCCATCGTTGTTTTTGATACCTTCGGCATGTTGCCCGCGTGCTCACGTCTAAAACGCCACGCGGACAACACTCGCTTCTGAAGCGAGGAGTCACGAGCCGCAGGGTGCGCTAACACCCCACGGCCCGCTAACCACAACCAAGAGAAGCTTGATTATGGCTAACACCGATCATACGGTACCCGCACGCCCGCCTCATCCCCCTGGCGGCAACTCCAACGGAAGCCCGGCGCTCTGCCGATCTCGCAGACACGGTTGAAGAACCGCGGCGCGAGCCGGCCTCATGAGCTTTTATTCAGCCGACACGCACCCGGCGCGTAGCCGCGTGCGCCGGTAAAGCTGGCCCGACGCCGCCACGAACTTC